>FTJU01001197.1_pt2 | contig 18012 bp, 19 predicted proteins | sample 1658961 | NCBI WGS metagenome assembly FTJU01 (sample SAMEA3914878, study PRJEB12502) | metagenome | biome: forest; material: soil | place: USA | collected 2012-03-12 | depth 0.3 m | reverse complement strand
CGGCTGCGCTACGACCAGTTCATGAATCTCGGCTGGAAGCTGCTGATTCCGACCTCACTGCTGTGGGTCATGCTGGTGGCCACCGCCCGCGTGCTGCAGAACGAGGGCCACCACGTCCAGACGCCACTGCTGGTGATCAGCGGAATCATCATTTCCGGCCTGATGGTGCTGATGTTCCTGCGGGCCGGGCGCAAATCGGATGAGCCGTCGTCGGTCGTCGAACCGGCCCCGGCGGAATCGGGTGCCACGGTCTTTCTCGGATTCCCCACGCCGCCGTTGCCGGATCCATCGACGCGGCGTCCGGAGCCCAAGCCGGGACTGCTGGAACCATTGACGGGCTTCGCGGTCACCTTCATGACCATGTTCAAAAAGCCCAATACCGAGTCCTATCCGGAACAGAAGGTACCGACCGCGCCCCGCTATCACGGCCGCCACCAGCTCAATCGACACCCGGATGGTCTGGAGAAGTGCATCGGCTGCGAGCTGTGCGCGTGGGCCTGCCCGGCGGATGCGATCTATGTCGAGGGCGCGGATAACACCGAGACCGAACGCTACTCGCCCGGCGAACGCTACGGACAGGTCTATCAGATCAACTATCTGCGCTGCATCGGCTGTGGTCTGTGCATCGAGGCCTGTCCGACCAGGGCGCTCACCATGACCAACGACTACGAGATGGCCGATGACAACCGCGCCGATCTGATCTACGAGAAAGACCGGCTGCTGGCTCCGTTGCAGCCCGGTATGACCGCACCACCGCACGCGATGTATCTCGGTGCAACGGAAGGCGATTACTACCGCGGCATGGTCCCTGGCGGTGACAGCGGTGCGGATACCGAAGAGCCCGCCGCCGCGGGCGCAGAAGGAGGCACGCGGTGAACGAATTCATCCTGGCCGCCGAGCCACTGACCCACACTTCCACCGGCGAGGCCGTCCAATTCTGGATCCTCGGCCCGCTCGCGGTAATCGGCGCGCTCGGTATGGTCTTCGCGGGTAAGGCCGTACATTCCGCGATCTGCCTGGCCGCCACCATGATCGTCCTCGCCACCTTCTACATGGCTCAGGACGCGCTGTTCCTCGGAGTCGTGCAGATCGTCGTCTATACCGGCGCGGTAATGATGCTGTTCCTGTTTGTGCTCATGCTGGTCGGCGTCGACTCCCCCGAATCGCTCGGGGAAACATTGCGCGGGCAGCGACTCGCCGCGGCTGCGGTCGGACTCGGCTTCGGAATGCTGCTTATCAGCGGAATCGCCAACGGTATCCGCAACTCCGGAATTACCTATCCGGCAATGGGATTCGCATATCAAGACGTGATCGGCCAACTCGCTCAACTGATATTCGTCCGATATGTGTGGGCCTTCGAACTCACCGGCGCACTGCTCATCACCGCCACCATCGGCGCGATGATCCTCGCGCACCGGGAGAATTTCGGGCCGCGCCTGGATCAGCGGGAGCTCTCCCGCCGCCGGTTCCGCGGTGCCTACGATCCGGCCCGGCCGTCCGATCGCGCCACCCCGCTGCCGACACCCGGTGTGTACGCCAGGCACAACGCGGTCGATATTCCGGCGCGGCTGCCGGACGGATCCTTCGAGGAACTGTCGGTCAGCACCATCCTGCGGCACCGCCGCACCAGGGCGCTCACCGAGGCCGCGGTCATCTCGGTCGGCACGACCCCGACCTTCGCCTCGGAGGTCGACGAGCCCGAAACCCCCGCCCACGAGGCAGACGAGGAAGGCAAGCGGTGAATCCTGAGAACTACCTGTTCCTGTCCGCCCTGCTGTTCACCATCGGCGCGGCCGGTGTGCTGCTGCGGCGCAACGCCATTGTGGTGTTCATGTGCATCGAGCTGATGCTCAATGCGGTGAATCTCACCTTCGTCACCTTCGCCCGGTTGCATTCGAATCTGGACGGCCAGGTGTTCGCGTTCTTCACCATGGTGGTGGCGGCCGCCGAAGTAGTCGTCGGACTCGCCATCATCATGACCATCTTCCGCACCCGCCGTTCGACCTCGGTCGACGACGCCAGCCTGCTGAAGTTCTGACGTGGATACCGCCACGCTCTGGGTGCTGCCCGCACTGCCGCTGGCCGGCGCCGTCGTACTGCTGCTGGTCGGGCGCTACAGCGATAGGTGGGGGCATCTGCTCGGCTGTGCCACCGCGCTGGCCTCGTTCGGCTTCGCCGTCGTCGCATTCTTCGACATGCTCGCCCGAGCCGACGCCGATCGCGCAATCCACAAGGATCTGTTCAGCTGGGTTCCGGTCGGCGGGTTGCGGGTGGATTTCACGCTCCAATTGGACCAGCTGTCGGTGTGTTTCGCGCTGCTGATCACCGGTGTCGGATCGCTGATCCACATCTACTCGGTCGGCTATATGAACCACGATCCGGGACGGCGGCGGTTCTTCGCCTACCTGAATTTGTTCCTGGCGGCCATGCTGCTGCTGGTGCTGGCGGACAACTACCTGGTGCTGTATCTGGGCTGGGAGGGCGTCGGTCTGGCCTCCTATCTGCTGATCGGCTTCTGGTACCACAAGCCGACCGCGGCGACCGCGGCCAAGAAGGCGTTCGTGGTCAACCGGGTCGGTGATATGGGACTGGCGATCGCCATGTTCACCATGTTCGCGACGTTCGGTTCGATCAACTTCGGCTCGGTATTCGCAACCGCGCCAAAGGCGAGTGAAGGCACACTCACCGCGATCGGGTTGTTACTGCTGCTTGCCGCGTGCGGCAAATCCGCGCAGGTACCGCTGCAGTCCTGGCTCGGTGACGCGATGGAGGGCCCGACACCGGTTTCCGCACTCATCCACGCGGCCACCATGGTGACGGCGGGTGTATATCTGATCGCGCGCTCCGGGCCGATCTTCGATCTCGCACCCAATGCGCGGCTCGGCGTGGTGCTGGTCGGTGCGGTGACACTGCTGTTCGGTGCGATCGTCGGTTGCGCGAAGGACGACATCAAGAAGGCGCTGGCGGCGTCCACCATGAGCCAGATCGGTTATATGGTGCTGGCCGCCGGCCTCGGCCCGGCCGGATACGCCGTCGCCATTATGCATCTGCTCACCCACGGCTTCTTCAAGGCCGGGCTGTTCCTCGGTGCCGGATCGGTCATGCACGCAATGGATGACGAAACCGATATGCGCCGCTACGGCGGACTGCGCAAATTGCTGCCGGTCACCTACATCACGTTCGGGCTCGGCTATCTGGCCATCATCGGGGTGCCGCCGTTCGCCGGATTCTTCTCCAAGGATCGGATCATCGAGGCGGCGTTCAACCAGGGCGGCGCAAGCGGTTTGACCTTGGGCGCGGTGACGCTGCTGGGCGCCGGGCTGACCGCTTTCTACATGACACGCGTGATGATCATGACGTTCTTCGGCGAACGTCGCTGGAAGCCTGATACCCATCCACACGAGGCACCGGCAGTGATGACCGGGCCGATGATTCTGCTCGCGATCGGCTCGGTGGCCGCGGGTGGGCTGTTCGTGTTCGGGTCGTCGCTGCAGAACTGGCTCGAACCCGTTGTCGGAGCGCATCACGGCGAAGAGGTCGTCCCCGCGGTCGTGGTGACCGCTCTGGCGCTGCTGGTGGTCGCCGTCGGCATCGGCATCGCCTACTACCAGTTCGCGCAGCGTGAGGTTCCCGAGACCGCACCGGAAGCGGTGTCGGCGTCGACCATCGCGGCCCGCAAGGATCTCTACGGCGACGCGTTCAACGAGGGGGTGTTCATGCGTCCCGGTGCGTATCTGACCCGGGCGCTGGTCTTCCTCGACAACCGCGGCATCGACGGCATCGTCAACGGGACCGCCGCACTGATCGGCGGACTGTCCGGGCGAATCCGCAAGGTGCAGTCCGGCTTCGTGCGGTCGTATGCCCTGTCCATGTTCACCGGCGCGGCCCTGGTGGCCGCGGCCCTGCTGGCTGTGAGGCTCTGGTGAGTGACTTTCCCTGGTTGACCACACTCTGGTTGGTGCCGGTCGTCGGCGCGGTGGTGGTGCTGCTGTTGCCCGCGTCCCGACGCACGTTGGCGCGCTGGCTGGCATTAGCTGTCGCGGTGGCGGTGCTGGTGCTCGGCATCGTTTTGGCCGTGCGCTTCGAACCCGGTGGTGCGCAGTATCAGTTCGTCGAATCGCATGAGTGGATTCCGGCCTTCGGCGCGGGTTACACGCTGGGGTTGGACGGGATCGCGCTGGTGCTGGTGCTGCTCACCGCGGCGCTGGTGCCGGTGCTGATCCTGGCCGGTTGGAACGATGAGCGCGAGGTCGGCAACGGGCGGCGGGTGTCGCACACCTATGTCGCGTTGACATTGCTCGTCGAGGCGATGGTACTGATTTCCTTTGTCTCGCTGGACATTCTGCTGTTCTATGTGTTCTTCGAGGCAATGCTCGTCCCGATGTACTTCCTCATCGGCGGATTCGGGCCGCGCAGCGCCGATGTCGCACACCGCCAACAGCGCGCGCAGGCGGCGGTGAAATTCCTGCTGTACAACCTGTTCGGCGGTCTGATCATGTTGGCCGCGGTGATCGGGTTGTATGTGCTCACCGCGCGGCAGGGACTCGGATCCGGATCGTCGGGCACCTTCGATTTCCGCACCGTGGTGGCCGCGGCCAATGCCGGAGAGCTCGGTGCTGGTCCGGCCGTGCTGAATGCGCTGTTCCTCGGGTTCATGTTCGCCTTCGCGGTGAAGGCGCCGTTGTGGCCGCTGCACACCTGGCTGCCGGATGCGGCGGTGGCGGCGACACCGTCGAGTGCGGTATTGATGATGGCGGTGGTCGACAAGGTCGGCACCTTCGGTATGTTGCGGTACTGCCTGCCGCTGTTCCCGGATGCCGCGGGAACCTATGCGCCCCTGGTGATTACGCTTGCGGTGATCGGCATCATCTACGGCGCGCTGCTGGCCATCGGACAGACCGATGTGATGCGACTGATCGCCTACACCTCGATCTCGCACTTCGGATTCATCATCCTCGGCATTTTCGCCATGACCAGTCAGGGGCAGACCGGGGCCACGCTGTACATGGTCAATCACGGCATCTCCACCGCAGCGCTGTTCCTGATCGCGGGATTCCTGGTGTCGCGCCGCGGAACTCGGACCATCGCCGCCTACGGCGGGGTTCAGAAGGTGGCGCCGATACTGGCGGGTACCTTCTTGATCGCCGGTCTCGCCACTTTGTCCCTGCCCGGACTTGCGCCGTTCATCAGCGAATTCCTGGTGCTGCTCGGCACCTTCACCCGCTACGGATTCGCCGCGGTGATCGCGACCGGTGCGCTGGTATTGGCCGCGCTGTATGTGCTGTGGATGTACCAGCGGATGATGACCGGACCGGTCAAGGAGGGCAACGAGCGACTCCATGATCTGGTGCCGCGTGAGTTGGCGGTGGTGGTGCCGTTGATCGCCGCGCTGCTGTTCCTCGGTATCTATCCGAAACCGGTGCTGGACTTCATCAATCCCGCGGTGGGTCAGACGCTCAGCACCATTGGCGTCCATGATCCCGCGCCGAAGACGCCCGCGATCCCCGCAGCGGGGGCCGATCACGGAGGTGCCCACAAATGAGCAGTCTGCTCGCGGCAAGTGTGCCCGCACCGAGCGTCGAGTACGCCGAGTTATCGCCGATGCTGATCGTCTTCGGGGTGGCCGTTCTCGGGGTGCTCGTCGAAGCGTTCGCGCCGCGCCGTCACCGGTATGCCATTCAGGTGCCACTCGGGCTGGCCGGATTGGTCGCGGCGCTGGTCGCGGTGGTGCGGCTGTCCGGGACCGAGGCGACCGCGATGGTCGGTGCGGTGGCGATCGACGGTGTAACGCTGTTCCTGCAGGGCACGATTCTGGTGGTGTCGATTCTGGCGCTGCTTTTCATGGCCGAACGCGGTGCGGAGCCACGGCCGCGGGTGCGCTCCGGCCCCGGGACATGGAGTGTGGCCGCTGCCGCCGTCGGCGGCGGTGTGGACGCATTCACCCCGCAGGCCTCCGCGGTGCCAGGTAGTGCGGGCGAAATGGCCGCTGTTCGCGCGGGTGTAGCTACCACCGAGGTGTTCCCGTTGGCCATGCTCGCGATCGGTGGGCTGCTGCTATTTCCGGCGTCGAATGATCTGCTGACGATGTTCGTGGCATTGGAGGTGTTGTCGCTGCCGCTGTATCTGCTGTGCGGGCTGGCGCGGCGCAAGCGGTTGCTCTCGCAGGAATCAGCGCTGAAATACTTTCTGCTCGGGGCGTTTTCGTCCGCGTTCTTTCTCTACGGCGTCGCGCTGCTGTACGGGCAGGCGGGGACGGTCAAGCTCGGTGGGATCGCCGATGCGATAACCCAGCATCCGCAGAACACCACCCTGGCGCTTTTGGGCGTCGCAATGCTGTCGGTGGGCCTGCTGTTCAAGATCGGCGCGGTGCCGTTCCAGTCCTGGGTGCCGGATGTGTATCAGGGCGCGCCGACCGCGGTGACCGGATTCATGGCCGCTGCGACGAAGATCGCGGCGGTCGGAGCGTTGCTGCGGGTGCTGCAGACCGCCGTGCCCGGTCTGCGTGAGGACTGGCGTCCGGTGCTGGCCGCTGTTGCCATCGCGACCATGGTGATCGGTGCGGTCATGGCAATTACCCAGACCGACGTCAAGCGCATGCTCGCCTACTCCTCGGTCGCGCACGCCGGATTCATTCTGACCGGTCTGGCCGCGGCGAATAAAGCGGGCGCCTCCGCCATCCTGTTCTATCTGCTCACGTACGGCCTGGGCACACTCGGCGCGTTCGCGGTTGTCAGCCTGGTTCGCGATGCCGACGGTGACGAGGCCACCGCCATGTCGCAGTGGGCCGGCCTCGGCCGCCGCTCCCCCTGGCTGGCAACGGTTTTCGCGCTATTCCTGCTCTCCTTCGCGGGTCTGCCGCTGACCGGTGGTTTCGTCGCCAAATTCGCGGTCTTCCAGGCCGCCGCCTCCGGCGCGGCCAGCTATCTGGTGATCGTCGGTGTCATCTCCAGCGCCATCGCCGCCTTCTTCTACATCCGCGTCATTGTCCTGATGTTCTTCACCGACCCACCCACGAATGCCCCGACGGTCGCCGCACCGTTCCTCACCACGACGGTCGTCGCATTCACCACAGGCGCCACCGTGCTGCTCGGCAGCATCCCGCAAACTGTGCTCGACTTGTCCAATCGCACATCGACTTTCGTACGCTGAGGCCCGACGACACCGCCGCATCCGACTCGGGTGCGGCGGTGTCGTGTCCGAAAGGGCAACTACGACAGCATCTTCGAGGTGCTATGCCAATTCGATCGAACTCGACGACCACCTGCGCTCCGACGACGCGCCGTGGGCTTGGAGGCAGCCGACCGGGCACGCCCACGGCAGCGTTGCCGCACGAGCAGGGCCACATGCGCGATGCCGAAGCCGTAAAACCGAGCTGCCTCGGCATCGACGACAGCCTGCCGGGCGCCGCCCAGTATGCCGTGAAGGTGGGGAGCCTGCACGAATATCGCGAATTCCTGGTGCGACTCGGCAAGACCGGTGAAGCCATACTTATCGGCCAACAGCTGAAACTGGCTGCCGCCGTGGCGGATGTCCCGATTGAGGTATGGCTGCTGCTGAGTTGCGGACGACAGCCACGAACGGGACGCCTCCCAGGCATCTACCGATCTTTATCATTGCTCCGGTCGGATCGGCTGATGGTTCGAGCTGATTCGACGGCTCGCAGCTCCACTATGCCGCCGCTGTGACGGGTATCCGCGCGGATACCGTGGCCCGGTGCGGTCACCGCGATCCGGGTGCGATCGCCGCGAAACAGATCCCGGGAGAACTCGAACGGAACACCATCGGTGTCGCGCGTGGTCCGGGTGATCAGCAGCAGCGCCGCCTTCGACTTCACACCCAGCATCGACGCCTCGGTCTCGGTGGCGTTGACCGCCTCGATATGTTCTTCGGCCTCGCCGGGGACGAGATCATAGTGCTGGGCCAGCAATTCATAGATCGACCCGCCGAGCGGACGCTCCAGCAGCCCAGGGAACCGATCGGCTGGTAGCTGGGCGTGCTCGAGCGAGATCGGGTTGCCGTCGGCGAGCCGGATACGGCGGATGTCGACGACGAAGTCCGATCCGCTGAGCGACAGGGCTCGCTGGGTTCGATGGTCCGGAGTGGCGATCTGAGTGGACAGGATCCGGGATCCGGCGATGTAGCCCTGGCTCGCCAGGTACGCCGGCACCCCCACTACGCCGGACAGATCGCGCTCGACCTTGGCATGGCTGACGAACGTGCCGCCGGAGCGACCGATCGCACGGTTGACCATTCCCGACTCCTCGAGCGCCGCGAGCACCTGGCGCAGGCTCGAACGACTCACGCCGTAGTGCTCGGCGAGTTCACGTTCGCTGCCCAGCTTCGACCCCGGTATCAGGTCACCGGAACTGATGTCGGCCTCGATGCGTCGGCGCAGCTCGTCGGTCTGTGCGCCCAACCTGGACCTCCCCTGGAGCGCTCGTTGTGGTAGGACCAAATGCTACCGCACGCGACCATTCGCGAGCCGTTGCGCCTCATATCTCGGCGAGCGCCGCCGCCGACTCCGGCAGCACCTGCCCGCCGTCGACGACCAGGGACTGGCCGGTGATGTAGGCAGCCTCGTCACTGGCGAAGAACAGCGCAGCGTTACCGATGTCGGCGACCTCGCCGAGCCGGCCCAGCGGCACCGACGCGGCCATCCCGTCCAGATACTGCTGCCCCATCCCGTCGAGGCCCTCGGTCTTGATGTTGCCGGGCAGCACCGCGTTCACGGTGATCTTACGTTTCGCCAATTCCATTGCGGCGGTGCGCATGAACCCCAGCTGCGCGGCCTTGCTCGCACCGTAGTGCGACCACCCCGGATACCCCGTCATCGGGCCGGTGATCGAGGAAGTCAGCACGATCCGGCCACGCCCGGACGCGGTGAGCGCCTCGACGGCCGCCTGCACGGAGAAGATGGTCCCCTTGAGGTTGATACCCAGCACCTTGTCCAAATCGCTGGCGGTGAGATCTTCCAGCCGCCGCGACGGGAAGATGCCGGCGTTGGCGCACAGCACATCCAAACCCCCGTAACGCTCGACGGCCGTCCGGACCATCGCCGCACAATCGACCGGGTCGGTAACATCCACGGCCAACGTGCTTACCGACCCTGCCAGATCTGCGAGATCGTCAGCGGCACTGGCCAATCCGTCAGCATCGCGCGCGGTGATCAGCACATTGGCACCGGCCGCGGCGAACACTCGCGCGATTCCGCGCCCGATTCCCTTGCTGCCGCCGGTGACGATGACCGAACGTCGTTGAATAGAAGTGAACATGGCAACCTACCTGTCGGGGCTGAATGGTTCGAGCCGAGCGAATGAAGCTCGGGCAGGTTGAAGGTGAGATGGTAGCAGCGGCCTAACCGATGCTGCGGCCGCCGGAATCGAGATAGTGCTGGGCGAGCTCGCACGTCCGGGTCGCGTAATCGGCGCTCTTGGATACAGATTCGCGGGCGTGGCCGTGTGAGCCCATCCAGGCGACCAGCAGTAGGCGGCGGAGCAACACGAAGCTGGCCAGCATCTCCTCATCCGCTGCAGACAGCTCAGCCTGCGATCGATAGCCGTCCAACCATGCTGCCTGCCAATGCGGCAGGGCTGGATCATCCTCGATGAACGACACGGTGGTGCCGAAATCGTAGAGGTACCAGCCGTATCCGCAGTCATCGAAGTCGATGACGTTGACTCGCGGCGGGTCCACCAGCAGGTTGGCCAGCCGCAGATCGGCATGGATCAGCCCGTAGCGATCCGGACCCTGCCCGTACTCGGCCAGCCTGCGGTGGAGCAGGTCCACCGCAGGGGTCAGCTGGGCTATCTCGGCGGGACCGACTCCGCTACCGTCTTGCCACCGTCCCCAGCGGGGGGATCCCCCCAGGCTGTGTTCCCAGTCCCATTCGAAGCGAGTGAAACCCGCGGGGCGACACCACGACTTGGCGTGCTGATGCAGCCGCGCGGTTATCTCGCCGAGCATCCGGAAATCGGCCGGGTCGATCTGTGCTTCGTCCGGTTCGAGCCCACCCATGGTCTCGAAGAGCACCGCGTGCCGCGGGCGGCCGTCGAGCTCGACAGTCACCACCCGACGGCCGTCTCGGGTGCGTGTGACGTCGGGCGCATCGATGCCGGCCTCGGCCCGCAGCGCCGCCAGCCAACTCAACTCCGATTCGATCGCCGCCAGGCTGTGGTAGCCCTCGCGGTGCACCCGCAGAATGCCCCCGTTCCCACCGGTAGCGTCCTCGATCAGATAGGTCGCGTTCTCGGAGAGGTTGATCATGCGGCATGACGCGCCGGGAGCGAAATCGTAGTGCTCCAGCGCCCGCAGCGCGACCTCGTCGTCGCGGGAACGAATCCCATTCGCTGCCATCATTGTTCCTCGTGTCGGGGCCGACCGGTCGGTCAGCCGTGTTCGCGGCCCTCGATACCGGCGAGAACCGTGGTGATCCGGTCACGGGCCACCGTGACGTCCGCGATGGACCCGCTGATGTAAAGGCGGCCGGCGGCGCCGATCATCTGCACGTCGACCAGTGTGATGCCTGGAGCAGCGCGTTCGGCTTCGTTTGCGGCAACCGCCGCGAACAACGCCGGGGTCATCTCGTAGACCAGCAACGATTCCCCAGGCATCACCATCGACGCCTGCCGATTGCGGTTCAGGATGACCGCGTGCTGGTCGGTGATCGACTCGATGATGTCGTGGTAGAGCACCCGAGGACGCAGCTGATCGCTCGCTTTGTTCCCGGTGCCGGCCAGGATTGCCTGACCTGCGGCAATGACGTCGTCGAGCTGCCGGGAGTGTATCTCGAGCACACCGAACTGCCGTTCCACGTACAGGATCCCCGGCTCGACCGACGGCACCGACCGCAACGCTAGGTCGATGACCCGTTCGATAGCCAGAGCGGGGGAAACCTCCACGATCAACGCGTGGTCGCCCTCGTAGGGCGGGTAGCCCCGCGCGCGTGTGGGCGTACCCATATACGCGGCGAACTGCGGCTGCAAATCCTGCACCATCAGGTAGACCCGGATATCGGTGCCGACACCGGCGCGTTTTTCGCCCACGGGTGAACCTCCTTCTGCGGGGAAACCGGTGCGGACTACTTCGAAGCGACCGAGAAGTGCGCTCCGAGTTCGGCGTGCGGACGCGGGATGACGTGCACACTCACCAGTTCACCGACCTGCGCGGCGGTTTCGGCGCCGGCCTCGGTCGCGGCCTTGACCGCGCCGACCTCGCCGGTGACGATGACCGCCACCAGGCCGTCGCCGACCTGCTGCCGATCGGTGATGGTGACATTCGCGGCCTTGACCATGGCATCAGCGGCCGCGAGCGCGGCGACGAAGCCCTTGGTCTCGATCATGCCGATGGCAGTGCTGGACATGTGGTGCTCCTTCTGGTTGTGCCCGTGCGTCGTGCACGGAGCGGATCGGGTGGCCGAGGACCGAGGTCCGTCAGCGAGATTTGGTGGTGCGAGCGGGTTTGCCGGCGCCCGTCGAGTCGGTGTCGATCGAGCCGATGATCAACGCATCCACCGGCGGCGGCGGTCCGGTGAACCAATTGGCCGCCACCGATCCCTGTGCGACGAGCACCCGCTCGCCGATGCCGGAACCCAGGACGTCGAAGGCGACGAAGCGCGACCCGTCGGCCTCGACCTCGAGGAAGGCGCCGTTGGGCAGCCCGTCGATTCGTCGTGTCGCCCAGACACTTCCGGTGACTCTTGCCGCAATCATCTGCGCTCCTTCTCGAACGGGACCCCGAGGGCCCGGGCCTTCTCACGTGCAAGGGGGGTGAGTACCGCGCCGGGGCCGAGCACCAACCGCCCACCCGCCTCGGCGATGGCAGCGAGCTGCCGCTCGGTCACCGCGCCGCGTTCGACTCGATGCACCGCACCGGAACTGGTCGTCGGCCCGGCGGTGTTGCCGGCGAGACGGAACCGCAGTCGACCGGTGCGCAGGTCGGCCCGGCTCTTCGGGTTCTCGAAGAGCTTGAGCAGCATCGAGACGAAGCCGGCGAGGTCCGCATCGTTGGTCAATCGCACGGATTCGGTGCGCCGCCGACCGCTGGCATCTACCGGTCCGGTCGGAGTGACACCGATCTCGGCGGCGAAAGTGGACGGCGCGGCAGCGGGTTCGGCGACAGTGCGGCGCGTAGGGGTGCTTGCCGGTGAGGATGCAGTTGTGGCCGTCTTCGCCATAGTCGACGGGGCAGCAATGGGTTCAGTGGTAGTGCGGCGCGTGGGGGTGCTTGCGGGCGAGGGTGCGGTTGTGGGCGTCTTCGCCTTGCTCGCGCCGACGATCTCGCGGATCACCTGCTGCACGAGCGTGCGCAGGTCGGGGGGAACGTTACTGGTCACAGCGCCTGCCCACCCAACGCTTCCTGGGCGGCCGTGGCCGCCTGCCGGACATCGGCCTCGGTGCCGGACAGATACACCCGACCGGTGGCACCGATCATCCGGAAGTCGACGACCTTGATATCTGCGGCCTTCTCGGCCTCGTTGGTTGCCAGGATCGCGTACGACGCCGGCTGCACCTCGAGCACGAACAGCGACTCACCGGCCAGCACCATCGACCCGATCTTGTTGCGGTTGATCAGGAACGCGTGCTGATGCTCGACGCTGGTGATGATCTTGGAGGCGAGAATGGTGGGCGCGATCGCCGCCGCCGCAGACGAGTCGAGGGCATCGAGGGCGGCATCGGCGGCGGCCTGCACCGAGCCGGTCTCGCCATGGAACTCGAGGTAACCGAACTGACGCTCGACGACGAGGACTCCGGCCTGCACGTCGGCATGTTTGAGTGCCACGTCGGTGACCCCCTCGATATCGAGTCCAGGAGCTACCTCGATGATCTGGGCGGCCATGTTCGCCCGCGGCAGCGCACCTTTGATCCAGCTGCCGAGATAGGACATCGTCTGTGGCTGCAGACGGTCGATGAAAATGAAGGATCGCAGCTCGGCCACGGTCTACCCCTTGCTGAGTTGAGCGAGCTCCTCAACGACGATGCGTCGTAGCTCGGCACGTATCTGGTCGTTGCTGAAGCCGGAGAGGCGCTGCTGCGCTACGCCGAGCACCCGGTCGACCGAGGGGACTACGGCACCACGGTCATTGGAGGCCACCGGGTACTCCGGCGTTTGCGCGGGCGCGCCGTGGGATGGGTCCAGTCCGGCGAAAGAACCCATCGGGACCGCGGCGTCGCTGTTGTACGCGATCCGGGTCCAATTCAGCAGGTGTTTGGGCTCGAGGTTGTCCCCGATGGAGCTGCGGCCGACGAACCCCGTGCCGATCGTCATCGACGGCGCGAGGTTCGTATCCAATCCCGAACTTCCCGTGCTGTTCCCGACGTTCACCGAGACCCGCAGCACCGGCACCCGAGCGGCGAACTCGACGATCGTGGCCGGATTCTCACTGTGGATTGCCGCGGAATGACCCGCACCGGCGATCTGCACCACCGCACGGGCGGCATTGATACCTCGCCGTGCATCGGCGACCCGGGTCAATCCGATGACCGGCGAGAGCTTCTCGTGGGTGAACGGTTCCTCGCCAAGCACATGGTCGAACGGCGCCACCAGCAGTCGGGTCTTCGGTGTTACCCGGAAACCGGCGCGCTCGGCGATCCAGGCAGCGCTTTTACCCACCACCTCGGTGTTGAGGTGGCCGGCCGGAAACATGTACTGGCGCAGTCGGTCCGCGGCGTCGCCATCGAGCACATATGCGCCGGCACGAGCGAGTTCGCGTTCGAGCTGATCAGCGATCGCCGCTTCGGCGATCAGCACCGATTCGTTGGTGCACAGCACGGAGTTGTCGAAAGCCTTGCTGTCCACGATCCGCGTGGCCGCCGCCCGCACATCGGCGGTGGCGTCCACGAACACCGGCACATTGCCGGGGCCGACGCCGAGCGCGGGATTGCCCGACGAGAACGCCGCCCGCACCAATCCGGTGCCGCCAGTGGCGACGATGACATCGGTGCGTTCGTCGGACATCAACGCCTCGACCAGTGGGATGGAGGGCTGCTCGACCACCTGGACGATGCCGTCCGGGGCACCGGCCGCGACAGCCGCCGCACCGAGCGTGCGTGCGGCATCGGCGCAGACCTCCTTGGCTCGTGGATGCGGCGCGATGACAATCGCGTTGCGAGTCATCAACGCGAGCAGAATCTTGAAGTAGACCGTCGCAACCGGGTTGGTGGTCGGGGTCACTGCCAGCACCACACCGGCGGGCGTGGGCAATTCGACGATCTTGCGGGCCTCGTCGAGACGCGGCGAGACGAAGTCCTGCCCGCGATAGTGCTCGAGCAGACCGCGCGAGCAGGCCTGGTTCTTGCGGACTTTGTCGGCGACGACGCCCATTTCGGTCTCGGTCACCGCCCACTCCGCGTACCGTTGCGCGTTCACCTCGGCGACCGAGACGACAGCTTCGACAATCGCCGTGACGCTCGCGGCATCGAAGCTCGCGTAGGCGCCGGCCGCCCAGCGCGCGCGTTCCAGCATGTGCCCGGCCCGTGCCGTGGTCATCACTTTGCTCTCCGATCGGTGTTGCGCGCTTCGGTGCGGGCGCGTCCGACCGCCACGTCGAGGCGATCCAGCACGTCCTCACACAGGTTGCGCGGCATCAGAATTCCGGGCTTGAATTGCAGCACTCGCGGGTCGAGGGTGGAGAAGATCGCCCACACACCCAACTCGTAGAGGTGGCGCATCACGTACTTCGCGCCCTCGGGATGATCGAACTCGAGCCCGACGATGACGCCGTTCTGCCGGATGCCGACCAGCCAGTCGGGGTATTGCGCCTGGATCGCCTCGAGTCCCTCCCGCATCAGCGCGGCAATGTAGTGCACCATCGAGCGAACTTCGGGCCGGGTGGTGATCTCGAGCGTCTTCAGTGCTGCGACACAACCGATTTCGGCGCCGCCGAAGGTCGAGATATGGGCGAAACCGTCCTGATCGAGCCACTGCGCGGCCCGGTCGTTGAGCAAGGCGGCGGTGATCGGGTAGATGCCGCCGGACAGCCCCTTACCGGTCACCATGATGTCGGGGGTGATCCCGTGTTTGGTGATGCCCCAGAGTTCGCCGGTGCGCATCAACCCGGTCTGCACCTCGTCTGCGATGTACAGCGCGTCGTAGGTTTCGGTGAGCGCCTTGACCGCCTCGAGATAGCCCGGCTCGGGCAGCGGGAATCCATAGGTCGCCGGGATGGTCTCCATGATCACTGCCGCGACATCGCGGCGGGACAAAACCTGCTCCATCGCGGCCAGGTCACCGAATGGCACCTGCACGAACTCGTCCGGGCGGTCGGAGAGGAAGATCTTGGCGAAGCGGTCGTCACCGGTGGCCAACGCCAGACCGGTATGGCCGTGGTAGGCCTTCACGATCGAAACGATCTTGCGCTTGCCGGTGGCGTGCCGGGCGCTTTTGAGCGCGATGTCGATCGCCTCGCCGCCTCCGGACCCGTAGGCCACCTTGGTCAAGCCCGACGGCGCAGTCTGGATCAGCGCCTCGGCGAGCGCGGTGCGGGCAACCGACGGGAAGTGATGGTTGCCGACGTCGAAGCGGGTCATCGCATCCGATACCGCGGCCACCACTTCGGCGTTGCGATGGCCGAGATTGTAGGTGCCGCCGTTGAGGTGCAGGTCGATCAGGCGCCGGCCGCTCATGTCCCACAGGAAGTAGTCCTCCCGGCGATCTATGACCAGGTCGACGCCCGCGTCGGTCCAGAACTGGGTCTTGTCCGGGTTCCAGAACCGCTTGGACTTCTCGAGCACCTCACTTTTGGACTCGAAGGTGAACGATCCGTAGTCGTGCATGGCCTGCCCATCGTCGATTCGGGCCCGAGGTCATCCCGGGCGGTCAGCCACTGTCACCGACGAGTGTGAATGGTCGAACCATTGAATGTCAATGGTTCACCAATAATCGGTGGAACATCGATTTTGGTCTTGCCATCGCACTTTTGGCGGTGCCATTATGTCCGTCACCCACTGTGGCATAGGACACACGCCGCCGTGGACGATTCACGCCGATCCAGGAGGCTCGCATCCGATGGCAGATATCCAGAATGTCCCCGTCACCACCGATAGTCAGTCCGTTCAACGACTGAAACCCAACGCGGTCGGCACCATCGGCGTGATCTTCATGGCGGTCGCGACGGCCGCCCCGATCACAGCAATGGTCGGAAACGTTCCCATTGCGGTCGGCTCCGGAAATGGTTCAGCAGCACCGGCGGGATATCTGGTCGCGACCGTCGTGCTCGGGCTATTTGCGGTGGGGTACGCGACAATGGCCAAGCACATCACCGCCACCGGCGCGTTCTACGGATTCATCTCCCACGGCCTGGGCCGGATCATCGGGATGGCCAGCGGTTTCATCATCACGATGGCCTATACGGTGTTCGAGGCGGCGTTGGTCGGCATCTTCTCGTTCTTCGCCACCAACCTTCTCCAGACCGAACTCGGCATCGATGTGCACTGGATCGTCTTCGCGCTGGGCATGCTCGCGGTCAATGCGATCCTCGCCTATTTCGACGTCAATTTGACCGCGAAAGTGCTCGGCGCGTTCCTGGTCACCGAGATCGTGATGCTGGCCCTCGGCGCACTTGCTGTGCTCGTACACGGCGGCGGCCCAGAAGGTTTCGCCCCTGAGTCGATCAATCCGCTCAACGCGTTCAGCCCGGCCGCCGGGATCGCCACCGCCAGCGCCGGCCTCGGCCTGTTCTTCGCATTCTGGTCCTGGGTGGGCTTCGAATCGGCGGCGATGTACGGCGAGGAGTCCAAGGACCCGGGCAGGATCATTCCACGGGCGACCATGTTCGCCGTGCTCGGTGTCGGCATCTTCTACGTGTTCGTGTCGTGGATGGCCATCGCTGGCACGGGCCCAACGCAATCCATTGCGCTGGCGCAGGATTCGAACACCGCCTCGGAAATATTCTTTGGGCCGGTCCGGGAGTACCTCGGCGGCTGGGCGGTCACTGTGTTCAATATTCTGCTGGTCACCGGTTCCTTTGCCTGCGGCATGGCCTTTCACAATTGCGCCTCGCGCTACATCTACGCCATGGGCCGCGAGGGACTGTCGCTGAGGTTGCAACGCACCATCGGCGCCACCCATCCCAAACACGGCTCGCCGCACGTCGCCTCGTTCGTGCAGAGCGGCATCGCCACCGCTGTCGTGCTGCTGTTCTTGGCCGCAGGCATGGACCCCTACTCCGAGATGTACGTCGTGCTCGCGATTCTCGGCACCATGGCGATCCTCATCGTGCAGGCGCTGTGCGCGTTCGCGGTGATCGCCTACTTCCATATCGGCAAAAACCACCCCGAGTCGGCGAACTGGTTCAAGACATTTCTCGCACCACTGCTCGGGGGAATCGGCATGCTCTACGTCGTCTACCTGCTGTGGGAGCACAAGGACGAGGCAGCCGGTTCCGCGGCCTCGACGCTGCTGTTCAAGCTGACCCCGTGGATCGTGCTCGGCTTCTTTGTCCTCGGCGCGGCGATTGCACTGTTCTTCCGAGCTCGCGACCCGCGTCGCTACAGTCTGATCGGACGGATCGTGCTCGAGGATTCCCATGAGCGGGACTGAAAATTCCAGCGCATGACTCTCGCCGGTCACGTCACCGCTACCGACGAAACTGAAACGCCGACCAGGGATTTCAGCGCAGAGCAATCCTGGTCGGCCTCAGTCGGCTCGCCTCGGTCCGGGTTTCGCAGTATGAGGGGATACCTGGATCAAGGGTGTAGAGATCCTCGACCAGCACCGGAAACAGGACAGCCCACCGCCTGCCCAAACCTAGTGATACTAGGTTATAGACTAGGTCTCCTAGCTCAGGAGAGGAGATGCGGTGTCGCCACGTGCCGGGTTGACCGCCGAGCGGATCACGCTGGCCGCGGCGGAACTCGCCGATGAGGTGGGTTTCGACAACATCACCGTCGCCGCGCTGGCCAGAAGGTTCGGCGTCAAGGACGCGAGCCTGTATTCGCACATCAAGAACCTCGGAGACCTGCGCAACCGCGTGGCCATGTTGGCCGGTGACGAGAAGGCCGAGCGCATCGCCGCGGC
>FTJU01002294.1_pt1 | contig 18072 bp, 15 predicted proteins | sample 1658961 | NCBI WGS metagenome assembly FTJU01 (sample SAMEA3914878, study PRJEB12502) | metagenome | biome: forest; material: soil | place: USA | collected 2012-03-12 | depth 0.3 m | reverse complement strand
CTGCTGGGCAAGAAGTGCTTCGCGCTGCGGATCGCCTCGGTACTCGGCCGCGACGAGGGGTGGCTGGCCGAGCACATGCTGATCCTGAAACTGACCTCCCCGCAAGGCAAGACGCATTACATCGCGGCGGCATTCCCGTCCTCGTGCGGTAAGACCAACCTCGCGATGCTGGAACCGGCGCTGCCGGGTTGGCAGGCCGAGACCATCGGCGATGACATCGCGTGGATGCGTTTCGGTGCCGACGGCCGGTTGTACGCGGTCAACCCGGAGGCCGGGTTCTTCGGAGTCGCCCCCGGAACCGGGGCGAAGACCAACCCGAACGCGATCGCGACCATCGATATCGGCAACTCGATCTTCACCAACACCGCCCGCACCGACAACGGCGACGTGTGGTGGGAGGGCTTGACCGACCAGCCGCCCGCGCACCTGATCGACTGGCACGGCCGGGACTGGACACCGGAGTCGGGAAACCCTGCCGCGCACCCGAATTCGCGCTACTGCACCCCGATCGAGCAGTGCCGGTCGGTGGCTCCGGAGTGGAACGATCCGACCGGTGTGCCGATTTCGGCGATCTTCTTCGGCGGCCGTCGTGCGTCGACGATTCCACTGGTCGCCGAGTCGTTCGACTGGCAGCACGGGGTGTTCACCGCGTCGGTGCTGTCGTCGGAAACCACGGCCGCGGCCGCGGGCAAGGTCGGTGTCGTGCGACGAGACCCGATGGCGATGCTGCCGTTCCTCGGCTACCACGTCGGGGACTACTTCGCGCACTGGCTGTCCCTCGGCGCCGGCGCGGATGCCGCGAAATTGCCGAAGATCTTCCAGGTCAACTGGTTCCGCCGCGACGCGGACGGCAAATTCCTGTGGCCGGGATTCGGCGACAACGCCCGTGTACTGAAGTGGGCGCTGGAGCGTGTCGAGGGCACCGCGCCTGCGGAATGGACCCCGATCGGTCTTGTGCCGACCGCCGATGCGCTCGATCTGTCCGGGCTCGACGAGGCCCGCGACCTGGTCGAGGCCGCCCTTGCGGTCGACATCGACGAATGGGTGGCCGAGACGCGCTCGATCGATGAGTGGTACGCCACCATCGGCGGCAACCGGCTACCGGAGGAACTGCGCGAGCAGCAGGCCGCGCTGAAACTGCGCCTGCTGGGCGCCCGCTGAGGATGAGGGCGCTACTTCCCGCCTGGTCGGAATGGAAGCCCGCGGTCCGTGCCCCCGGCGCGGACCTGCTGGCCGGTCTGTTGTTAGAAAAGATGTAATCGAACCGCGCGCCGGAAAACGCTCGTCGCGCTGCGAGGTCACCCCGAGGATTCGCTGACCAAGCTGGGTTCGGATAGCTCCTCGAGCAACTCGGCCTGCCCGGCGACCACCCCGGTCAAGATGGCCCGCGCCACCTTCAACAGCTCCGCAACCCGCGGCGAGGTCAACGCATAGGAAACCGACAAACCCTCACGCCGAGCGGTCACCAGCCCCGTGCGACGCAAAATCGCCAGCTGCTGCGACAGATTCGCCGGTTCGATCCCCACTTCCGGCAGCATCTCCGACACCGCGTAATCACGGTCGCTGAGTAATTCCAACACCCGGATACGGGCCGGATGCCCGAGCGTCTTGAAGAAATCTGCCTTCATCCGATAGAGCGGCTGGTGCGCATCCCCCATGATGTCCTCCACTCTCCGGATACCGACAACGCTGAGATTACTTTCTAATCTTAGCAACTCGCCTCATCAGCCCGTGAACACCGCGCGCGGGGGCGATGCGCTATCGGCAGCCTAGGCCAGGTCGGAGCGGCTCTGCCGCGCACAAGGGCCCGCATGGCCCGATCCGCAGCTGCAGCTCAACCGGCAGGGTCACGCAGATAACCCGATGGCGCGTTGACGCAACAAAAGGTACTCATCCCACCGCCGATCAGTGCGACTTTTCGCGTCACTGGACCCCATAAGCCGTAATTCACACAATCCGCCAGCACCTGGTCCCGTCGCCGGATTGGCAACAATTCAGTGTCGGGACGCGAGTCCGTCGAGCACGATGCGCAGGTTTCGGGTCCACTGGTCCGACGCGGCTTGCAGGCCGATGGTGCGCGGTTCCGTCGCGACTCCCGCGAGCGCGAAAGCGACGTCGCACCAGGTGATGTCGCCGCGCATCGCCCCTGCCTGCTGCGCGCGGTCGACAAGGCGGCGCAGACTGTCTCCGAGCTCGGTGATGGTGTCGCTGAGATCGCAGGATCCCGTACCGCCCAAAGCGTCGTTGACGCCGCAGCTTTCAGCACGCAGCCGAACGTAGAGAGTGGCGAACTCGGTGAATCCGTGCCACGGGTCCGGATCGGAGAGGGCGTGGTCGGCGGCGGCCCTGGCCTCGTCGAGGACCTCTTCGAGCACGGCCGTCAGCAGCGTGTCGAGGGAGGGGACGCGGCGGTAGAAGGTTCCCTTGCCGACACCGGCGCGCTGCGCGATCTCTCGAGCGGTGACGGTCACGCCGGTATCGGTGATCGCGGAGCGGGCGGCCGCGACAAGGCGTTCGAGGTTGCGGCGGGCGTCGGCTCGCGGGGTCTCGGATGTCTCGCACAGCAGACGGTCGACAGCACTCATGCAGGGATAGTAGCAAAGTGGACTCAAGTGGTCCGATTGCCTATGCTTCAGAAACGGACTCGATGGGTCCGCTAATGGAAGGAGTTGCAGATGTCAGGCAGGATTCGCGTAGGTGTCGTAGGTGCGAGCCCGGAACGGGGATGGGCCTCACGGGCACATATCCCGGCGTTGCGGGCGCTGCCGGAGTTCGAGCTCACCGCCGTGGGGACCAGTCGGCGCGAGAGCGCGGAGCAAGCCGCTCGGGTATTCGGGGCCGCACATGCGTTCAATGATGCGCGAAGTCTGGCCGAGCATCCGGAGGTCGATCTGGTGGTTATCACGGTGAAGGTTCCGGCGCACGCGGAGTTGATCAGGACGGCGAACGCGGCGGGGAAACATGTCTACTCGGAGTGGCCACTGACTCGGACGACCACGGAGGCCGAGGAGTTGGTGGAGCTGACGGTGAATTCGGACCGGCATCACGTTGTCGGGCTGCAGGCGCGGTTCTCGCCTGCCGTCGAGCGCGCGCACACACTCCTCGCGGAAGGTTACGTGGGGGACGTGGTTTCGGCCACGGTGTACTCCGCACGCGGCAAGGGAGCGGGCGGGCGGATTCCGGAGTGGGCCGCCTATACCCTCGATATCGACAATGGGGCGGGTCTGTTGGAGGTTGCCGGTGGGCACACGCTCGACCCGCTCGAGTACCTGTTGGGTGATATCGCCGAACTCTCCGCTGACCTCGCAATCCGCAACCCGCACAGCATCATCGCGGAAACACTGGAGCGGGTTCGGGTCACCAGCCCTGATCACCTGCTGCTGAGCGGTGTAGCGGACGGAGGCGCGGTGATCTCGGTGCACGTGCACGACGCGAAACTCACCGACGGCCGCACGCGCATCGAAATCTCCGGTACCGAAGGCGATCTCGCCCTTGTCTCCGCGGGGCCGTCCGGTCCAGGTGGAATTCAGATGAGCGATCTCAGGCTGCTGGCCTCACGTGGTCCCGGTGGTACATGGCAGGACCTCACCGAACCGGGCACGAAACTCGCGCTGGACCTGCCCGGGGAATCCCGCAACGTCGCAGCGCTCTACGCGCGACTGGCAGTGGATCTGCGTTCGGGCGAGCGTACAGTCCCCGGTTTCGAGGCCGGCCTGCACATGCATCGTCTGCTCGACGCCGTCCGCAGATCCGCCGAAACCGGAACACGGGTCCAGACCGGCAGCAACCCGTCTGTACTCGTTGACGCCGGGCGCTGACGACATACGCACATCGGCTACTCGAGTATGCTCAGATTTCAAAGTTCCGAAGAACCGCTCGCTAGCACCATTCGAGTCAGCGCAGGTGTGCATTCAAGAAAGCCAACGCATCCGGCAGTGATGCCAGGAATGCGCCACTGTGGTCTTTACCGGGGTAATTGTCGACCGTCACCTGTATGCCGGGATTCAACTCTTGGAGAGTTTTCCCGTAACTCTCCGTGTTTGTGGGAGGTACATCGATGTCGGCGGTGCCATAGCCGATCATGATGTCACTGGTGAAGTGGTCTTCCGGGTAACCGGCGAGCGCGGTGATATCCGCCTCGAATGTCGGTGTCGGTTCGTCCGGGTTGGCGATAAGCGCTGCGGGCCGCCGACCCGCCGCGCGCACAACCAGATCCGCAAGGCATTCCGAGGTTGCCTTTTCCACGTATTCCTTTCCGAAGTCGGAAAGGAATGGGGTCACACTGCCGGGATTCAACTCCTCCAACGAGGCCAGGAAGTACCCGGCATACCCGACTTGGTTCTCGGAGCCGGTCGAGGCTCGCTCGAACATCTTCGGCAGGCTCGCACTTGGATTGGTACGTAGGCCGGTGGCTATCACCCCGCTCAGCCCCCTCGCCGGCCCGCCGCTGCGCTCGGCGTACAGGCTGGCCGCACTCATCGCGGCATGCGCCCCTTCCGACTGGCCGATGACAACCCATTTGCTCGACAACGGAATGGGGGTGGCGCGAATCGCCGCGACCGCGTTCAGTATCGACAGTCCTTCGACATTCTTGTTGTAGTAACTGAACTGTCCCGCAGTGCCCAGCCCCTGGTAGTCGGGTGCGAGGACGGCATACCCGCTGTCCAGGATCTGGTTGAAGTAGGCGCTGTTTCGCTCTGATTGTGGCCGATGCGATGGTGCGCAGGAATCTCCGATGCCCGCGGTGCCGTGTGCCCACACGACGAGCGGCCACCCGCCCAGCGGTGGCACACCGGACGGCAGATACAGCGCACCCGACCCCTCGGCGGGCGCGTCATGCTGATCCTTCGTCGAGTAGACGACCTCGAACGATACCGCGGCCTTGGCGAACGACCATGCGGGATCGAGCAGTCCGATCCGGCTCAGCTCTCCGGTATCCGAAGGCTTCGCCGTCGCCGGCGGACTTGCGAGAGTAAGCGAGGCACACACGATCGCGGCAACCACCGGCGCCACGCGCCGAAAGGACACTACGGACATGCCGCACAACCGTACCGGCACACTCCGCACATCCTCCCCACCGCTGGTGAGGCACACCCTCGGATATGGCTGACTCAATGGCCTGCACCATAATTCAACAGGGACGATGGCGCCGACGTCGCCAATTGGTCGGCCGGTCCGGGCAGCAGGCGCCGGCCGTCCTGGACCCCGCGGACCAGATCCCCGTATGCGACCTCCGCTTCGGCCAACCGGGTCCACGCGGCGTGCATCCGATCGCCGACATCATCGAAAGATGTTGGGGGCGTGAGTCGTTGCCGAGGCGGCCCAGCGGGCGCGCCGCTTGTCACCGGGAACGTAGGCGGCGTCGGGCTCATGCCGGTCGACAGTCCGGTCGCTATACCTCTTGGCCGGGCAATGGAATTCGAGGTGCTGGAGGTGGCTGCCCGGCCGGGAAGAGTCGATCACTGGGTGCGGTGTGCTGGATTCGAGCCTCATCGCTCGACCATTTCTATCGCCTTCCGCGTAGGTCGAACGCCCGGCTACGTCAGTGGGAGTTCGACCCGCGATCGAAGTAACCGCCACAACGGGGTCGCATGAGGATGACGTTGTACTGGTTGTGGATCGTGACCAGGAAGTACAGATCACGGCCGGTTCAGTCGGGGACGATCATGGGATCGCAGGCGCGACGGGTTTCACACGAGGTCGCTGAAACGGCCTCGGGATTGCACCAGGCGCGCGAGGCCGGGGGTTAGCCGACTGGTGAGGGCGATCGAGCGAGCCAGCGGTCCGGGGAGGATAAGGAATTGCTTCTTGCGCAGTCCTTTTTCGATCGCTGCGACGATCGTTTCGGGGGTGGTTGCCATCGACTTCGCTCGCTTGGCCGGATCGGCGAAGAAGTCCGCGGCCATCGGCGTGCTGACCGCCGCCGGACATACACACGCGAGTGTCACCCCCTTGCCCTCGTGCTCATAGCGCAAGCTCTGCATATACGACACTATCGCTGCCTTGGTCGCGCCGTAGGCCGCCATCTTCTTGGGGGGCAGCAGACCGGTGAGCGAAGCGATGACCACGAACTCGCCGTGCCCACGCTCGAGCATCCGTGGCAGCGCGGACTGGATCAGGTTGACTATCCCACCGTAGTTGACGCTCATCATCAGATCGATGTCGGACCGCATCACCTCGAGGGTTGGGCCGACCCGTGCGATTCCCGCCGAACCGAGCACATATTCCAGTGGGCCGAGTGTCTGTTCGACTTCGTCGACCACCGCTTGCAGAGCTACGGGGTCGGCGACATCCACGCGGTAGCTGGTTATGTCCGCGGCCAATTCGTCGACGGCCGCATCGATCGACTCCGGTTCGACATCGACGATGACGACGTGGTAACCACGTTCGATCAGTCGGCGGGCGCTCGCCAATCCGATCCCGCTTGCGCCGCCGGTAACCAGCGCAATTGGTTTGCTGGTCGTCATCGCAGTTCTCCTGTGGTCGAAACGGGAACGACCGCGCGCGGGGTTCGCTGCGCTGCCCGGCGCTGTCGGGAAAGAGCCTTCTTCTGTGTGTACGCTATGTATTTGCCGATAGCGCCTGTGTAGCGACCGGAGAACGGCGGGACAAGCATCTTCGCGAAGCTCAGCGGCAATCTGTTCGTCGTGATCGTGCGGTGATGAGTGAAGGTGTCGAAACCGGCCTTGCCGTGGTAGGCCCCGAAGCCGCTGCGACCGACACCGCCGAATGGCGCGGTCATCATGACGCAGTGGGCGAAGCAGTCGTTCACGGTCATGCCTCCGCTGGTCGCGAGTGAGCGGAACTTCTGAAAATTCCGGTCTTTGCGGCCGAACCAGTACGCGGCCAAGGGAGACGGGCGGGCGACCACATAGTCGATGATCTCGTCCACAGTGTCGTACGGGTGGATCGCGAGCACTGGGCCGAACACCTCATCATGCGCGATCGTCATGTCATCGGTCACGCCGAGCAGAATCGTCGGATCGATTCTGCGGGCCGACCGGTCCGCGAACTCGCCGCTGGTCGACGCAGCATGAAAAACCGTCGCTCCCTTGGCCTGCGCATCCTCGATCAGCGCGACAACGCGGTCGAAGTTCTTGTCGTCGATCATGCTGACGAGGCCGGCGCCGTCTGTCGAGGTGAGGATCCGGCGCGCGATCTTCAATGCTTCGTCGATGAATTCGTGCGTGGCTGCGCGTGGCACAAACACGTATTCCGGGCACAGACAGACCTGCCCGCCGTTGACCAGCCGCGCCGACATCAGTCGGTCGGCGCTGCGCGCGATGTCTGCGTCGGGTCCGATCACCGCGGGATTCTTGCCGCCCAGTTCCAACGTCACCGGCACGAGGTTCGCCCCGGCCGCGCTGGCCACCAGCGCACCGACGGCCGGTGATCCGGTGAAGAACAGGTGATCGAAGGGGAGCGCGCTGAACTCGGCTCCCACGTCCGCGCCGCCGGTGACGACGACCAGTTCCTCGGGAGTGAAGTACTCAGCGGCACGCGCCGCGAAAAGTTTTGCAGTGCGCGGCGTTACCTCCGAGAACTTGATCATCACCCGATTGCCCGCCGCGAGCGCGGATGCCGCGGGCTCGGCAACCAGCCCAATGGGAAAATTCCAGGGCCCGATGATGCCGACCACACCAAGGGGCTTCTTCTCCACGACCGTATCGAGGCCGGCGAGTGCGGCCCACGGGAGCACCCGCCGCGGTTTCATCCAGGTGCCGAGGCGGGCACGAGTCAACGCGATGTCGGGCAGAATGCCCGCGATGTCGGACAGGTAGTTGACGACTTGCGGCCGGTTGCCGAAGTCGGCGTCGAGAGCCTCGGAGAAGGCGGCGGCGTTGTCGGTGAGCAGCAGGACCAGTCGATCCAATCGGTCGCGACGTACCGCGGCCGAGGGCGGTCCCTCGCGACGGTGCGCGCGTCGCTGTAACTCCAGCGCCGCACCTGGGCTCCACCTGTCAACGACATCGGGCGTGCTCTTCGATGCCGCTGGTCGCGTCTTCACAGCTGACCCACGTTTTCGACCACTCTGCTGAGATCGGGTGCAGCGGCCGCAGGTTCGAGACGGTTGAAGAGGTGGCCGAATGCCATGAGGGCGAAGGAGTCGGCGAGCAGTGGGATGGTGAATATGAACGGGCGGGGTCCGATCGAGTCCGGAACAGTGCTGATTCCGCCATCCTCGCGTTGGTTGGCCAGAAGGTAGTCGACACCGCGGATCACCGCACGGTGGTCTTGTTGCCTGCTGAGCGCGATCAGCGCGTAGGAGGTGCTCAGCGCATCGCTGGGGTCGTCGGGTTGTTGCCCCCAGCCGCCGTCGGAGTTCTGCCCTGATCGAATCGCGTGGAGCGCGCCGGCGGCCATGTGATGGTGCGACGCGGGACTGTCGATACGGAGCTGCCCGCAGGCGAGCATCACTCGGAAGAGGGTATGAAACCGGCTGGCACTCCAATCGGGGGCGAAGGATCCGTCGGAATGTTGTTGGGCGGCAAGGAAAGTGAGCCCGGAATCGATCGCATCACGGTGATGCGTTGGCTGTGTGCTGAAGGCGTTGACCGCCGCGGCGGTCATACATGCCTCCGATGGGGACCCGGCCACATACGTGGGAAAACCGCCGTCGGCTCCGCGCACACTCAACAGCGACCGCATTCCTCGGCGTATCTCGGTCCGATACGTCTCGGCATCGACGCTGTGCAGGAATTCGATGGCCACCGAGGTGTCGTCGACATCGGACTGCAGCACGCCGTCGCTGAACGACCACCCCCCGTTGGGCAATTGCTGGGCTGCGAGGTGCTTCGCCAACGGGAGTAACCGATCACGGGGAGCCCCGATCGCACTGAGGGCTACGCCCGCAGTGGCGCTGCACCACGTGTCGGTGTCGGAGATAAAGGGCAGTCCACCGTCGGAACGCAACTCTGTCAGGAGTTTGCCGATACCGGCCGCGACCACCTCCCCGGTGTCCGGCAAGGGGGCGAGTGCGTGCAGGACTGACAGGTGAATCAGAACGTTCGCCTCCCAGATTCTCGGCTCGCGTTGCGTGGACAGGAGTAGGGAGACGTCTCCGGTGCGGATCAAGTCTCGCCTGCCGATCGCCTCGGCCAGGATGACTTTGAGTGCGGTGACCTGGACTGCGGCCCATGAGTGCAGGCCGACCGTGGTCACCTCGCCCAAGTCGTACTCTGCACTCGGTGTCACATCGAAGAGCGCGAGAACGGCGTCGATCAGCATCTGCTTGCGTGCGGCGGTGAAAGCCGGGGCACGGGCCACGAACTCATCGAGGTTCGCCTGTGACATGGCTGTGTCGCCCGATTTCCGCAGCGCCAGCTCGACAAGCAGGCGGTCGAGCGGATCGTCCGAACCGTTTTGCGCGCGAAGGTAATCCCGCAGTCCGTGGCGGCTCTCGGGTGCTTGATCGAAGCGCTCCAGGAGTCTCAGTGCGAGCGCCGACTCCAGCACGCGGCTGTGGCAGGGCTCGCGCATCGCGCCGAACTTGTCGAGCCGTGCCAGAACACGGGCAGTCAGTCGCTCGGCCGCCTCCTCGAGCAGGGGCGGAAAGTCGGCCCTCGACCAGGGCGGCAGGTGCACTGGGGTTGTTCTCATAGATTCCTACTTCTGGTCGTGGTGAGGATGTCGATGATGCGCTCGGCGGCACGTTGACCGCTGCACACACTGCTGTTGGTCGTCGAGTGAGCCAGGTAGTCACCGCTCGCTAGTCGCACCCGTGAGTCCGGGCGCAGGGTTGCGGCGATTCGCGCGATTGCCCGGTACTCACCGGGCCTACGCCGGACGGTGCATGGGCTGACTCGGAACACTTCCGCCATCGTGGTGCCATGCTCCAGTTCCGGAAGCAGTCCGAGGCGCCGGGTTTCGGCTATCGCGTAGTCCACCACTGTGGAATCGTCCAAGTCCCAGTTCGCGGCTGACCAATCGCCGCGGAAGTGGGCCATCACCAAACCTTTGCCTGCCGGTACCCGGTCGACGGACTGGTTGTGCTCGAGCACGTAGGCGGCGACGTCTCGGTGCTCGATTCGAGGCACTTGGAGCAGCAGGGACGATTCTTTCGTCGGCTTGTCCAGCCCGAAGGCGACGTGGACGCTGCTGGAGTAGTCGACCTGCTGGAAGTAGTCCCGCTGCTCCGCGGTGAGCTGAGGGTAGATGTCGAGCAGCCGGGGTGTCGGGACCGCGATCACGCATGCCTCGACCGATTCACGGTGTTCGGCCTCGCCTGGTCGCGTCCAGGTGACGGTGACGCTATCACCGGACTCCTCGACGGAGGTGGCCTCGGCCTCGTATTCGACAGTGAGCTGGCGTGCGAGCCCTTGGGGGAGGAATCCGACCCCTTCGGGCGAGGTGAATGTGCCGCCACTGGCAATGAGGGTATTGAAGAAGAAGAAGGCGCTGACCACGGCGGCTTCCTCTGGAATAGCCAGCGCTGGGCCCGCGACGAAGGGACCCAGCAGGTACTCCAGGGTATCGGGGCGCAGACCGCGACGGATCGCGTAGTCGCGAACGGACTCGAAGTCCGCCGGCGCAGCCGAGGACATGTCGTCCCAGTTCAGCAACCGACGGGTGCGTAGGAAGTCGGCTATCACCTTGAGTAGATCGGAGGCGGGGAGGCCTCGCAGGAGCGGGCTGCGAACCAGGTGCAGACCCAAACCGCTACGCATCCGCTGGACCTCGCCGTCGCGGAGCATGCCGGAAATCTCGCCTGCGGGCCTGATCCGGTCCAACAAACCGGCATCGGCGATGAGCTCGAGCATGGCGTGGTAAGAGGAGAGCAGCAGCGTCGCGCCGACATCGATATGGAAACCGCCCCGCTGCACGGTGCTCATGCGGCCTCCGATGAGTTCCGGACCTGAGCGTTCCAGCACCGTGACCGAGCAACCGGCTTGCTGCAGCCGGAACGCTGCCGTCAAGCCGGCGATGCCGCCACCCACGACGATGACACGCTGTTTGTCGAGGGCACGGTGCGTCATGAAATCTCCTCTGTCGAAGCAGCGTGGGTAGGGGCCGACGACGCCGATCGGTAGCGTCCGGTCTCGAGGCTCCAATCGAGGCTGCCGCGCATGAGACTCTCCAGCCCGGTGACGTAGCGGGTCATGGCTTCCCGCGTCGGCGCATCGGCGGCGGCATCGTGTGCCAGAAATCGCCCTCGCGCGTCCAGGTAGTCGCCCAGGCGATCCGCCATCCGCCGCAGCGCCAGATTCATCGCCTCGTCGAGACCAAACCCGTGAAGGTCCTGCAGAATCAGAACGAGGTTGTGCCGTTCACCGGCCGTGATCTCCTTGCGCAGGGACAGGATGTCGTTGATGGTGCAGGCAACGTCTCCCGACGCGCATCGCACGTCCGCATACGCCGCCGAGCGCCGGAGCTCTGCCGGTACCTCCGCCCGCGCGGTGAGTTCGACCAGGTCGGTAAGTATCGGCCACCCGGAGGTGAACCGACGCGCTGCCAGATACTCATGGATGTCCGGCAGCGTATTGTTCACGCGCGCTTCGACTTCCCGGTACAGACTTTCGGTGAAGTCGCGCATGTCGGTGACCAGGCGCTGCCACCAGGCCGGGCCGCAGAGTGGAAGCAACCGTTTCCGGAGCTGCCACAGGACCAGGAGCACGGGGTCCTCCGGTGGGGTCGGCGAGCGACCGTCGAGAATCTGGACGGCGGAGGTCCCGGCCGCACGCGCGTACTGCGGATTGCCCCCGGAGCCGCCCGGGTCGAGGACATCGTCGTAGAGGAACAACCACAGCACCACTTCGCCACTGAGCTCCAGCAATGGCGTATCCCCGGTGGGATACATGCGCGCTACCAGCCGTTCGTATCGACCATCGGACCACGCGGTTACCGCATCGTCCGGGAGGATGTTCAGCTCGGCCACCCACGAATCCAGATGCCGCTTCAGAGCATCCACGCCCGGGTTGATTCGAGCGGGAAACGGCAATGTCGGTTCGGCGGAAACGGGCATGACCGATCACCGGTCCCGGTGCGCGATGACGCCGGTCAATGTAATGAGGTCGCCAGCCGCGTGCCGTCCGCGCAGCATGCCGACGGCGTTGTGCGCACTGCGATCGGCCAAGCGCAACGCGCCGTCACGACCTCCGCCGGCTTCGATCAAGGCTGTGGCATGGAGGATGGCCTGTGCGGTCATCGGGCCGTCGGAACGGTACAGCGCCGCCAGTTCAGTTGCCGCCGCGGTATTCGACTCCAATGCGGCGATCACCGGCAGCGAGCGTTTACGGCGAGCAAGGTCGTTCCCGGCGGGTTTTCCGGTCACGCGTGGATCACCCCAGATTCCGATCACATCATCAGCGAATTGAAAGGCCAATCCGAGTTCGCGACCGAAGCTGTCCATCGCCGACACCGTCGCGGAGTCGGCTCGCGCACTCAGGGCACCCAATGCGCAGGCACATCCCATCAGGGCACCGGTCTTGCCCATCACCATCCGGGTGTATTCGGCGATGTCGACGTCGCACCGGGTTTCGAACGAACAGTCTTCGGACTGTCCACGACACATCTCGACAACCGCGGTCTCCAACCTGTAGATCGCCTCTGCGGCAAGCCCTTCCGGCAGAGCTTCGCTCGCCAGCACGCGGATGGCCAATGCGTGCAGAGCGTCGCCGAGCAGGGCTGCGTCGGCGATGCCCCATACCTTCCACACTGCGGGTCGGCCCCGCCGCGTGGGATCGGCGTCCATGATGTCGTCGTGGATGAGGGTGAAATTGTGGACCAGTTCCACGGCGACGGCAGCCCACGTAGCGTCGGCCCTGTTGCCGCCGCAGGCAGTCGCGGCGCACATGGTCAAGGCAGGCCGCACCGCCTTGCCCGAGTCTGCTCGGGTCTTGTTTCCCGCCGCATCCCACCATCCGAAGTGGTAGCCGGCCATGTGGCGCAACGGATCGGGCAATGACTCGATCGCCGCCCGCAATGGCGGTTCGCACAACACACGAGCCTGCGTCAAAATGTCTTCAGCACTACTGCCGCCGACTGCGATGTCCGTCACAGTCAGCGTAGAAGTCGTACTCATTGGCACCATCTCCGTCATCGAACAACCGGACACTATCGGTCTTTGACGTGTCACCATTCCCACTGCTGGGGATGAGAAGGCGGCAAATGTGTTCGATACCACGGTGGAACCGCCCACAACCCGGGCGCGAGTGAATCACCGTGAAATCCTCGGTAAAATATGCAGCCCCGCGCACTTCGTTGCTCACACCCGGAATCAGCCGCGAGGAGTTGTTCCGCGGCCACCATGAAGCCATGGTCTACATCGCCGCCATCCACACACTGACCAAGCGACTCGCCCGCACCGGCGGCTCACCAACCTGAGTTCTCCAATGCGCTCTTGAATCTCGAGCTGAGAGTGCGGCTGGAATCCCGGTGCGTGAGTTGGCTATTCAGGCTGTCAGCAGGCCGTCCTGAGTGGCCGCGATCGAGCGCAGCATGGCGATGGCGGCCCTGATTCGAGCCAGCCGCTGCAGATCGCGCGGCACGATCAGCCAGTATTTGCGCGTGACGGTAACTTCGTCCGGCAGCACGCGCACCAGTCGCGAATCCGGTTCGCCGATATAGAGCGGAAGCACCGCGACGCCGAAACCACCTGCCGCGGCGGTCCATTGGCCCGTCACGTTGTTGGTCTGGATCTGCGCGCGGTGGCCGGGCACGATGTCGTCGAGGATGCGCAGGGCCGGGATGTCCAGCAGCGAGTCGATATAGCCGATCAACCGATGCTCCTGTAGATCGGCTACGCGGGTGATCTTCGGATGGTTGGCCAGATAGTCGCCGGTGGCGTACAGGCCCAGTTGGTAGTCGGCCAGCTCGCTGAATTCCACCGACCGCTGCGACGGCGGTTCCAGGGTAACCGCGAGATCGAATTCGCGGGTGGACAGCACGTCGTTGCTGGTTGCGGTGACGATTTGGATGTCGAGGTCGGGATGCTGGGCGCACAGTTCGGACAGGTTCGGTGCGAGGACGAAGGCGCCGAAACCCTCAGGGGTCGCGATGCGGACCGTGCCCGAGAGCCGTCCGCCGCCGGAGGCCGCGCTCTCCATGGCGGCGAGCAGGGTGGACTCGATGGCCTCGGCGTGCATGAGCAGACGGTGGCCCACGTCGGTGAGCACCCAGCCCGCAGGTGCGCGGTCGAACAGGCGATTGCCGATCGACCGCTCCAGCACAGCAATACGTCGGCTCACGGTGGTGTGGCTGACGCCGAGCCGCCGACCGGCCGTGAGCAGCCTGCGGGTGCGCGCAACCTCGAGAAAGTACCGGAGATCATCCGCAACGATCATTGTCCAACGGTAGGTCAGGTGTGCAAATCCGCACAATGCTGTGCTGATTTCATTGTTGCGATCTGCATGTGATGGCATCAGACTCACAGCTGAGACGACATCGGCGGCCACGCTGGCCGCGCATCATGCCCATCGGCGAAGGGATGCCTCCATGGCTGCACGCATCGCACTGCCACGCGTTATGCGCGTCGGCGGTGGATCCGTTCGCGAGATCGGCGAGGTGGTGTCCGGGCTCGGGTTGCGCCGCCCGCTGGTGGTCACTGATTCCTTCCTCGTCGCCACCGGCGCGGCCGAGCAGATGATGCAGGACCTCATCGCCGCCGCACTCACGCCGCAGTTGTTCGCCGAGACGGTGCCGGATCCGACCACCGCGTCGCTGGAGGCCGGGCTCGTCGCACTCATGCGGCACCAGGCCGACGCGGTCATCGGCTTCGGCGGCGGCAGTCCGATGGACACCGCCAAGGCGCTCGGCCTGCTCGGCCGCCAAGGCGGTCAGATGCACGACTACAAGGCCCCGTACAACAACGCGGGTCCGGCGCTGCCGGTCATCGCCGTGCCGACTACCGCCGGAAGCGGTTCGGAGGCAACACAATTCACGGTGATCAGCGACAGCCTCAGCGACGAGAAGATGCTTTGCACCGGCCTGGCGTTCCTGCCGGCGGCCGCCGTGATCGACTACGAGCTGACCATGTCCATGCCGCCCCGTCTGACCGCAGACACCGGCGTGGACGCGCTCACCCATGCCATCGAGGCCTACGTCAGCAAGAAGGCGAATCCGTTCGCCGACAGTCTCGCCCTGGTCGCTATCGGGACCATCGGCCGGGTGCTGCGCCGCGCCTATACCGACGGCAATGACATCGAGGCGCGCCAACAGATGATGCTGGCCGCGACCCAGGCCGGTATCGCCTTCTCCAACTCCAGCGTGGCCCTGGTGCACGGCATGAGCCGACCCATCGGCGCGCATTTTCATGTGGCGCACGGACTTTCCAACGCCATGCTGTTCCCCGCGGTGACCGCCTTCTCGGTGCGCGCGGCCGAATCGCGCTACGCCGACTGCGCCAGGGCGCTCGGGGTGGCCGACGCCGCCGCCGCCGATGCCGCGGCGGCCGACCGGCTCGTCACCGCGCTGGCGGATCTGTGCCGCGACGTGCACGTGCCGACCCCCAAGTCATACGGCATCGACCGGGACCGCTGGCTGGAGCTGATCCCGGTCATGGCCGAGCAGGCGCTCGCTTCGGGCTCGCCGGCCAACAACCCACGGGTGCCGACCGATGCGGAGATCCGTGAAATCTACACCCAGATCTACGGCTGAAACACCGGAAATCACCCCCGCGATCAGATTCGAGGAACCAATGACACGCCTGCTGCACATCTCCGCCTCCCCGCGCGGCGAGCAGTCCGAATCCATCTCGCTCGCAAGGTCTTTCGTAAGCGGCTACCGGGAAGCCCACCTGGATGCAGTAGTCGATGAATGGAATCTGTGGGAGGCTGATCTGCCCGCTATGGGACCGTCGGCCGCCCAAGCAAAGATGAACGCGCTCACCGGGACCGAGCTCACCGCGCAGCAACAGGTCGAATGGCAGCTGGTACTGGATACGTTCGAGCGGTTCAACGACTATGAGCACTACCTGTTCAGCGTGCCGATGTGGAATCACGGGCTGCCCTACATCCTCGAGCACTTCATCGATGTGGTGTCGCAGAACGAGCTGCTGTTCACCATCAATCCGGAGGACGGATACCGCGGGCTGTTGACCGGGAAGAAGGCGGCTGTAGTGTACACGGCGGCGGTCTACCATCCAGACAGCCCGAGGAATTTCGGGGTCGACTATCACGCGGCCTACTTCGACTACTGGCTGAACTTTGCCGGAATTGCCGATACTGCGCGAATTACGTTCCTGGCCAATATGTTTGATGAGAATGCCGAGAGCATGCGGGAGCGGGCGCACCTGGATGCGGTGGTGCTCGGCAAGGGGTTTTAACACGGGATCCGGTGTGTCTCGCGGGCTGCATTCTTTGAGAGCGCATCTGAGAAATCTGGTGCGTTTCAAAGCTATCCGGTTCCGATCCCTATCTCTGGAGTTGTGCCTAGCTTGGTCCGGCAGCGTTCGGCCGGGGCACGGTGAGCTTGGGCAGTGTGTTCACACGTTACGGCGGGCGAGTGCGTCATCGACGCATCGATACCGTGTTCACCGAAGCGAGCGAGTTCCCTGTCGAGGGCAGCACGTATCGCGTCCCCATCCATGCCGGGCACCAGGTGCGGGTCGATACGAGGGCTGTTCGAGAGGAAGCACTGCATGCCTATACGGCGGTGGACGTCACCAAGTCACTGGTATCTGGTCCCAAGGACCGAGAGGTAGGACGTTGGAATGCGCTACGCGCCGCCGGTCAGTGTCGCTTTCCATGCCAATCGGCGCAGGGCACTACTTCAAATCCCCGGCTGGGGAAGACGGTGTCCATGAAGAAGTCGTGCATTGCTGCATCGCCGTCGGCACAACCGTCACGTAGCACGGTCACTTGGTAGTCACGATCTGCCGCGTCGTAACACGTCGCAGCCACCATCGCGCTGGTTGCGACTCCGGCGATCGCGAGAGTGCTGACGCCGCGCGCGCGGAGCACGAGGTCGAGATCTGTGCCGGCGAACGCGCTGGCGCGGCGTTTCAGTACGACGACGTCCTTGTTGGCGACCGGCAGAGCGTTCTCGGTTCCGACCGATCCCTCGTGAAATGTGTCCCCGGCTTTGTAGAACGTCTCGAGCAGTGCATTGCCCGGTGGCACGTCGGCCCCGTTGACCCGGAATGCGAAGTGCACGAATACGACGAGGGCCCCGGCCGCGCGGGCGCGCGGAAGTAGTTCGGCGAGCGGCGGCACGACCTGCTTGGTGAACGGGTAGCTGGTCGTGATGCCCTGCTGGACGTCGCCGATGATGAGCGCGGTGTTCACAACAGGCTCCGTCCAGTTCGTCCATCCGGTGCCCTGTGGTCATCAGGAGCGCCATTTCGGCCACCATCATAGCGGCCAGCAACCACACCGGGGCACCGCTACGTTGCGAGCACACGAGACGAGTCGATAAATACCTCAGGTCAATGAGACTGCCTCAGCACCAATGAGGCGGGACATCGACGTCGGAGCTGCTGGTCGGAGCAGGAGAGTGCTGAGTGGTTCTGCCAGTGAATTTCTTGATCGAGGCGGTGGGCCCGGACACGCTCGCTGGTGTGGTGCCAGGGGTTCACTGGAAGAAGAAGCAGTGGAACGCACTGTCGGATGATGGCTGCGGCCGCCTCGGACGAATCCGGCGACCGCACCCCGTCGTCCGAGATCGCCCGGTCATCTACGGCACCTTCCGCAGGGCCGTACCGCCCCGAAATCGGTTGCCCGGGTAGGTTCGCACACCATGAAACGACGTGCACATCGTCGTGCCTTGACCAGTTATGCACTGTTGCTCCCGAGCCTGGTGGGAGTCGGCTGTTTTCTGCTGCTGCCGATAGCGGTGGTGGCCTGGCTGAGCGTGTACAGCTGGGATCTGCTGGGGCCCATGCACTTCGTGGGCCTGCGGAACTGGCGCTCGGTGCTGACGGACCCGGTGTTCGGGCACGCGCTGCTGGTGACGCTGGTGCTGGCGGTGATCGTGGTCCCGGCCCAGACGGTGCTCGGTTTCGCGGTCGCCGCGCCGCTGGCCCGGCGCCGCGGCGGGACGGCGCTGCGGGTGATCTACGCGCTGCCGTGGATGTGCGCGCCGGTCGCGGTGGGTGTGGTGTGGCAGTGGCTGTTCGCGCCGACCGGCGGCGCGATC
>FTJU01000138.1_pt1 | contig 18091 bp, 18 predicted proteins | sample 1658961 | NCBI WGS metagenome assembly FTJU01 (sample SAMEA3914878, study PRJEB12502) | metagenome | biome: forest; material: soil | place: USA | collected 2012-03-12 | depth 0.3 m | reverse complement strand
ATCTACGCCTTCCGCGGCGCGGAAGTACTCAGCTATCTGGATGCCGTCGCACTCGCCGATACTCGCAAGGAGCTCACCGACAACTGGCGCAGCGATGCGGGTCTGCTCGCCGCACTGGATCATCTGCACCGCGGTGCGGCATTGGGGCACAAGGAGATCACGGTCTACCCGGTCACCGCGACCCGGGGCTGGTCACGGCTGTCCGGCCGCGGGGACCAGACGAGGCCGCTGCGGATGCGGTGTCTGCCGCGCACCGGCGCGGGCCCGTTGAACAAATCGGGATTCCCAGCGGTCGGGCGTATGCGAGCCAAGGTCGCCGAGGATCTCGCGGCGGATATCGTGCGGCTGCTCGAATCTGATGTGCTGTTCGAGGCGAAGACCGGACCACGTCCGATCGGACCCGGCGATATCGCGGTACTGGTGCGAACCAGATCCCAAATCGACGTGGTGCGAAACGCTTTGGACCGCGTCGGCGTCGCTTCCGTACTCGCCGGTGGCACCAGCGTCTTCGCCACCACCAGTGCGACGGACTGGCTCTGGCTGCTGCGCGCGCTCGAACAGCCGCATCGCTCCGACCGTGTCCGCCTCGCCGCCTGCACTCCGCTGCTCGGCGTGACTGCTGGCGAAATCGATCGCACAGGTGCGGATCTGGTCGGCCGTATCTCCGCTCAACTGCGGGAGGCGGCCCGGCTCTTCGTTCGCGCGGGGTTCGCCGCCGTCTTCGAAAAGATCTCCGCCGAAGCGAATCTGGCCCAGCGGCTGCTCTCGGTCGAAAACGGCGAACGCGAGCTGACCGATCTGCGGCACATCGCGCAGTTGCTGGATCAGGTCGCGCTGACCGAAGGTCTCGGCCTGACTGCCTTGACCCGCTGGCTCGCCGACCGCGTGCGCGATCCCACCTCCGGATCGGTCGCCGACCGCAGCCGTCGCCTCGATCGCGATGCCGCGGCGGTGCAGATCGCCACCGTACACGCCAGCAAGGGACTCGAATTTCCCATTGTCTACCTGCCTTTCGCATGGGACAACGCGAAGAATCCGTACCCGCAGACCCTGCTGTTCCACACCGATGACGGCGCTCGCGTACTCGATGTCGGCGGCCAGGACGCATCCGGCTACGGTGAGCGCAAGCTACGCAGTGAAACCGAGGAGGCGGGCGAGGAACTGCGTCTGCTGTACGTCGCACTCACCCGAGCGATGTGCCAGATCGTCGCCTGGTGGGCGCCCGCGATCACCACCGCCAACGCACCGCTGCATCGGATGGTCCTCGGCCGCCCGGACGGTGGAGATCTCGTGCCGAGCAAAGCGGCTGTGCCTGCGGATGCCGTTGCGGTGACGATGCTTTCGGCCTGGGCCGCTGGTGCGCCGGAGGCCATTTCGGTGGAAGGTGTCGAGCACACCGATGCGGTCGAGATCCGCCGGGTGCGCACCGAAATCCCGACCGGAGCCCTTGCCGCGGCACACTTCGCCCGCACCATGGACCTGCAGTGGCGTCGCACCTCCTATTCGGCACTGACGGCCGGTGCGCACGATGCCGCGATTCCGGAGGCCGAACCCGAGGACGAGCGCGGTCCCTCCGACGAGCCCGGCACCCCGCTTCTCGCCGAAACCGAACCCGCGATCGCCGATGCGGCTCCGTCCCTGATGAACGCGTTGCCCTACGGCGCCGAATTCGGCACTCTGGTGCACGGCGTACTCGAGCGAATCGATACCGACGCATCGGATCTGGCCACCGAGGTGCACACCCGCTGCCGTGCCGCCACGGACGAGTTGATGGCCGAGGCCGATCCGGTGGTGCTCGGCAGCGCGCTACTCGCCGTGCTGCACACCCCACTCGGATTCGGTTGTCTCGCCGACATTTCCACCCGTGACCGGCTCAACGAACTCGACTTCGAACTCCCGCTGGCTGGCGGTGACATCCCAGGCGCGCATGCGGTCACGTTGCGTCGGATCGCCGATCTGCTGCGGATCCATCTCCCGGTCGACGATTCCTTGTCCAGCTATGCCGACCAACTCGCGTCACTGGACGACACCCCGCTACGCGGCTACCTCACCGGCAGTATCGACGCGGTGCTGCGCATCACCGAAAAGCCGGGCACGGAACCACGATTCGTCATTGTCGACTACAAGACCAACCGCTTGGGCACCGGCGATCTCACCGTCGACCACTACACCCACGACCGCATGGCCGCCGAAATGCTGCGCTCGCACTATCCGCTGCAGGCCCTGCTCTACGCGGTCGCCCTGCACCGCTACCTGCGGTGGCGGCTACCCGGTTACGACCCGGCGCGCCACCTCGGTGGTGCCCGCTATCTCTTTGTCCGCGGCATGATCGGTCCCGAAACTCCCTCGGGCTGTGGTGTTTTCGACTGGAATCCACCGGCCGCGCTGATCGTCGGCCTGTCCGACCTGTTAGCGGGGGAGCCTGCCCGATGACGTCGATTCAGTTGGCGCAGCGGGGCACCGGCCTGCTGCGCATATTCAACGAGGCCGGTGTGCTCTCCGCCGCCGACGTGCACGTCGCGCTCCGATTGGGGCGGATGGGCCGTGATTCCTCGGAAGAGGTACTGTTCGCGGCGGCGCTGGCGGTGCGGGCGGTGCGTTCCGGTTCGGTCTGTCTGGAACTGCACCGCATGCGTGAAATCGGCATCGATGCCGACGAAACCTGGGATGCGGGTGGGGGTATCGACCCCGCGACATTGCCGTGGCCGGATATCGATGCGGTGATCGCCGCGCTGCGTGTCAGCCCATTGGTGTGCGGCGGACCGGCTGGCCCCTTGCAGCCGCTGCGCCTGGTCGACGCCCAGGCCGGGGGACCGCTGCTGTATCTGGACCGCTACTACCAGCAGGAGCAGACGATCCGCCGGGTGCTCACCGAGCGGTCCGGACATCATCCGAAGGTGGATCCGGCCATCGTGCGCCGCGAGCTCGACCGGCTCTTCGGTGCCCCGGTAGGTGCGACCCCGGACCGCCAGCGGATTGCCGCAGCACTCGCCGCGACACACTGGACCACGGTGGTGGCGGGCGGTCCGGGTACCGGCAAGACCCACACCATCGCCCGGATTCTGGCCCTGCTCGACGCGCACCAGCAGGCGCATCCGAAGCTGTCCGCACTGCGCATCGCCATGGCCGCACCCACCGGCAAAGCGGCCGCGCGGCTGCAAGAAGCGGTGCGCGAACAGGCCGAAGCGCTCACACTGCCGGAGCTTACCGCCGCCACCCTGCACCGCCTGCTCGGTTGGCAGCGCGGCCGCGCGACCCGGTTCCGATATCACGAGTTCAACCGACTGCCGTTCGACGTGATCGTGGTCGACGAAACCTCCATGGTGTCGCTGACCATGATGAGCAATCTGCTGGCCGCGCTGCGCCCGGATACCCGCCTGGTACTCGTCGGCGATCCGGATCAGCTCGCCTCGGTCGACGCCGGCGCGGTTCTCGCCGACCTCGTCGCCGGACCTGTTGTCGGTGCACCGAATCCGGTTCTCGAACAGGTACTCGGTGTGGAATCCATTGCGGCCGAAGGTAACCCGGAGGCGCTGACCGATCTCGAGCGAAAGCGGCTGCACGGTGGCATCGTCCGGTTGACCCGCGGTCGCCGATTCGGGGGCAAGATCGCCGAACTCGCCGTCGCGGTCCGCGCGGGTGACGCCGACACCGCGTTGGCCCTGCTGCGTGCGGGCGGTGCGGAACTCTCGCTCTGCACCCCCGAGGACACCGCACCCGTCCGATCCGATGTCGTGCGCGCCGCCCGCGATGTCACCGCGGCCGCCCTCGATGGCGATGCCACAGCCGCGCTGACCGCTCTCGAATCTCATCGCCTGCTGTGCGCGCATCGTCAAGGACCCTTCGGTGTCGAACGGTGGGACCGCATGGCCGGCGAATGGGCCGCGGCCGGTGGTGCGGGTCCGGACTCGTACCAGGCTCCGTGGTATCCGGGACAGCCCCTGCTGGTCACCGCCAACGATCACGAGGCGCGCATCTACAACGGCGATACCGGTGTCATCGTGCGCCTGCCCGACGGTTCGCTGCGCGCCGCCCTGCAGCGCGGCAGTGAGCCCTACCTGGTGCACCCGACCCAATTCCCGGCCGTCGTCACCGTGTTCGCCATGACCATCCACCGCAGTCAGGGCAGCCAGTACGACACCGTCTCGGTCGTCCTGCCCGAACCCGAATCCACCCTGCTCACCAGGGAGTTGCTGTACACGGCGATCACCCGGGCACGCCGCCACGTCCGCATCATCGGCACCGACGATTCGATCCGCGCCGCCATCGACCGGCGCGTCCTGCGTGCCAGCGGTCTATCGCGTACCCCGGAGTCACGGTGATCTCGCGCGATCGGCTGACCTGGGAATCTCACGTTTTCCGGGTCCCCGACGTCTACCCGCCCGTTGGTAATCCGCGTGCGGTTCGCGCGGTCGGCTCGGCCTGTTCGCGCAACCCGCTGCCCGTGGTTACTCCGTGTCACCGGGTGGTGCGCAGCGATGGTTCGATCGGCCAGTACGTCGGTGGCGTCTGCGCGAAGACCGTCCTGCTCACACTCGAAGCGGCATGAAGACGACGGTATGAACACCCCTGCCGCACTGGAAGAACAAGTCGAAGCACTGCCGTGGCACGTCTTGACCGAGGATATCGACGCCTAGGGCGGCGCGCAGACCGGCGCGTTGTTGACCCCGATCTGCTGCTGCCGTTGGGCGGATAGTGGCCGGATTCGGGAATACCGGGACGACCGTGTGGTTGCATGGGTCATGACGAGCGCTGAGTTGTTGGTCGATGCCTTCGGCCGGGTGCGGGAGAATGTGCACGGCGCGGTCGCGGGGCTCGAACAGGATGAACTGGCGGTTCGGATCGATCCGGGCGCGAACTCCATCGCTTGGCTGATCTGGCATCTGACCCGGGTGCAGGACGATCACATCGCGGACGTGGCGGGTCTGGAACAGGTGTGGATGGCCGCGGGCTGGGCCACGCGGTTCGACCTGCCATTTGTCGATGAGGCGACCGGCTACGGGCACCGTGCCGTGGAGGTCGCCGAACTCGGCGGAATTTCCGCCGAGCTGCTGTTGGGGTACTACGACGCGGTGCACGCGCAGACGCTCGACTATGTCTCCGGACTCACCGATGCCGATCTGCCCCGTATCGTCGACACCCGCTGGGATCCGCCGGTCACGCTGGGCGTGCGGCTGATCAGCGTTGTCGACGACGATATCCAGCACGCCGGCCAGGCCGGCTTCATTCGCGGAGTGCTGCTGCGCCGCAGGTAGTTTCAGTGCTCGGGCGTGTCCCCGACCAGCACGTCGGCGGCGCGGGCGACAACCTCCAGGTGGGTGCGCTCGTTGTGGTCGGCGGCGAGGAAATGTCTGCCGACCGCCAAACAGAACGCGAGCAGCGCGCGGGCCTCGATTTCGTCCGGATCCGAGTAGATCTTGCCGAACAGTTCGCGCGCATATTCGATCCGGTAGTTGTCCACGCGACGTAGCCGTTCGGCGACCGTCGGATCGCGGCGGGCCCAGTCGCGAACGGCGAGGTCGATGGGCAGGCGTTCGTCGGAGAAGGTGAGCAGGCCTGCGCGCCGGATCTTGGTCCGCGGATCGCCGCCCTCGCTCTCGACCTGCGAACGAACCGCATCGGTGCTCTCGCGCTCCCACGTATCGAGCATTTCCGTGAGCAGCGCCTTGCGGTTGGCGAAATGTCCGTAGAAGCCACCTTTGGTGACACCGAGTGCCTGCGCGAGGTCTCGATGCGGACAGCATCGGGACCGCCGGTCGCCAGCGCCAACAGGCCCTGCTCGATCCACCACAGGCCGTGGCGACGGTGGCCGCAGCCACGATCAGCAGGCCGGCTTTCGAAGAGCGCTCGGCGCGGATTTTCATGCTCGGATCTCGCGCATCCGGCGGGCGAAGTCTTCGTCGGTGCGCTCATAGGCATCACGGATGGTCTTGAACAGCGTCTGGATTTCCGTCGCGACCGCGATGTAGTCGCCGATCGTGTCGTAGGCGTTGTTCGGGCCGCCGAATGCCTTCTCCCTGAACAGTTTCACCAGCTCGATCGCTGAGGTCAGGCGCGGGTTGTTTTCCCCGAGTCCCCAGCTCGACCGCTCGCCGAGGGCACGCGCGGCGTTCTGGACCGAGGACAGGTCGATGATCAAGTTCTGGCAGACCGCGTCGATATCCAGAAACGCCTGTGGTTCCATGCGCACCTTCAGCGCCCCCGTCTTCGCATCCTCGATATACCCGCCGAACGTGCTGTCAACAGCCATCGCGGTCGCCCTTCCACTGGTCCCGTCTGACCATAGAGACGCACGCGTCGACGAAACGGTTCCATCGAAACACCGATCCGGGCGTTATCGGTGCGTGCTCCGTCCCTGCGGAAACTCGCCGGCGGCGACCAACCATCGCCGGGCAGCCACTGATCCGCCCCGTGAACTCGACCAGCGCGGGCGCCAACAACGCCTGAACCAGCGTCGCGTCGACGACCAGGGAAGAATGCGACACTTGCGCGCTCGGAAACCGTTGACGATGACGGTTCCGGATCGGGTGCCGTGGGACGCAACAGGCAGTTGCCAAGGGTATGCGTAGTTTCTTTGAACCCCGCTGGGAGTGGCGGTTTCGTCGCTACAGCGAGGCAATGTGGATCGGTTACGAGTCACTTTACTGCGAATCGCGCGCTCCGGAGCAGGCAATACTGGTCGCCTGTCCAGAAACTGTGTCAAGGGTGTTGTCTCCGAAGGTAAACGGACGGTTAGGCTGGAGGCGGAGTAGGCGTGTATCGGAGGACGAGATCGATGACGACCGCTGGCGAGCATATCGATGTGCTCATCGTAGGTGCCGGACTGTCCGGCATCGGCGCGGCATATCACCTGCGGCGGGCTTTCCCAGGGAAGAGCTATGCGATTCTGGAGGGCCGCGACGGGATCGGCGGCACCTGGGACCTGTTCCGCTATCCCGGAATTCGCTCCGATTCCGACATGTACACCCTCGGCTATCGCTTCCGTCCATGGCTGGGAGACAAGTCGATCGCTGACGGCTCGGACATTCTCGACTATGTGCGCGCAACCGCCGCCGAGAGCGGGATCGACCGTCATATTCGCTTCCGCCACCGCGTCGTCGGCGCCGAATGGTCGTCACAGGAGAACCAATGGACGGTACGTGCCGAGCGCACCGATACTGGCGAAACCGTCACTCTCACAGCCGGATTCCTTTTCTGCTGCTCCGGTTACTATCGCTACGACCAGGGCTACACGCCGGACTTCGCGGGTAGCGAGCGTTTTGCGGGGCCGATCATTCATCCGCAGCACTGGCCGCGCGATCTCGATGTCTCGGGCAAGCATGTGGTGTTGATCGGCAGCGGTGCGACCGCGGTGACACTGGGACCCGCGCTGACCGGCCAGGGTGCACACGTCACGATGCTGCAGCGTTCACCGAGCTACATCATCTCCGCACCTGCCCGCGACGACCTCGCGCTGAAGGTGCGCAAATTCCTGCCGGCCCGCGCCGCCTACATGATGGCCAGGGCCAAGAATGTGGCGGTGGCAACCGCGATTTACCAACTGAGCCAACGGTATCCGCAATTCATGCGCAAGCGGATCAAGGGTTGGCAGCAGCGCTGGCTGCCCGAGGGCTACGATATCGAGACGCACTTCACTCCGACGTATAACCCGTGGGATCAGCGACTTTGCCTCGCGCCCAATGGTGATTTCTTTCGCGCGATTCGCAAGAGTCGGTTGGATATCGTGACCGATAAGGTCGAGACGTTCACCGAGACGGGTCTGTCCCTTGCCTCGGGAGCGACTCTCGAAGCCGACATCATCATCACCGCAACGGGATTGAATCTGCTCGCCTTCGGCGGTATAGAACTCGCCGTCGACGGACAGCCGGTGCACCTCTCGGAACATATGGCCTACAAGGCCATGATGCTCTCGGATGTGCCGAATTTCGCGTATATCATCGGCTACACCAACGCATCATGGACGTTGAAGGCGGATCTGGTGTGCGAGTACGTCGTTCGGCTGCTACGCCACATGTACGACAATGGATACGCCCGCTGTATACCGGTACGTGATCCGTCCGTCGGCGCGGCCTCGCTATTCCTGAACTTCAACCCGGGCTACGTCCAACGCGCCGCGAGTCAATTCCCGATTCAGGGCACGCAGGCGCCGTGGCGCCTGCGCATGAACTACCTACGCGATGTGCTGACGCTGCGCCACGGCAGGATCATAGATCGCGCGATGATATTCGAAGGGGCTAGGGAACGCGATCCGGTGTCCATGCGGCGGTAATACCAGGTCAGTGCGCTTCCTGCGGCTCGGACGACCGTGCGGCCGCGATCTTGCGCAACACGCTGGCCGCGTGATCGTCGAACCGCTCACGCGGGATATCGATCGTTCCGTCCAGCCATGGGCGGTACATATATGCCATCGCGCCGAAGATGGCGTTCGAGTTGAGGCTGTTCTCGTACTCGTCCGGTGGGGTCTGTGGTCCGTCGCCGCCCAATCCGATCGTCAAGGCGATCGGGGCGGTGAACAGTTCGATGAGCTCATTGCCACGGTCGCCGAGTACCCGTTTGGCCTGCGATTCGACGAACATGATCTGGCCGCGGCGGCGATCCTCGATCAGATAATCGGTGAACGCCGAAACGGCATGGCGAAATAGTTTCTCCGGTTCGGGCGGTGCGGTGGCCAGCGCGGCGAGCAGGCGTTCCTGCGCACCGAGAACGACTGTTTCCAATGCCGCAGTGAGCAGTTTATCCAGATTCGGGAAGCTCTCGTAGAAGTAGCGCTCGGTGAGCCCGGCCTGTCTGCAGACCCCACGCATGGAGATATCCGAGGCGCCGATGGTGGCCATCAACTCGATGGCGGCCTCGACGAGCTGTTCGCGGCGCGCGGCGATTCGGTCGGCCGGGGGCGTGCCGCGCCAGCGGCGCATGCCCGGTATCGATCCATCGGAAACGGCGTCGTTCATGGCTCGATCCTCCCATAGCCGGGAAGTTGACATCATGTGATGTTGACAGCATTTGATGTCGGCAATACATTGATCGTCCAGGGACCAGACGTGAGGACCATCAGATGGGTACTGCTTACGCCGACCAGGCTCATGCCATCAACGCGCGGGACGTCAGCTTCGATTTCGATTCGGTGCCGATGCACTACATCCCCGGCGAAGTCATGGCCACCCACATCATCAACGTGATGCACCTGGTGCTCCCCGAGGGTGAGCGGGCCATGGCGCAGGCACTGGCCGAAGCGCTACCTCTGATCGATGACGAGCGATTGCGGGAAGAGGTCCGTGGCTTCATCGGTCAGGAGACGATGCACGCTGGTTCCCATGAAAAGGCTCGCCACCAGTTGGAACGCCTCGGACTCGAGGTCGCCCCGATGGTGGATCGCGTCGCCTGGCTGATCGATCGGCTGCTCGGCGACCACGGACTGTCGGGCCGGGCCAAACACGAATGGCTGTGCGAGCGACTGGCCCTGTTCGCCGGGATGGAGCACTACACCGCCGTCATCGGCGAATGGCTGCTCACCAACGACAAATTGGCGGCCAAGGGAATGCATCCGGCAATGCTGGATCTCGTCCGCTGGCACGGCGCGGAGGAGGTCGAACATCGCAGTGTGGTCTACGACGCGTACATGTACCTCGACGGCGGTTATGCCCGCAAGGCACGTCAGGCGCTGATCGCCAGCTCGGGATTGCTTGCGCTGTTCGTGATTTCGGGTGCCTACCTGTTCCATCGCGACCCGTCGCCGAATAAGGGCCGGTGGTGGCCGCTGCAGTTGGCGAGTGCCTCGGTGCGCGGTGTGATACCGAATATCACCACCTTCTTCACCGAGATTCCGCGGTATCTGCGACCGGGATTCCATCCCTCCCAACTCGGTCCGATGGATAACGCACTGCGCTACCTCGCGCAGTCGCCGGCGGCACGGGCGAACGCATGACCACGGTCGAGGAGCAGTTCCGGCCAGGGACGGCGCTGCGGATGTTCGCGTCGGCGGTGGACACCTACAAACGGGTATTCACCGAAGGGACAGCGGCGCAGCTGCTTTCGCGGCCACGGCCGGTGCGCCACACCGGCTACGATTTCGAGCTGGCGATCATGGGAATCGAGGCCGAGGCGGATGAGGTGGTCAGCCTGACGCTGTGCGATCCAGGCGGAGCCGACCTGCCCGCCTGGACGCCGGGCGCCCATATCGATGTATTCCTGCCCTCGGGTCGGCAGCGGCAGTATTCGCTGAACAGCGATCCGGATGACCGCAGCTGCTACCGAATCGCGGTGCGGTACATCGCCGGTGGCGCCGGTGGTTCCCGCGAGATCCACGAGCAGCTGTCCGTCGGCGACCGACTGCGAGTACGTGGACCGCGCAATGCGTTCCCGCTCATCGACGCACCGGAATACTACTTCGTGGCAGGCGGTATCGGGATCACGCCGATTCTGCCGATGGTCACCGCCGCCGAACGCGCCGGAGTACCTTGGCGGCTCATGTATTTCGGGCGCTCGCGGGCACGGATGCCGTTCCTGTACGAGCTGGCCCACCTCACCGGCGGTGATGTGGTGGTGCGACCCGATGACGAGTTCGGGGTGCCGGATCCGCGGATGATCTTCGAACAGACGCCGACCGGTTCCGCGGTCTATGTCTGCGGACCACCGGCAGTGGTCGAAGCGGCGCACGAAGTGCTGCTGTTGAACGATCCGACGGCCTCCCTGCACACCGAGCGCTTCTCGCCGGTGCCGGTCAACGGCGGTGCGCCATTCCGTATTCGGTTGCGCCGCAGCGGCACTGAGGTTCAGGTAGCGGCCGATGAGACCGCGCTGACTGCGATCCGGCGGGCCGTGCCCGGCGTTGCCTACTCGTGCCAGCAAGGATTTTGCGGGACGTGTCGCGCAAGTGTGCTGGCCGGTGAGGTCGAGCATCGGGACCGGGCGCTGCTGCCTGGCGAGCGGACCAACACGATGATCACCTGTGTATCGCGTGCTGGCGGTGGCGAACTCGAACTCGATCTGTAGGTGGTTTCACTCCGCGGCCGGGAAGATGCCCGGCAGCGTCATCGCGTATTCGAGGTCGGCGCGGGTGCCGAGCGTGGTGAGCAGCACACGAATCATGGTAAGCCGCGCGGCGGCAACGGTTTCCGCGTCCGGTTCGGCGCCGGGCGCGGTGCCCGCCGAAATGCGATAGACCACGTACTCGCAAACATGTAGGGCCGCATCGAGATCCAGCGGTGCGGGGACCGCACGTCCCAATTCCGTGAACGTTTCGCGCACCAGCGCGCGGATATCGTCCAGTGCCCGTTCGCGATAGGCCGATACCGGCGAGGCCGGGTCGTGCAGTTCGGCGAACAGTGGACGCAGCATCGCACCGTGCCCGCGCGCCCATCCGAGGTAGGCGTCGATGAGACGGATGCCGAGTTCCACGGGTTCGTCCGGACCGGTCAGTGCCGTCCGGATGCCGCCGACGAGGCCGTCGTTGGATGCCTCCAATACGACGTGCAGCGGTTCGGTGGCATTGCCGAAGTAGCGGTAGAAGGTGGGCCGGGCCAGTCCGGCCTGTTCGATGATCCGGGCGACGCTGAGGCCGCGTGAGCCGCCTCGGGTGAATACCGCCGCGGTGGCGAGCACGATGCGGGCGCGGACCTCCTCGGCCTGCTCCTGGGTCTGTGGTGGTCGGCCGCGCCGGGCCGTGCCATTGGCCTGGGAGGTGTCAGTGGACATGGTGATGCCTCACGACTCGAAGCCTGACCGGTCTGTGTTCCACACCGGACAGCTTGACATGCGGTGCGACACCCAGATTAATCTAACATGAGTGTTCAGGAAATAGCTGAACCCGGCTTACCGCCTTCGTCCAGCACCAGGCGCCCGACGCAGGAGAGGGCCGACAATGACGACCGCCCGCCAGCTGACCGAACCGACGGCTCTGCCCGTGGCTCTGGTCCAACCCCTGCTAGATCGTGCGATCGCGGGCGATGCCCCCGCGGTCGAGGTATTCGCCCCTGTGACCGGGCGCAAGATTGCCGATCTGCCGCAATCCTCGACCGGCGATATCGAGACCGCCTTCGCGACCGCGCGGACCGCGCAGCAGGAATGGGCACGACGCTCGGTCCGTCAGCGCGTCGCGGTGCTGCGGAAATTTCACGACATTGTGCTGGCCGAACAGGACACCATCCTCGATATCGTGCAGACCGAGACCGGTAAGTCACGGGCGCATGCCTTCGACGAGGTCGGCGATGTCGCGGTCAACGCCAGGTACTACGCGTCGGTCGCGGACAAACTGTTGGCCACCCGCAAGCCGCGCGGTGTGCTGCCGGTATTGACCCAGGTCGACGTGCGGCATCGGCCCAAGGGTGTGGTGGCGGTGATCTCGCCGTGGAACTATCCGCTGGCATTGTCCGTCTCCGACGCACTGCCCGCATTGGTCGCCGGAAATGCTGTGGTCGCGCGCCCGGATAACCAGACCGCGCTGACCGCATTGTGGGCCATCGATGCCGCCGAGCGCGCCGGGCTGCCGCGCGGACTCTGGCAGGCGGTGCTCGGGCGTGGTTCGGTGGTCGGTGGTGAGGTGATCGCGCGTGCCGACTATGTCGACTACACCGGGTCCAGTGCGACCGGCAGGACCATCGCGCAGCAGGCCGGGGAGCGGCTCATCGGCTGTTCGCTCGAACTCGGCGGCAAGAATCCGCTACTCGTGCTGGCCGATGCGGATGTGTCCAGGGCGGCCAAGATCGCGATTCGGGCCTGCTTCGCCTCGGCCGGGCAGCTGTGCGAGTCGATGGAGCGAATCTATGTGCACGACAAGGTCTACGACCAATTCGTCAGCGAATTCGTCGATCATGTGCGGGCGATCGAACTCGGCGGTGCGCTCGATTTCACCAGCGATATGGGGTCATTGACGTTCCAGCGCCAACTGGACACTGTCAGTGCGCATGTCGACGATGCCGTCGCGCAGGGGGCGACGGTACTGGCAGGCGGTAAGGCGCGACCCGATCTCGGACCGTACTTCTACGAGCCGACGGTGCTGACCGGCGTGCGCCCCGGGATGACGGTGTATCGCGAGGAGACCTTCGGGCCGGTCGTATCGATCTATCGGGTCGGCAGCGACGACGAGGCGGTCGAGCAGGCAAATGACACCGCGTACGGGCTGAATGCGAGTGTCTGGACCAAGGATGTCGATCGAGGTCGTGCGGTAGCCGCGCGCATCAATACCGGTTCGGTGAATGTGAACGAGGGCTTCATCGCGGCCTGGGGTAGTGCGGACGCACCGTCGGGTGGGCTCGGCATTTCGGGTACCGGGCGCCGGCACGGACCCGAGGGCTTGTTGAAGTACATCGACACCCAGACGATCGCCGTGCAGCGGATGCTCCCGATCGCACCGCTGCCCGGCATGTCCGAGGAACTGTGGGCGAAGGCGATGACGCTGTATTTCGGCGTCATGAAAGCATTACGTCAAAAGTAATCGGGACAAAAGTGTTGCCACAGTAGTTGTTTCAATATGATTTCACGATGAGGGCAAATGAAACTGGATACGGTAGCGGATAAGAAGGTCCTTGTCACGGGCGCTGCGATGGGCCTCGGCAAGCGGTTCGCCGAACGTGCGGTGCGCGAGGGTGCGGCCGTGGTGGTGCTGTGGGATATCAACGAATCCGCGCTGAAGGAGACCGCGGTCGAGTTGTCCGGTCGCGGTGTCGCCATTCATCACTATGTCGTCGACGTGTCCGCGCGCGACGATATCAGCGCGGCTGCCGCGGCGGTGCGCGCCGATATCGGCGATATCGACATCCTGATCAACAATGCGGGCATCGTGCGCGGCAACAGTTATTTCTGGGAGACCACCGATCGCGCCGATATCGATAAGACGATGGCGATAAATTCCCTTGCGCCGATGTACATTACGCTCGAATTCCTGCCCGCGATGGTGCGCGGCACGGGTGTGGCTCGTGTCATGACCATCGCGTCGTCGGCGGGTCTGGTTTCCAATCCGCGCATGAGCGTGTACGCGGCCTCGAAGTGGGCGGCGCTGGGCTGGTCCGATTCGGTGCGCATCGAGCTCGAGCAGGCGGGCCACCACCACGTGCGGGTCACCACCATCTGTCCGACCTACATCAATACCGGAATGTTCGATGGCGCAAAGGGTTTCCTGTTCACGCCGATTCTGGAACAGGACGACGTCGTCGATACCTCGTGGCGGGAAATGAAGGCGGGCACCGCACTGGTGATCCTGCCGTGGACCTCCCGGATCAACAAGGCGATCTCCGGCCTGCTGCCGATCAGGTTGCGCGATCTGTTCCTGAATACGGTCGGCGTGTACCACTCGATGGAAGAGTTCACCGGCCGAAAGAAGTAGCGGCGTCACTACGTCGTGGTGAGTCGCGTCAGGTATTCGGCTTGGTGCCGATGACGACGGTGGCATAGAACTCCTCGGATTCGGCGACGCGGCCTGTGAAACCGTGTGCGGTGAGGACCGTGATCGCGGGCCGCGCCTGAGCTTCGCTGGTCTCGACCAGCAGGTGGCCGCCCGGTGCGAGCCAGGTGCGCGCGGCGGCGACGACGCGACGGAAGATGTCCAGACCGTCGGGTCCGCCGTCCAGGGCGATGCGCGGTTCGTAATCACGCGCCTCGGGCGGCATTCGGGAGATCATCTCCGATGGCACGTACGGGGTATTGGCGAGCAGAATATCGATATGGCCGCACAATTCACGGGGGAGCGGTTCGAAAAGGTCGCCTTCGTAGACGTGCGCACCGATCGGTGTGAGGTTGCGGCGGGCGCATTCGACCGCGGCGGGTTCGATATCGGCGGCGGCGAGTGCCATCGGGCGGCCTTCGTCGGCAAGGGTTGTTGCGAGGGCGAGTCCCAATGCGCCTGCGCCGCAGCACATATCGACGACAAACGGCTGCGCGGGCATGGCCAGGGCGAGTTCGGCGGCCTTGTCGACGAGGAAGGCAGTGCGCTGGCGCGGCACGAAGACGCCCGAGGCGACGGCGACGCGGATGCCGTGGAATTCGGTCCAGCCGAGTAGATACTCCAGTGGTGTCCCGGAAACGCGTCGTGCGACCAAATCCGTGAGATCGGCACCCGTCTCAACTGCGGCATCGGTGAGCAACCGCGCCTCGTCCTCGGCGAATACACAGCCCGCCGCGCGCAGTTGCGCGACCACATCTCCGGTTGGTGTCATCGGGATATCGTGCCGTGTAGAACGGGACTGGTGGGTCCGAGCGTGCACTTTTGCGCCGGATTTATGACAATTCGGGCCGAAAGTGCACGCTGGGACCGTTTCCCGCTCAGCGCGAGGTGGCGAGCTGGAAAGTTCGCGTCGCGTCCAGGTAGATGCCGCGCTGGGCGCGTTTGGCAGGCGGCGGCAACTGCGATGCCAGCTGATCGAATGAGGTGGTCGCCCCGACCACCTGAGTGCCCGCGACAATGAAATCACCGACCGCGCGCCGGATGTGGTTCGGCGAGGTGACCAAGACCGCGCTGTTCGCGCCGACATCGCGCAGCATCTTGGTGCTGAACACTGCGTTCTGGACCGTCGACGCGGCGCGGCTCTCCACATTGATCCGGGATGCGGGCAGCCCCTTGCTGACCAGCCAGGCCCGCATGGCGTCGGCCTCGCTGATCCCGTTCTGTGGATTACCGCCGGTGACCACAATCGGTGAAAATGGTGCGGTGACCGCCTGCAACCAGGCCGCGGTCAGCCGGTTTACCAGCTCGGGGCGCAGCGACCCGTCCGGAAGCAGGCCATAGCCGAGCACCACGATTCCGGTCTGCGGTCCGACGATCGCGGGCAGCGGATCCGGCAGGGTGGCGATGGCGGCGCCGATCGCGCCGAGCACATTATTGGTGCCCTGGGCCATTGCCGGGTCGATGGCCGTGAGGCGGGCCAGCGCATCGGCCATGGCGGGCAGATCATCGGCGTAACTCGACCAGATCGCCTGCAGCGACAGGGCTTCGGCGTCGGCCGGGTCGGCGGCGATCAGCTGTCGGAGTTCGGCGCGTCCGGTGGCGTCATCGCCGTCGGTGAAGGCACGCTGGGCGGAGTTGTAGAGGGCGTCGGTTTCCGGCGCCGCGATGGCGGGTGCGCCGGATAGCCCGGTGATGGTGACGGCCGCGAACGCGGTCGCAACCTGTAGCTTCCAATGCCTCGAGATCTTCACTACAGTCGACACCTTTCCACGTGTGAAACGAGGTTTCGGTAGGTCAGCTGACAGTTAGCTGTAGGCAAGCAAAATCACGATACGACTGGTAAAGGTGATATTCGGGTAATTGCCGGGCATTGTTTCGAGTATCCGGGCAGACCGCGCGCCGCGAGGTGACCGGGCGGCGCTCGAGGACGATCGGCACAGCGACCATTGATCGCGGTGGCGCCGAGCGTCAGCGCGGTGCGGCTACGGCCACCGGAACCGCGGTGTCGGAGAGCCGATAAGGTGTGACAACGTGGATACCGTTTCGCTGTCCGGCAAGGAACTCGCCGCCGCCATCAACGCCGACACCAAGGAGCGTGCCGCCGCGCTCACCGCGAGCGGAACCGCGCCGCGCCTGGCCTTGATCGTGGCCAATGACGACCCGGCCAGCGCGTGGTACGTCAACTCGTTGCGCAAGGCCGCCGAACGTCTGGGAATCGGCTGCGACACTGTCGAGCTCGGTGCCGATGCGAGCATCGAGCGGATCCGCGACGAGCTCACCGCCCGCAGCGCGGATGCCACCATCGACGCGATCATGCTGCAAACGCCGCTGCCTGCCGGTGTCACCCTCGATGATGTCAGCTCGGCCATCGCCGCAACCAAGGATGTCGACGGTGTCAGCCCGCTCTCGCTGGGTCTGCTGGCCTCCAATCTCGACGGCTTCGTGCCCGCCACCTCCGAAGCCGTCGTCGAACTACTGAAGCATCACGAAATCCCGCTCGCCGGTATGCATGTGACCGTCGTCGGCCGCTCCAACATTGTCGGCAAGCCCCTGGCCCAACTCTTGCTCGCCGAAAACGCCACCGTCACCATCTGCCATTCCCGCACCACCGACCTCCCCGCGGTCACCTCCGCTGCCGATATCGTCGTAGCCGCCGCCGGCCGCATCGGCCTGGTCACCGGCAAACATATCCGCGCGGGCGCCACCGTCATCGATGTAGGCACCAACGAATCCCCCGACGGTAAAATCGTCGGCGACGTAGACGCCGAAACCGTCCGTGGCAAGGCCGCCGCCCTCAGCCCCGTCCCCGGCGGCATAGGCCCGGTAACTACCGCCCTTCTCATGCGCCACGTAGTAACCGCCGCCGAAAAGGCCCACCCCGCCTAATCGACTACAGCTCCAAGGGTTTCGGCGCGTCCTGTCGCATGCCTCATGCGACAGGACGCGGGCTCGAGCGGTAATGTCGGCTTCCGCCTTCGCAGCCGGGCCAGCGGCGTGTCCGAGATGACCCGATTCAGCTTCGGGGCGGAGGAGTCACGAGATGTTCGTCTCGGTGGACGTACCGACCGAGGCCTGCGAATCGAGTGTGGCGAGTAGTTCGCGAAGTGTTGTGCGCTGCTCGGTGGTCAGGCCGGTGAAGACTTCTTCGGCGGCGGCGCGCCGGGCGGCGGCCATCTGGGAGAGGGCGGCGCGGCCGGGGGCGGTCAGTGTTACGAGGGTCGAGCGGCGGTTGATGGGGTCGGGGGCGCGTGAGACCAGGTTGGCGGTTTCGAGGGCATCGACGACAGTGGTGGCCGATCGCGGAACGATGCCGAGGTGATCGGCGAGTGCTGCCATCCGCAAGGGCTCGTCATGATGGCCGAGAATGCGCAGAGCGCGTGCCTGAGCTGGGGTGATGCCCAGCGGTGCGAGTCGGGTCACCTGGTTGCGGCGGATGCGTTTCGCCGTGCGCAGGAACAGCTCGGGGAGATCGGGATCGAGCGCGGCGTCCATTTGCTGAGCATAACTCATTGTTCTTGGAACAATTATGAGTCATGCTCAGTTTTATGACGTAGTCCTCGGAAGGAGTCGCCTATGCAGCCCCCACATCAACTTCGCCGGATCGTCCGGCTGTTTCGTCCGTATCGCGCGTGCCTGGCATTGGTTGCCGCGCTCGTCGGTCTGTCGTCACTGGTCGCGCTGGCATCGCCGTTCATGTTGCGCGGCAACCAATGC
>FTJU01000586.1_pt6 | contig 18175 bp, 20 predicted proteins | sample 1658961 | NCBI WGS metagenome assembly FTJU01 (sample SAMEA3914878, study PRJEB12502) | metagenome | biome: forest; material: soil | place: USA | collected 2012-03-12 | depth 0.3 m | reverse complement strand
ACATTGCGACCCAACACAACACGTTATTACGTTACAGCTTCACAAATCGGCGAATGTTCTTGCCGCGCTGCCGAAATCAGCGCATCCAGGCGCGGTCGCGGCGATGAAGGACATCTACAACGCCGAGGACATCGACAAGGCGCAGCTGGCGGTGAAAGCGTTCGACATCGACTACGGGAAGAAGTATCCGAAAGCGGTCGCGAAAATCGTCGACGATATCGACGTGCTGCTCGAATTCTTCAAATACCCGGCCGAGCACTGGATCCACCTGCTCACGACGAACCCGATCGAATCCACTTTCGCCACAGTCAGGTTGAGGACGAAAGTCACCAAGGGCCCGGCTCGCGCCCAGCGGGAATCGCCATGGCCTACAAGCTGATCGAAGCCGCCCAGGCCCGCTGGCGCAAGGTCAACGCACCCGAACTGGTCGCGCTCGTCCGCAACGGCGCCCTGTTCCACAAGGGCAAACTCCTCGAACGCCCCCACGACATCACACCCGAACCATCAACCGACCCGGCCGAAACCACCGGAGCGGAGGTCGCCTGAAACTCAGGATCCAAGTAGTTGACAATGACAGGCACAAGAAGCCGACAGACAAACGAACAAAGAGTGAGCCGTCATGCTTTACACCTGGGTCGAGTCCGCCGGCGGCCCCCTGCTGATCGCCCCCGAGTCAGCACTTGGTCACTGGGGCGGCGCAGCCGGCATGGACGGACCCGTAGAAACATGGGGCGACTACGGCCGAGCCTGCTCGGTTGAGGGATACATCGGCCTGGTCACGGTCGGCCTTCAGCAGGCATTGGTCCTTGGAGACGAACCCGCTCGCACGACATATCTCCCAGCCGAGCGGGTGTTCCTGCGATGGGCAGCGGCAGACTCCGAAGAGAAACTTGTCGCCGCAGCGCGACAAGCATTACAAGAACACATCACATGGGATCAAGACGAAGACCTCGTCTGGGAAATACGAGAGCCCGTCATGCTTTTCGACTCAGCCTGGCCGGGAGCTGAGATCGAACTCGACAACCAGCTCCGCATCGCCCTTGATCCAGGGCGTTACCGAGTCCGGGCAACCTACATCAAAAACCCGGACAACTGGATGATCCTCGTTCAGCTCCAGCCAACCACCGGCAAACACCTCGACACCACCCTGACGGAGATCGCCTGAAACTTGCCGATCCACAGGTCTTGACAATATCTCTCGGGACTCTGGCCGACCACGCCTGGCGACAGACACCGTGGAGAGCCCGGTGCGTGGAGACACGCACGCCGGGTTCGGCGAGCGGCCCGCAGAAACGGACCGGTAGCAACACCAGCACCGCGCTGTGGGCCGACTCAACCATCCCGATGCTGGTCGAACGCGCCGGTCATTCCACAACTCGCGCCCAGGCGTCTCGAACCGCGGCCAGCGCAGTCTCAGCCGTAATCACCAGCCGGGTCTGCCCGGCCAATTGTGTGCTCCAGTCGTCTTCGCCCGGTGCACGATCGAACAATTGTGGGCTGGGGAACCGGTTTGTCGGACCGTATCTCCTGTACAACGCTCCCGCAGCACTGTCGATCGCGCCGATGCCGCTCAGTGCCCAAAGGTCCCAGAGGTCGCGTGATGCGCGCCGGTCATGCCATGTCACCGTCTTCCCTGCAGCAAAGGCCGACAAGGTGGGAACGAACAGCTCGGCCGGCGGCACGTCGCTGTAACGCTGCTCGAGACCGCGGAGTTCGGCAGGCCACACCGTTCGCCCGCGTGCCGACAGCAACTGGATCTTGACGGACACACCCGACGCGGAGCGAAGGTTGGCCACCCCCGTGTCCGAGACATCGCTCAGCGACGGCGCCCATTCCAGCCGACCGTAGCTCCGCGCGACAGATCGCGGCAAAGCTGCGTCGAGTTCCGCTGCCAGTACCGTTCGGTTGTCCAACGCAACCAGATCGATGTCTTCACTGAGCCTCCCACTCACCAAATGTGTACGGGCAAGAGCAGTTCCGCCGATGAAGTGCAACCGGTCACCGAACGCTCGGCTGACTGCTGCCAGCAGATGGGAGATCAGATAGTCACGCTCGACCTGCTCCGGAGAAACTCCGAATTGAATTGCGACACTGTCACGTTCGTCGATGCTCATACTCCGCCCCAACTTTCCGCACGTCGAAGCGCCACCCTCAGACGCTGATCAGTAGCGAGCTGTGCGAGTCTCGCCGAATCACACCGGCGGTAGAGCGTCTCGATCGCTGAACGAACCTCGGCCTCAGCATTGCCCAGCTCCGGGCGCCGGGCAAGATCGAGCACCGTCTGTTCCGGAGTAGTGACCAGCGCTGGACCCAGTGAAGTTTCGATGCGCTCGGCGTCGAGAGCGTCGGTATCTCGGCGGACGAACCGAACCCGTGCCGAACGGTCGGTCAGTGCGATCGGCCGATGCTGACTCGGAACCGCGACAACCGCAGTCGCCAATGCACGAGGTAGGGCTCCCAGCAGGCGGGCCGCGCTGATGCCCATGACGACGATCTGATCCACCCCGTAAATCGATGACGCGATACCCGCGGCCGCCGCCTCGAGACCGGGCAGCCAGGTCCGGCCGACGTAGTCCGGTGGGACGATGATGTAGTAGCCGTGAGCGATGCGGTGCAGCACTCCCCGATCGACGAGCCGCGCGATCTCGGGCCGCGGTTGGGCGTAGATGTCGGCCAAGTCCTGGGGCCGCACAGTTCGAAGCGGTGCCCGCCAAAGCTCACTGGGCAGCGGCGTACTGCGACGCTCGGCCACCAGCACCACCTCCGGAACTATGCATATTGTTGGCTATTACCCAACGAAATGCATACTACTGCAGAAGGGCCATCGCCTCGTCCACCGGGCGCCCGAGCGTGGACCACCCAATCCCATAAGTGGATCGACCACCGCTATGGAGTGGACCCGACTCGTTGATAGTTGCGGGATGTTCCGCCGACACTCCCGAAACGAGCTCGGGCCGTTGTTCTTCAAGCCTGCCACGTGGCCGTTCCGAACCGCGCGTCATGCGGCAAGCAGCACTTCGACCCGCTCGCCGCGACGACTGCACCTGGTCCCGGCGCGCGGCCCACAACCTGTCGCCGGTTCGGTCGTCACTGCGGCGATTGTCGGGGGTTGACAATCAATATAGTAAGCGCGCATACTATTTTCATGACGTTGATCGCTGAAGCCACCGCCACCTCGACCGCCACCCCCGCCGCCTTCTTCACCAAGTGGGCCGACATGGCTACCTGGCCCGAGTGGAACCAGGACACCGAATGGGTCACCCTCGACGGCCCGTTCGAGCAGGGCGCGACCGGCACCCTCAAGCCCAAGGGTGGCCCCAAGACCAAGTTCGTCGTCACCGAACTCACGAGCACCGAATTCGTCGACGCCTCGAAGCTCATCGGCGCTCGGCTGATCTTCGCCCACAAGGTCGTCACCGACGGAGTGCACACCACGGTCACGGTCCGGATCTCCATGGAGGGTCCGCTGCGCCGGCTGTGGACGGCGATCATGGGCGGCAACCTCGCCAAGTCCCTCCCGGGCGATGTCGACGCGCTGGTCGCGGCCGCTGAGGCAGTGCTCGTATGAGACACCCGAAGCGTTCCCCAGAGCTCCCAGCCAGGAAAGAAGGAGTGCTGTCAGCACCGAGCCTCGGTACCCCCTCGCTCCCCGCTGCCCTTGCCGACCGGTGGTGATCAGGGCGTGGTCGACACCGAATTCGAACACGCCGACGAAAGCCCCGGCCTCTTGCTCTGGCAGGTCACCAACCACTGGCAGGCCGCGCAACGCGCGGCACTGATCCCCTACGACCTGACCTACGTCCAGTACATCCTGCTCGTCTCCCTGGCGTGGCTCACCGCCCGACCAGGCAAAAAGCCCGTCATCCAACGCGACGTCGCCGACCGAGCCGCTACCGACCCCATGATGACCTCCCAAGTGCTACGCGCCCTCGAAAAGAAAGGCCTGCTGCAACGCAGCAACCACCCGACCGATCACCGGGCCAAATGCCTGACCCCCACCCCATCCACTGCCGCCCTGGCCAATCAAGCAACCACCGCGACCACAGCCTGCAACCACACCTTCTTCACCGCCCTCGGCGACCGCACCTCGAGCTTCACCACAGCGCTGCATCGACTACGCGACCACAACACCGCGATTTCCGCATCCGGCTGACGTGTCACCGGAGGTTTCGGTCCGCCGCCACCTCCGGCACCGGCTCTCTGAGTCCACTTGGCGACATGGGTCTTCGGGATGGGGCTTCCTTCCGTCGCGGCGAACCAGACGCCGTTGTCGAGAAGTTCATGCCCGACCCGGTGCTGCCGTTCGCGACCACCTGGTAGTCGCAGCCCGTCCCGAATCCATTGCTGAGCCCATCGCCCGCGATCACGACTCGAGACCGGTCTCGGCCGACGTCTGCGGCGCGTTCAGCACCACCCCGGCGGCGGCCAACGCGACCAGGACCGCAACACAGCGACGAAGACTTCTCACCCAGTGTCGACTTCTCGAATTGATCTACCTGAACTTCAGTTCATACTGCCAGCCCGAACCTTACGGCGCTGCTATCGGCCAAATGCGATAGGTATTGGAGGGGTTCAGCTGGAGGGCCCAGTAGTTCATTCAACAGGCGCCGCCGGGTTTCGCGGTCCAGGAAATAACGCTGCTGGGGGGCGTGGAGACCGGCCTGCGCCATCGGCGGTGGCGTATCGGTCGGTTCGCCGATCCGCCTGAACCCGAGCTTCTCGAAAGCTTTCTGCGCCTTCGTGCCGACTGTCGTCTGCGTGTAGATGTCGACATCGCCGGCCTCGAGTAGCGTGCGGCGTAGCAGAGCGTTGGATAGGCCTGTGCTCCGGAACTCTTCCAACAGATGCCAGGCGATCCATTCGACTTCGCCGTTCTCACCCTTCGAGAACCAGGAGAACCCGCCGACCGTGCCGTCGCTGGTCCGGTGTATCAGCATCGTATCGGTGTCACGGAGTATGGCCCGTTCGTACTCCTGCGGTTTGCGCCCTGCCATATCCCGATAGAGTGCGGGCACGCCCTCCTTGCCCTGCGCGACCGGCAGATCCCGGTAGGCGAAGCGGACCGCTTCCAATTGTGCGTGCACGATGCCCGGCACATCGTCGACTCCGGCGCGCACGGTCGTGAACGCTGGTACCCCCATACGACCGGCCCCCTCGGCATCGAGGATGAACGTGTCGCGGGCGACGTGCTCCAACTCCAAGGCGGTGCCGTGATAGTAGCGTTCACGAACAAAGGGGGTCACTTGCTCGGCGAGGACGTGATCGATCCGCCCGGCCATCGCGCCGACCATTCGCCCAAGGTCTGCGACCATCCCGAATCCGTTCCTCACCAACGATTTTGCCCAGTGCCTGGCGGGCAGTATGCGGCATCGGGGCCGGATTCCCAGCGGCGGGAATCCCAAAAGATAAGGGACACAAGGCAGCCAGCGACTCACAACGGGTACGGGTGAGCCGATCGCGTGGTGCTTCGTGCCGATCGCCGGTCCACCGTCCATCTTGCTGAACTCCCGCGCTCGTGCGCCCAGCTGTATGGCTTCGGCGACACCCACACCGCGGTTGCTGAAGGACTCACCGCACTGACGATGCTCGAAAGCTCGGTCAGTTCACCACGACTGGTGTCCGAACTCCGGCCCTGTCAGAATCCTGGTCATAGCCAGCGCCAAGACCGACGCCAACGAATTCCGGACCCGCTTCGACGCGTTGACCAGCCGAGTCGCTGCCTGCTGAATAGCAGTATCTGGATCAAACGGCGAACTATCCTCGGTCAGGCGGGCCGAGACATTCACGGGACAAGCGCAGAAGCGGCTGCTTCGATGACATGATCGACATCGGTATCGGTATTGAAGTAGTGGAATCCCACTCTGAGTGCACCGCTTTCGGTCATGGTGGCTCGCACTTTGGCTTTTCGAAGCGTAGCGGGGTCGATGCGGCGATATTCGGGTGGCGCGGTGACAACGATGTGAGACGTCGCACCGTTGTTGAGCGGACGAAAGCCGTTCTCCCGCATACGTCTGGTGTAGTCGGACGCGAGGCGGAGGGTGTGGCGGCGACTTTCATCCTCACTGATCTGCGAGAGCAGGCTCAACGCTGCACGAGCGCCGATCCACGATATCCACGCGGGTGAGGAGTTGCAGCGGGTCATCGTTGCCGATTCTGTATACGGGCCCCCGAAATAGTGCTCGGCGTCACCGGCCGTTTTCCAGCTGGCAACCGCCGGTAGGAGTTCCGCTCTGGCGGGGTCGGCGACCAGCCAGGTGGTCCCGCGCGGACAGAGCATCCATTTGTAGCCGTGCGCGGCAATGATGTCTGCGGGGTGCCGAGCGAGATCGCTACGCAGAACGCCCAGCGACTGGGTCAGGTTGGCATAGACGAGTGCATCGTATTGGTGGGCGGCATGGCATATCGCCTCGATATCGACCAACTCGCCGTCATTGGTCAGCACTTCGCTGACCATTACCAGCCCCGTAGTGGGCCCGATCGCGTCGATGATCGCGGCAGTGCGGCTTCTGCCCGGTTGTCGGGCAACGACCGAAAGATCGGTACCTGTCGCAGCGTGGTAGTGATATGCGGGGAAGAGAACACTGCGGAACTCGTCCTCGGCAACGACAATCGTGGTACCGGGCGCGGCGCTGCGCACCGCGACCGTGGATGCTTCCGCGAGGGAGGTCTGGGTGGCGATGGTATCGGGCCCCACTCCGCTGTACCGGGCGAAGTCCGAACGCGCAGCATCAACGGCATGGTCCCAATCGAGCCAGTCGAACGAGCCGGACGACCAGTCGTCGAGGGCCTGACGCAGAGCGGTGACAACGGGCGTCGCCCCCGGGGGCGCGCCAGGGGTATCGAGCCAGGTCCAAGTTTCGAGGGCAGGAAAGTTCGCCCGGAATTCTTCCGGTGTCATGACGGGCTGGGAATGGCGACGACAGCTTCGATCTCGACACGCAGCCGCGGCTTCGCCAATGCTGTGACTGTTGCCGCGGAATGCGCCGGATACTGGCCGCCGGGGAACCACCGAGCGTAGACCTCGTCACGTGCTCGGGCGAATTCGGCGAATCCGTCCTCGCCGACGACGAGGGTAAGCATTTTGACGATCGATGCGGGAGTCACGCGCAGGTGCTCGAGCACCATTTCGAGGTTGGCGAAAGTTTGTTTGGTCTGGTCGTAGCAACTATCCGAGTCCAATGCTCCGTCTGCTCCGACACCGATCTGTCCCGAGATGTATGCCATGGTGGTCGAGCTGGGGGCCAGCACGACGTGGCTGAACTTGCCGATAGGCGGGGCAATCGTAGGTGGGTTCACATATTTCATGCGATTCTGTTCCTCTCCGAAGGTGGGGTTACGCGGTGCGTCGGCGCGGAATGAAAACCGTTTTGCCGAAGTTGTTTCCGGAAGCCATCTCACGGAACGCGGCCGGCGCTTCACTCAACGGGCGGGACGCATGGACCACAGGTCTGACTTCGTAGTCCGTGACAAAGGCGAGCATGCGGGCGAATTCAGGGGCGCTGCCCATCGAGGTGCCCTCGAGACTTATCTGTCGGAAAAACAGGTCACGCAACGACAGCGTGATGTCCGGTGCGGTCGTGGCACCGAAGGAGACAATGCGACCACCCGGCCGTACCGCACGGATCGCGGCGGGAAACGAGAATGCTCCGACGCTGTCGAGCACCAGGTCCGCCGGCGCGTGGAGGTGTTCGTCGAAGTCGGCGGCGCCGACGACGACGTGGGCCGCGCCGAGGGTGCGCGCTTGCGCGGCTTTACTGTGGTGTCGGGTAACGACGGTGACTTCGGCGCCGACCGCGACGGCCATGCTCAGAGCCATGGTTCCGGCGCCGCCGGTGGCACCGGTGATGACGACGTGACCGCCGGGCCGAAGATTGCCTTTGGTAAACAGCGCACGGTAGGCGGTAAGCCCAGCCAGTGGCAGCGCGGCAGCTTCGATGTCGGACAGGTGCTGCGGGACCGGGTGCACGTTGTCCGCGGGCACGCGGACGTATTCGGCGAAAGTACCCTGGACCGGGCCACCGAGGATGGTCGGTACCTGCGGTACATCGTCGGGATCGGTCCAACCCAGACAAGGGTTGACCAGCATGCGGCGGCCGACCAGTTCCTGCCCCGCATCGATGCCGGCGGCAATGACCGTGCCGACGGCGTCGGCACCAACGATCTTCGTGTCGTCGCCGCTGTGGGCGTTGATCACGAATAATTCGTGTCGGTTCAGGCCAGCCGCGGCTACTTCGATCAGAACATCGTCAGCACCGATCTCCGGGCGGGACACATCGTCCAGACGTAAACCGTCAGGCCCGGGTATGTCGGAGTGCACCAAGGCTTGCATGGTGAAGTGGTGAGACATGAGAATCCGTACTGGTTGAAGGTGTCTGGTGTCGCGAAGTTCGTGTGCCCGTCAGACGGGCGCCGCGGCGTCGGCCTGGTACACCTTGTCCAGAACGTCGCGCAAGATGTCGAGCGCTTGGTATGCCTCGGTTTCCGTCACCGTCATCGGCGGTGTCACTCGCAGCACGTTGCCCGCCAACCCGCCTTTGCCGATCAGCAAACCAGCGTTGCGGGATTCGGCCAGCACGGTGTCGGTCTGGCGTACCGCTGGCGTCCGAGTATCCGGCACGACGAGCTCGACGCCGATCATCAGCCCGGCACCACGAACTTCACCGATCAGTGGACAACTACCGGCGAGCGCGTCGAGGCCCTGGCGCAGTATCCGTCCGACATGCTCGGCGTTGGCTTGCAGATCGTGGGACTCGATGTAGTCGAGAACGGCGTTGGCGGTGGTCATGGCGAGAGGGTTGCCCCCGGCGGTGGAGATGGAGTTGGCCGTCAGGCAGTCCATCAGTTCGGCTTCCGCCACTACTCCACCGATGGCGACTCCATTGGCGAGGCCTTTTGCGAAAGTGATCGCTTGCGGCCGCACCCCATAGTGCTCGATACCGAAATAGGACCGCCCGGTCCGGCCCCAACCGGACTGGACCTCATCTGAAACGAAAGGCACGTCGTACTGGTCGAGGACGGTTTTCATCTCGACGAAGAAGTCGTCAGGAGGAGTCGCGAATCCACCAGCACCCTGGATGGGCTCGGCGATATAGCAGGCTATATCACCGGAGGTCGACGTCTCGATCATTGTCTGCAGCTCGTCGCGGCACGCAGCGGTGAACTCGCGGTCGGCCAGGTGACCGAACGGGCTCCGGTACTTGTATCCGGAATGGGCATAGGTGACCTGTAGCGGGCTCAGACTCGATGCGGACCAGCGACGGATACCCGTTGTGGCCATCGCTCCGAAGGAGCGCCCGTGATAACTCCCGCGAAGGGCGATGACCTGATTGGACGCTCGCGCCGTGGTCGTGAGCAGAAACGCGGTCTCGACTGCCTCGGAGCCGGAATTGACGAAGAAGACCTTGGGGTTATCGACCGGAGCGCGAGCCACGATTTTCTCGGCGAGTTCCACCTGACTCCGGATCAGATACAGGGTGCTCGAATGCAGAATTCGGTTTGCCTGCCGTTGTATGGCCTCGGTGATTTCCGGGATGTCGTGGCCGACCATAGTCGCGAGGAGTCCGCCGAAGAAGTCGAGGTATGTTCGGCCATCTCCGCCGGTGACGTGTCGGCCCTTACCATCGACCAGTTCGAGTGGGTCATCGTAGTAGGTGGCCATCCAGGTGGGCATCACCGCACGATGGCGTTCGTGCAGGGTCGGTTCGGTACCAGCTGCGCTCATTCGTTGATCCTTTGTCTGCCGATTGGTGGCCGCGCTGCAGACGTGCGGCGATGTTTTCGCTGAAGGCGGCAACCAGATCGGTGGCCACCCTCGTCTGTCGATAACCGAAAACGACTGTGGCACAGTGGCGGATAGCGATCGTGGGGTGTCCGAGTTCGTCGTCGACAGCGACAACAGCGGCGTACGGCTCGGAGACCGCAACAGTGACCAGTACGTCTGCGGACGGTGGCGTATAGAGCGCTCCCGTCGTCGGGAGCAGGTGTAGCTCGACGCCGACCGTGTTCTCGTTCACGCCGAGACCGCCGGTCGGTGCGGCAAGAGCACGGATCAGTCCTGTCGCAGACAGTGTGTTGGCGTTCGGAATCGTCACCTTGCCGTTGTCGACGGACGGATCGTGAACCGTGATCACCGTGTCGGTGCCGACCGATATCGGCCCGGAGTGCATCTTGCCGTCGGTCCGTGGAACGACGAGAAGATCCGCCGAGTCGACAATCGCACTGATGAGCAGCGCCATCCATGAACGTCGGTCGGAATTCTCGACGCCTGTCGGCGGAACATTCGTCCACGTCGAGGACAGGTAGCTGACCTCACCGGGTGAAGGGCCCTCGCGGGCCGTGAGCGCGGCGACGGTGGTGTCGTTCGTTGCTGCCGGCGCGTCGTTGATCCACGCGACAAGGCCCGGGTGATCGTCGATCGCCTCGGTCGGCGAATATTGGATGAATCCGTCGACGTCGGCGATCACTTCCATCTCGGTCCCGCGTGCGTCGATCAGTTCGGCGACTGCGTCGAAGCGGTGAACTCGCGCGCCGTCCTCGACAAGTCGCTGCGCAACGGTGACGGTGGTGGCGTCCAGATACGGCGGCGCAACCAGCTCTCTGATACGAATCGGACCGTTCATCGGGCTGAAACCGGGGATTCCATCAGTGCTCGTACCCGGTTGACGATGGTGTCGGTACCAGGCACGACTGCTTGGAGCAGCGACGGTGCCGCGGGAATGCGCGCGTCCGGAGTAGCAATTCGGATTGGCGGACGCCGGGTGGCGATTCCAAGTTCGGCGATCGAGGCGAGCACTTCGGCCCCCAGCCCGGCGAACTGGTGCGCTTCGTGGACGACCGCAAGGACACCGGTTCTTTCGACGCTCTTGGCGACAGTGTGGATATCGAGCGGCCGAAGCCACCGCATATCGATGACCTCTACAGAGATTCCGTGGTCGCGGTCGAGTTGCTCGGCCGCATCGAGTACCTTGTGCTGGATCGCGCCCCAGGTTGCGATGGTCAGGTCGGTTCCGCTTCGCCGCGTAACCGCGCCACCGGGAATCGGGACCGGGCCGTCCAGGGTCACCGGTTGCCTGGCTGTGTGGTAGAGATTGCGATTCTCGATCACGATGGTTGGGTCGTCGCTGGCGATAGCGGCCAGCAGCAGATCGTGGGCGTCCTGGTGCGTTGCCGGCATACAGACCTCGAGCCCAGGTATGTGCGCGAAGAGGGCTTCCAGATTCTGCGAGTGCTGGGCGCAGGCACCGGGTCCGCTCCCCTGCTGGGTGCGGATGGTAAGCGGAGCGGTCAGGGTGCCGCGGTTGATGTACCGGACGTTTGCGGCTTGATTGACAATTTGGTCGAAGGCGACGAGGGCGAAGTCCGCCCACATGATCTCAACGATGGGACGCCGCCCTACCAGCGCCGCGCCGACTGCTCCGCCGAGGATGGCGGATTCGGAAATGGGTGTGTCGAATACCCGGTCGCCGAACATCTTGCGCAGTCCTTTGGTGACACCGAACACGCCGCCGGGGATTGCGACGTCCTCGCCGAACAGCAATGTCGTGGGGTCGTCGGTCATGGCACGTCGAAGAGCCCGGTTCACGCTCTCGGCGTAGGTGAGGTCTTTTTGAGTGGCGTCAGGCATAGAGGTGCTCCAGGACGGTCGCGGGATCGGCGAGCGGGGCTTTTCGGGCTTGTTCGCTTGCGGCGCGAACCTCGGTGGTAGCGCGCTCGACGGTCGATTCGATGTGGCGCTTCTCGATGCCCCGTTGCATGAGGGCGGCGGTCAACCGGGCTATGGGCTCGGCGGCTTGAATGCGCTCGAGTTCGCCGGCCTGCCGATACTGCTGGGCGTCGCCGATGTAGTGGCCGACGATGCGATCGGTCATGGCCTCGACTATGGTGGGGCCCTTTCCAGCGCGAGCATGCGCGACCGCGTGTGCCATGGCGCCGTACACGGCGTCGGTATCGTTGCCGTCTACGCGAACTCCCGGCATGCCGTACGCGGAGGCTCGCTTGAAAAGGCGGTCGGAGGTCGTGGTCGCGGTGATCGGGGTCAGCTCCGACCAGTGGTTGTTCTCGACCACGAATACCACGGGCAATGACATGACAGCAGCGAAGTTGAATGCCTCGTGCACCGAGCCTTGGTTGACGGCCCCGTCGCCGAAGGCGGCCACAGTGACGCGGTTCGAACCGTCGTAACGGGCCGCGAGGGCGGCACCGGCAGCAATAGGTGCTCCTGCGCCGACGATCGAGTTCTCGCCCATCATGCCCACCTCCGGAACGGAGAGGTATGCCGACCCGCCGCGACCACCGTTGACACCGTCTTGCCGGCCCATCAGCTCCGCGAACATCCCTACCATCGGCGCGCCGCAGGCCAGCGCCCAGCCGTGCCCGCGATAGGTCGGAAACACGAGGTCACGTGACAGATCGAGGGCGGCGACGGCACCGGTGTAGATCGCTTCCTGGCCGCTGCACAGGTGCACCGACCCGACGACGACGCCGAGGCCACGCAACCGTTCGATCTCGGTTTCGAACTCTCGAATACGAACCATGGTGCTCAGGTAACCCAGCAGCCGGGCGCTGTCAGCCTCTTGTGCAGGCGTGTACGCCGCTGTTGATGGGGTGGGGGTCATTGTTTGTGGTCCTCAGGAATGGTCGTCGGCGACGCACATACGTAACCGGGAGGGCGGTGGGGCTAGGCGGGCCGAAAGTCGGATTCGCCCGGGACGCCGGGGATAGTGAGGCGTCCGGTCTTGAGCAGATTGGTGGCCAGTGCGCCCGCTTCCCGGACCTCATTGGCGAGGGTGCTACGCAGTTGGGGGAACCTTGAGACTGGTACCGAAACGGTGAACGAACCAGCCGGCGTGCCGGATGCGTCGAAAAACGGGGCCGCTACACAGCAGATGTCGTTCTCGAAGGCTTCGATGTCCAGGGCGTACCCACGGCGCCGGATCGTGTCGAGTTCGACCACGAGGTCCTCGAACGTACCGATCGTATTCGCGGTCAGCTTCGTCAGTGGCGTTCCATCGAACATCATGCTCACCTGCGCCGCCGGCAGGTAGGCCAGTATCGCTTGGCACGAGGCGCGGGCGTGCATGTTGCCGATGTAGCCGACATTCAAGTTCTTGACTGTGACCGACTGCACCCCAGTGATCACCTGCTGGCGCAGGATCGTCCCGTGGAACCAGCCACAGACATACGCCGTCTCATGGGTCTTGTTGTGCAGGCGCGTAAGAATGGCGGCGATGTCCGGCGCCGGCGAGGTCCGTGCGGCCACGCTCTTGCCGAGCAAAGTTCCGCGTGGTCCGATATCGAACCTTCCACCGGGTAGTCGCAGCACATAGCCCTCGGCACGCAGTGTGCGAAGTAGGTGGTAGCACGTCGCCGGCTTCAGCCCCAATTGCCGCGCCAACGATTTCGGAGTGGCCGTACCGTTTCGTTCGGCGACCGCTTCGAGGACCGCCAGCCCGCGGACCAAGGTCTGCAGCACAGTCTCGGAAGTGGCCGGGCCGGACGCGACGGTGGTGGCTTCGACCTGGTCATCGTTCACGGCAGCGAGTCCCTGTCGGCCGGTTCCGCCCAAGCCACCAGCGCGTGTGCCAAGACCCGCGCGGCTTCGACGACATCGCGTTCGGCGATCTTCTCGTCGGGGCTGTGGGCGTAGCGCATCTCACCCGGTCCGAAAACGACCGTCGCTACCCCGGCGTCCCGCAGAATTCCGGCATCACATCCTGCGGTCATGCCCTCGATCCTGGGCGTCAGGCCCGCGCGGCGGCATCCCTCGGCAAGCGCGATCACCACCGAGTCGGATTGCGGTGTCTCCCAGCTTTGCAACCCCTGGTTGTTCCATCGAATGACCGGCGGGTGCTCGGTCAGCCACGGATCAGCGGCGGCAACAGCGTCGACACAGGCGGTCAGGACATCGCGGACGTGGTCCATGCTCTCGCCCGGCATGACGCCGATCCGGCCGGACAGGGTCCCGCGGGCGGGCACCGCAGCGCGCCAGCCACCGATATCGACAGTGCCTATCGCCAACGGCACGGCACTTGGGAACGGCATCCGCTCGTCGGTCAACATCGCGGCACGCTCGTCGCCGAGTCGCAGCAGCGCACGATAGATCTCGATGGTTTTCGGACCGGCGTCGATGCCGTGCCACGGCACCGATGTGTGGGCGGCACGGCCGGTCACCTCGACAGTGAAGAAGAGGAGCCCGGACGCAACAGTGACAATGGCTCCAGCGGTGGGCTCGAGAACAATCGTCCCCAGCCTCGCGGGGATCCGCTCGAGCGATGCCCGGGTGCCGATCCCTGTGGTTTCCTCTCCGACCACGAGTTCGACCGCAACATCGAAGGGCAGGTCCACACCAGCTCGATCGAGAGCATCCAGCGCCCACAGTGCGGATGCGATGCCTCCCTTGGTATCGACCGCTCCTCTGCCGTGCACGAAGCCATCCGCACGAACACCCGAGAACGGAGCCCGCTCCCACTGGTCCTCGTCCAAGACAGGAACCACATCGACATGACCGTTGATCACCACAACCGGCAGTTCTGGCCTACGAACTCGGTAGTACCCGATGACATTCGCGCGTTCGTCGATCCGTGGCTCCACCGCACCGGCTTCCGAGTGCGCGACCGCGCTCGATGCCAGTACCTGCCTGTCCACCGGCCATCCCCGGGAGGCGAAGAAGTCGACGTACAGATCGGTGACACTGTCCTCGCTTCCAGTGACACTCGCGCGTGACACCGTGGCGGACAAGAACTCCAACTGTTCGTCCGCCGCGATGTCGATCGAGTCCATCGAAACTCGTCGACTCGAAGAGTGATTGATGTTCGAGATCATGTCTGCGGCCCTTCCGCTGCTCGCTCATTGCGCCAGCGAGAACCATGATCACCAGCACTCGAAAGAGAAGTCCAACATATGACGGTTGGGTTCGATTATTTGAAATTCTTCTCTCCGCGATGCCGCTGCCAGGTTCTATGGAAATCTCTCAGGCGAGTGTGAACTGCGCCATAGCCAGTATTTCAGATAGTCGACATCGTGTTCACAATGCTGGTTTTCACATCACCCCTCGTTCATCTTGTAACGGCAACTACCGAGCAATGAGCTCGGCGAGAAGCAGCCGGTCGATACTCGGGACCACCTCAAAGGCCGTCCGAGATCAGCCCCGCCTCAAGGAAGAGGAGCTCATGTGACGAGCCCACTGTCATCCGGCATCGGAGATACCCACCGCCCCGCCCCCAACGCGGCTATCACGGGCACGTTCGGAGCGATGCCGGCGTTCGCTCCGTTATTCGTCCCCGGAACCGAACAGGCCTCCGTCCGATGGCTCTCGGTGGTCTACCCGACCAGCCGCGACATCGTCGACGCCGTACTCCCGGCACCACTGACCGGCACCCCAACGCCGGAAGTGATCATATGGATCGCCGAGTTTCGTGGCGCACGGTTCACCAACAGCGACGGAAACGTCGAAACTCGCCCTGCCTACATGCAGGGGGGTGTGAACCTGCGGTGTCGACACGACGGCACCGAGGGCGCCTACGCCGTCGAAACGTTCGTGGAAGGCCTCAATCACGGCATCCTCGGGCGAGAGATGTTCGGGTTACCCAAAAAGCAGGTTCGCCATGTCGAACTACACCAGCTGTCGGGGAACGCGACCTTCGGTTTTACCGACGCCCGCGGACACCCCCTGCTTGCCGGTTTCGCCCGTGCGAGCACCACAGCGGTCGACCGAATCGCCCCGGACTGGTTCGGCACGCAGTACACGGCGAAGCTCATCCCGCGGGCGGACGGCCCCGGCTACGACGTCAGCCGGCTCGTCCGGATACCGTTCGGATTCGATGTGAACGGCCCATTGCAGGCCGGAACAGCGACGTTCGAATGGTCGCCATCGCCCAGCGACCCACTACATCTCTTCAAACCTCTCGGGGAAGCCAGCGCGGTGTGGGGCGAGGCCCAAATGACCGTCGATTACGGAACCTATGTGGCCGACCTGAACCCCCACGACATCCCCGCCCTCGGAACACCCCAATGGTAAGCCCCAGAAAGACCGCAATGCCTAGTCACAACACCACTGTCGACACCGTCGCACCCGGTATGACCCTGCAGCGACGGCGCGCGATCATCGCCGCCTGTATCGGCAACTTCCTCGAATGGTACGAGTTCGTGCTGTACGGGTATTTCGCAACGATCTTCTCCGTGCTTTTCTTCGTGGACAGTGATCCCACTGTCGCGCTGATGATCACGTTCCTGGTCTTCGGCATCAGCTTCGTCGTCCGACCACTCGGTGGGATCTTGTTCGGGCACATCGGAGACAAATACGGGCGCAAGGTCACCCTCTCATCGATCATCGTCACCATCTCGCTGGCCACGGCGTTGATTGCGGTGGTGCCGTCGTACGCCAGCATCGGCATCGCGGCTCCCATCCTGATCCTGTTGCTGCGATGCTTGCAAGGGCTCTCGGCCGGCGGTGAGTGGATGGGAGCCGCCGCATATGTGGTCGAGTCCGCGCCGGCGCACCGCCGGGCTTTCTACGGCAGCTGGCAGACGATCACCATTACTTTGGGAATGTTCACTGCGGCGTTGACCTCGCTCATCCTGTCCCTCACACTGTCGGCAGACCAACTGCAGTCCTGGGGATGGCGCGTTCCGTTCCTCGCTGCCTTTCCCCTCGGGATGATCGGTCTCTACATGCGGCTCAAGCTCGAAGAGTCCATCGAGTTCGACGAAATGAGCAAGACCGAACAGCGCGAGAAGTCTCCGTTGCTCAAGGCGCTCACGGAAGACTGGCGATCAATCCTGCTGGTGTGCGGGCTGGTGTGCTCACCCACCATGTGCACCTACGTCCTGCTGGTGTTCGGCCCTACGTTCCTCAGCAAAAACCTGCACATGAACGCCAACACGGCACGGGCAGCGTGCCTGATCGCCATGCTGATACTCGTCGTTCTCGTCGTCGTCTTCGCACGGATATGCGACCGCGTGGGCCGCAAGCCGTTCGTTGTCTTCGGCGCCATTCTTGTCGCCATCACCGCACCGCTCGGGTTCCTCCTGATCCATCAGCGCTCGTTCGCGACCGTGATCGTCGGCATGGCCCTGATTCTCATCGGTGATGCGATGATGCTGGCGCCACAGCCCGCCCTGTTCTCTGAGCTGTTCCCCACTTCCCGCCGCTACAGTGGCCTCGCGATCGGGTACAACCTCGGCGTTGTCCTGTTCGGTGGAGCGGGACCACTCGTCGCCACCGCACTCATCACCGCCACGCACTCCACCTACGCCCCCGCGATGTACTTGGTGGCAGGGGCGATGATCAGCCTCGTCGCTGCAGTGCTGGTGCGTGAAACGCTCGGAGTTTCGCTGCGCTCAGGCCGCATCGAAACCGCGACGCCGACCGCGGACTGACCGTCGATGTCACGATCCGTTCGCTGGTCCGAACTGACGTTCCGGGTCGATGACTTCGAGTTCCCGATCGCGGCCGAGATCGCCGGCCGCACCGCGATGCTGACTCCGCAGTTCGATATGGCGCACGCGGCCTACAAGCCGGTCGCCCTGCCGTTCGAGGACAAGGCGCCGTGGAAGAACGAGTACGACCGTGAGCTGGCCGCCTGGACCCGCATGACCAGCACCATCACCATGGGCGCCACCCTGGGCACCCTGATCGGTGGTATCGGCGGCGGCGCCGTTGGATGTGTGCTCGGCGGTATCGCGGGCGCGACAATCGCCTCGGCCGCGATCGTCGGCCTCTTCGGTGCGTTCATCCCGGCCGCTGCCATCGGCGGCATCGGCGGCATCGTCGCCGTCGGCGCGCTCGGCACCCTGGCGGGTCAGATCCTGATCACCGCTCCGGTGGCGATCGGTGCCGCGATTCAGTACTTCGCCACGATCAACCAGCCGCCGGTGGCGCCGGCCAAGTAGATAGTGGGGAGGATCCCAACGGCGTTCGTTGGGGGACACCCGGCCCCGTCCGGCTGCACCGCCGGGCGGGGCCACCTTCCGATCCCCGATCAGCCCAACCGACCGAGCCGACATTACGACGCGGATTCGCAGCTCCCGGAGACCCAGGGCCCCCGACTCGCGGCGAACTCACCGAAACGTTCGGTGTCCGCGGACCAGCGGCTTGCGCGCAACGCGTCCTGTGCCGGTGTCATCGCTTCGAGCGCTGGAGTATCCACTGGGTGACGGCCGCGACCGCCGCGACCAT
>FTJU01002524.1_pt1 | contig 18184 bp, 12 predicted proteins | sample 1658961 | NCBI WGS metagenome assembly FTJU01 (sample SAMEA3914878, study PRJEB12502) | metagenome | biome: forest; material: soil | place: USA | collected 2012-03-12 | depth 0.3 m | reverse complement strand
GGCTTCCGGGTGCTGCCCTACAGCTGGTACGAACAGACCCCGCTGTCGAATCAGGAAAGCCGACTCGACGACGCCTACAAGATGCGCCAGGATCCGGCCGTCACCGTGGATATGGTGCTGCGCGTGCCGGGCGAGCATCCGCTGCACGAACTCGACGGCGCCAACGCACTGATCTGGACCACCACGCCGTGGACACTGCCGTCGAACCTTGCGATCGCGGTGCATCCGGATGTGCGCTACGTGCAGGTGCGCGGCGCCGACGGCAAGCGCTATCTGCTGGCCGCCGAACGGGTCTCGCACTACGCCCGCGAATTCGGCAACGAGCCCGAGATCCTGGGCGAGTTCGACGGTGCCGCCCTCGCGGACCTGTCCTACACGCCACCGTTCGACTTCTTCGTCGGCCATCCCAACGCGCACCGCGTGCTGACCGCCGACTACGTGACAACCGACTCCGGCACCGGAATCGTGCACCTCGCCCCGGCTTTCGGTGAGGAGGACATGGATGTCGCCAGCGCCAACGGCATCGAGCTCGTGCAGCCGCTGGATCCGGGCGGCAAGTTCACCTCGATGGTGCCGCCGTACGAGGGCCTGATGGTCTTCGACGCCAATCCGGTGATCATCAAGGATCTCAAGGCGGCCGGAAAGCTGCTGCGGCACGAGACGATCGAGCACTCCTATCCGCACAGCTGGCGTTCTGGTCAGCCGCTGATCTACATGGCGGTACCGTCCTGGTTCGTCGCGGTGACCAAGTTCCGCGATCGGATGGTCGAGCTCAATAAGCAGATCACCTGGGTGCCCGAGCACATCCGCGACGGACAGTTCGGTAAGTGGCTCGAGAATGCGCGGGACTGGAATATCAGCCGTAACCGGTACTGGGGCAGCCCGATCCCGGTGTGGATCTCCGATGATCCGGCCTACCCGCGTATCGACGTGTACGGCTCGCTCGACGAGTTGGAGCGCGATTTCGGCGTGCGCCCCACCGATCTGCACCGGCCGATCATCGACGAGCTGACCCGGCCGAATCCCGATGATCCGACCGGCAAGTCGACCATGCGCCGGGTGCCCGAGGTGCTGGACTGCTGGTTCGAATCGGGCTCGATGCCGTACGCCCAGGTGCACTACCCGTTCGAGAACAAGGAGTGGTTCGACGGCCACTTCCCTGGCGACTTCATCGTCGAGTACAACGGGCAGACCCGCGGCTGGTTCTACAACCTGCACGTGCTCTCGACCGCGCTGTTCGATAGTCCGGCCTTCAAAACCGTTGTCGCGCATGGCATCGTGCTCGGTGACGACGGGCTGAAGATGAGCAAGTCCAAGGGCAACTACCCGGATGTGAACGAGGTGTTCGACCGGGACGGCTCCGATGCGATGCGCTGGTTCCTGATGAGTTCGCCGATCCTGCGCGGCGGCAATCTCATCGTCACCGAGCGCGGCATTCGCGAGGGGGTCGGCCATGCGCTGCGCCCGCTGTGGAACGCGTGGACCTTCCTGCAGCTCTACGCCTCGAAAGTCGGTGTGTGGCGCACGGATTCGCCGCATGTGCTGGACCGCTACATCCTGGCCAAGCTGGCCGCGACCCGGGATGTGATGACCGAGGCACTCGCGGTCTACGACATCGCCGGTGCCTGCGAGGAATTGCGTGCCTTCGCCGACGCGCTCACCAATTGGTATGTGCGCCGGTCGCGTTCGCGCTTCTGGGAGGAGGACCGGGATGCGGTCGACACACTGCATACGGTGCTCGAGGTCGTCACCCGGCTGGCCGCGCCGCTGCTGCCGCTGATCTCCGAGGTGATCTGGCGCGGGCTGACGGGAGAGCGGTCGGTGCATCTGGCCGATTGGCCCAAGGAGGGCGAGCTGCCGGAGGATCCGGATCTGGTGGCCGCGATGGACGAAGTTCGGGTGGTCTGCTCGACGGTGCTGAGCCTGCGTAAGGCGCAGAACCTGCGGGTGCGTCTGCCGCTGGCCGAGGTCACCATCGCCGCGCCCGATGCCGAGCGGCTGCGGCCGTTCGCCGACATCATCGCCGACGAGGTGAATGTCAAGAAGGTCGATCTGACCACCGATGTCGCCGTGCACGGCCGTTTCGAGCTGGTCGTGAACGCCCGCGCCGCGGGCCCGCGCCTCGGCAAGGAAGTGCAGGCGGTGATCAAGGCGGTGAAGGCGGGCGAATGGTCCGAGAACGCCGCTGGTGTGGTCACCGCGGCGGGCATCGAACTCCTGCCGGAGGAGTACACCCAGCGCCTTGTCGCGGCCGAGCCGGAGTCCACTGCGGCCCTGCCCGGCAATGCCGGCCTGGTCGTACTCGATTCGGTGGTGACCGAGGAGCTCGAGGCCGAGGGCTGGGCCCGCGATGTGATCCGCGATCTGCAGGAGACGCGAAAGTCGCTGGGGCTGGATGTGTCCGATCGCATCACGGTGGTGCTGGCGGTGCCCGGCGACAAGCAGGATTGGGCACAGTCCCACCGCGACCTCATCGCGGGCGAAATCCTCGCCACCGAGCTGACTTTCGGTGATCCGGGCGCGAATGCCGCCGACATCGTCGGTGGTGTGCGGGTGTCGATCGCGAAGGTCTGACGCGGCGGGTCGGCCAGAGCGCGGTCCTCGGGCCGCTGGTCGGGGCGGGATCTCGGGATCCCGCCCCGAGGTGCGTTTGCGCTCCGCCCAGTATGTGATGTAGATCACACGCTGAAAATTAGCCGATTTCCCAACCGTGGCCAAACAATGCCCGGCAAAATCGGCATGTTACTGCTGGTGTGCAGATGAACTTCTGTGACGGCAGTGAATGTTCGTGCTTGAACTGCTCTACCTGAAATACCTTGCGTCGCATGCGGTTACGTGTGGCTGCGCAGGTGTTGTGACGTGCGGTTCCATCCGTCGCTGACGAAGCCGGTACCGCGCGTAGGCCGGGTCGTCGGAAGGGGCGAGCATATGATCAGCGAGCGCGGAAAGGTGTTGCACCGAATAGCTCTCGGGTTTCTGGTATCGACCGTTGTCACGCTCGTACTGGCCGGACCGGTGCGCGCCGATTCTGGAAGCGCCTCCCTTTCGGGCGGCTCCGGCTCCGCATCCGGCAGTTCCGGTAGTTCCGGCAGTTCCAGCGGCTCCGCAGCCCTCCCGCTCCCGAGTAGCGCCGGACTCGGTGCACTCACCGCCGCCTTCACCCAGATCGGCAAACCCTACGAATGGGGCGGCACCGGGCCGTTCTCCTGGGATTGTTCGGGCCTGGTCCAGTGGGCGTTCCGTCAGGTCGGGGTGAAATTGCCGCGTACAACCTGGGAACAGGCAAAAGTCGGTGCCGCGGTTCCGTTCCTGGCCCTGTCACCGGGCGATGTCGTCATCCTCAATAACGACGCCTCGCATGTCGGCATATACGCGGGCTTCGGGCAGATTCTGGATGCGCACGATTGGGGCGTTCCGGTCGGTCTGCGCCCACTGCGCCAGTTCGATATCTACACGATCCGCCGTTTCTGATCCGGATCGGCTGCGGTTCCCCCGGCCGGTGCGGCTTGCGCGGAGATGTCGACCGATATGAGACGGGAATCGGTGGTGCGTGTGGCCAGCGGAATGGTCACCGTCCACGGCTCGGTGTAAAGCCTCGATCTCGCGACCGAGAAAGTTCAGCCCACTGACCACAGCGATTTCGGGCGCTAAGGGCATCGTGCTCGACAAGTCGAGCAAGACCGCCTATGTCGCCGGTCTCGCCGGGATTTCACGGCCCAGCCGACTTCACCGTCGACAGGTCCGGGAAGAACCGTAGTCGAATCCGGTTTCAGTCGACGAGCTGGCGCAGCAGCGGTCCGTACTGCGGATGCGCCAGCGCCGAGGCGAATTGGGCGACCAGGTAGTCGGCCGGGTTGCCGGTGTCGTACCAGCGGCCCTGGATGACCTGGCCGAAGACCCGATTGTCGGCGGCGTGCACATTGATCGCATCGGTGAGGTACACCTCACCGGTGCGATGTTCGTACCAGCGCTCGGTCTGCCTGCGCAGTTCGCAGATGATGCCGGGGGTGACGACATAACCGCCGATCGCGGCGTAGTTCGACGGTGCGTCCTCGGGCTTGGGCTTTTCCCGCAGCCCGGTGATGCGCAGTAGGCCGTTGCCCTGGTCGTTCGCGACGACCGGGACCCCGTAGCGCTGGGATTCGGACGGATCCATCGGCATCAGCGCGAGCACCGGCGCACTGGTTGCCTCGTAGGCGTCGATCAGCTGCTGGGCGCGTGGCACTCCGGCGACGAAGACGTCGTCGGGCCACAGCACCAGCATCGGCTCATCGCCCAGGTTGCGGGCCGCATTGAGCACGGGGGTGCCGTTACCGTAGGGCCCATGCTGGTCGAGGTAGGTGATATGACCGAGCCGGGACAGCTCGCCGACCTCCGCCACCGCATCGGCGAAGGCGTCCTTGCCGTCGGCCCTGAGCTGGGCCACCAGCGCCGGATTGGGGCGGAAATGGTCCTGGATCAAGGACTTTCCGCCGCTGACCACGATGGTGATATCGGTGATTCCGGATGCGACCAGCTCGCGGACGGTGTGCTCGATGACCGGCTTATCGCCGACCGGCAGCATCTCCTTGGGGATGGCCTTGGTCAGCGGGAGCAGCCGGGAGCCGATTCCGGCGGCCGGTATTACGGCCTTGCGGATCTTCATGGTCCGATCATCACATACCCGACCGGGTCCGAACCGGCGATCCGTAGGCTTGGTCCGGGCATGTCGAGGGGGCAACAGATCGGTATCGGGGCTGGTCACAGGCGGTTGCGCAGGGCAGGGCGCCTTACCGCCCCCGCTATCGCGCCCGCAGGCTCGGTAGCAATCTCGCAGAAACTACCCACCTGACACATAGCTCGCACCCAGATGACCCGCCGGTGCGCACCGGCAGGCACGCATCTGGGGCTGTGCGGGTGGGCCGACCTGTCGGTAGGGCCGCGTAGATTTCCGTGCGTGAGCACCGAGAACACCGCTGCGGGCGCCAGCGTGGGACCCGCGTCCACGTGCACGGCTCGGCGTTGGGTGCTGCATATCGATATGGATGCCTTCTACGCTTCGGTCGAACAGTTGACCCGGCCCACGCTGCGCGGCCGACCGGTATTGGTTGGCGGCACAGGTGCGCGTGGTGTGGTCGCGGGGGCGAGCTATGAGGCGCGGGTATTCGGTGCGCGCTCGGCGATGCCGATGCATCAGGCGCGGCGGTTGGTCGGAGTGACCGCGGTGGTGGTGCCGCCGCGCGGTGCAGTTTACAGCGTGGTCAGTGCGCGGGTTTTCGACGCACTGCGCAGCCGCATTCCGGTGTTGGAGACGCTGTCGTTCGACGAGGCCTTCGGTGAGCCCGCCGAGTTGGTGGGCGCGACGGTCGAGCGGGTGCGCGAATTCTGTGAGGAGCTGCGTGCGCTGGTGCGGGAGCGGACCGGGTTGGTCGCCTCGGTCGGTGCGGGCACCGGTAAGCAGCTCGCGAAGATTGCCTCCGGAATGGCCAAACCCGATGGAGTTCGGGTGGTTTCACCGGATGAGCAGCGGCGACTGCTGGCCGGGCTGCCGGTGCGCAAGCTGTGGGGGATCGGTCCGGTGGCCGAGGGCCGCTTGCGTTCGCTCGGTATCGAGACCGTCGGCGCCTTCGCGGCCCTGCCGGAATCGGAGGCGGTCTCCATCCTCGGCGGCAGCATCGGCGCGGCGCTGCACCGGCTTGCCTGCGGCATCGACGACCGGCCGGTCGCCGAGCGGGCCGAGGCCAAGCAGATCAGCGCCGAGAACACCTATGAGACCGATATCGTCACGATGGCCCAGCTGCGCCCGGCGATCGAGATCATGGCGGCGGCCGCGCACCGGCGGCTGGAAAAGGACGGCCGGGCCGCACGCACCGTGGTGCTGAAGCTGAAGAAATCCGATATGAGCATCGTGACCAGGTCGTTCACCTTGCCGTACGCGACGACCGAACTGGCCACGCTGACGACGGCGGCCCAGCGCTCGGCTATTGATCCGGCCGAACTCGGGCCGATCCGGCTGGTCGGGGTCGGTTATGGCGGACTGTCGACCGTTCGGCAGGAGTCGTTGTTCCCGGAGCTCGATCAGGCACCGGTCGAGGAGCCGGGTGTTTGGGAAGGCGATGCGGCGCACGCCAATGGTTGGGGCGTATCGGCTGCCGTCGAGGACGGTGCAACGGAGGCGTCGGCCGCGCCGGTCGACATCGACGTCGGAGATGCTGCGACAGTATTTGGTGCGGTTCCGGTCGCCGATATCACGCAGTCGAGCGTCGGTGCAGCTCAGGGCGATTCTCGAGGGCGGAACGCGATACCGTGGTATCCGGGAATGGATGTCGCGCACCCCGAATTCGGGCACGGGTGGGTGCAGGGCGCCGGGCTCGGTGTGGTTACCGTTCGGTTCGAGACCAGCTCGACAGGGCCCGGTCCGGCGCGTACCTTTGCCGCCGACGACATCAGTCTGTCCCGGGCGGATCCGCTCGGCAGTCTCCACTGACAGGTAGCCTGGGTCAGTCGTGCAGCGTTGCCGGTTCGGGTGACGGCTGCCGTTGGTGGAACGACCCGTACCTACTCGAACGTAAAGGACGAGCAGTTGAAGCTTCGTAAGACTGGACGCATCGCCATCGCAGGCTTGGCCGTCATCGCCGCACTCGGCATGACCGCCTGCAGCGATGACAAAGACAGCAAGCCGGCCGCGAAGACCACTACCAGCGCCAAGGCCTCCGCCGGCGCGAGCTCGAACACCAATCTGCCGCCGGTCCCCTCCGTCCCGGAACTGAACACACAGCTGCAGCGTGCGCTCGATCCCTCGGTGCCGAATTCGGAGAAGCTCGACGGCGTACAGGGCGCGGAGGCCGATCCGGAACTGCCGAACCGTCTCGCCGAGGCCGCCAAGAGCGCCAACATCGCCGTCACGGTCACCGATGTGACCAGCTTCGGCGACAGTGTCAATGCCAAGGCCAAGGTTGTGCTCAACGGCCAGGAGAACATTGTCGACGTACCGTTCGTCGCCGAGAACGGCAAGTGGAAGATCCAGAAGGCCTGGGCCTGCACCATGCTGACCAACCTCGGTCAGCAGTCGGCGGCCTGCAGCTGATTCACCGCGGTCGCGGCCGACCGGGTGTCGGCCGCGACAGCTGTGTGCTTGCTGAGAATCAATGCCATACGCCGGCAAGAACTTTCGTTCGAAATAGCTACCGTTAGGATCAGGCCCCGTGGCTGACACGATGGTGTGGGCGGGGCAGCCGTCCGTCGAGGAATCCGAACTCAGGACGGCACAATCGAAGACACGGAGGGGGTGGGCCGGGCCGATCGCGTTGATCGCGGGCCTGCTCGGCGCATTGTTCGCGGTGGCGGTGCCGCTGCTGCCGGTGCGGGTGGATGCGGCCACGCTGACCTGGCCGCAGGCGGGTTCGGCGCGCAGTATCGAGGCGCCGCTGATCTCCTATGCGCCATTGACTTTCGACGCCACCCTGCCGTGTACGGCGATCAACCAGCTCAGTGCGGAGGGCGGCACCCTCGTGGCGACCGGACCCAATGGGGCGCCGGATCTCGAGCGCTACGGATTCGTTGCCCGCGTGCAGGCCGGCGCCGACACTCCGGCGCGGCTGGATGTGGTGCTGCGCAATCAGGCGTTGCTCAGTGTGCCGGTGGCCGAATTGGTTCCGGGCTGTGAGCTCACTGTGCACGCCGATAACACCAGCGCGACCGCCACTCTGGTCGGATTCGAGGCGCCCGGATTCCCCGTAGTGCTCAATGGCGACTACCGGCCGCAGATGGTGGGCATCTTCAGTGATCTGGCCGCCGCCGACGGTGCGCGCGTGACTGCCCACCTCGACACCAGATTCTCCTCGACGCCGACGCCGGTAAAACGGACGGCGATCTGGCTCGCGGTGCTGTGCACGATCGTCGCGCTGGTCGCGCTGTATCGCCTCGATCGGCTGGACGGGCGGCGGGTGCGCCGCTTCCTGCCGCAGCGCTGGTGGACGTTCTCACTGCTCGATGCGGTGGTGTTGGGCACCATGGTGGTCTGGTACTTCATCGGGTCGACCACCTCCGATGACGGCTATCAGTTCGGTATGGCCCGGGCATCGGGTGTCGCGGGTTATATGGCCAACTACTTCGCCTACTTCGGGGTGCCGGAGAATCCGGTCGGCACACCGTACTACGACCTGATCCGGATAATGACGGAGGTCGGCACCGCCAGTCCGTGGGTGCGGCTGCCCGCGCTGTGCTGCGGTGTGTTGATGTGGCTGCTGCTCAGCCGCGAGGTGGCGCCGCGACTAGGGGTCGCGGTGCGGCACAACCGCGTCGCGATGTGGACCGGTGCGCTGGGCTTCCTGACCATCTGGCTGGCCTATGACAACGGGCTGCGTCCCGAACCGCCGGTCGCGCTGGGACTGCTGCTCACCTGGTGTCTGGTCGAGCGTGCCATTGCCACCCGCCGGCTGTTGCCCGCCGGATTCGCGATCCTGGTCGCGGCCTTCGCCTGCACGGCCGGGCCGTCGGGTGTCATCTGTATCGCGGCGCTGCTGGCGGGCTTGCGGCCGGTCGCGCGAATCATGATGGACCGCATCGGGACTCGGGGCTCGATGGGTTCGCGCGTGGTCGGCTATGCAGTGCTGCTCGCTCCGCTGCTGGCCGCCGGTATCGTGGCGCTGGCGGTCATGTTCGCCGATCAGCCGTTGGCGGCGATGTTCGAGATGAAGCGGATCCACCACATCGTCGGCCCGGATGTCGAATGGTTCAACGACTATCTGCGCTATCAGTACCTGTTCCAGGGCGAGACCGACGGCTCCGTCGGTCGCCGGATCGGTGTGCTCGCGATGTTCGCGGGCCTCATCGTTTGTGTGATCGTCCTGCTGCGCAAGGGCGGTCGGATTCCGCTGCTCGCCGCCGGGCCGGCCCGGCGCGTTCTCGGTGTCACCGTGGGCGCGCTGCTGCTGATCATGGTCACCCCGACCAAGTGGACCCATCACTTCGGTGTGTACGCGGGCGTGGCCGGCGCCGTCGCCATGGTGACCGCGATGGCCGTCGCCCCGAGGGTTCTGCGGGCGCCGCGCTACCGTGCGCTTTTCGCGGCCGTGGTCGCGTTCCTGCTCGCGCTCGTGTTCTCCGGGCCCAACAAGTGGTGGTACGTCTCGTCTTACGGCATTCCGTGGTGGGATAAGCCACCGGTGATCGCCGGCATCGAACTCAACAAACTGTTCCTGCTCGCCGCCGCCGCACTGCTGGCGGTGGCCGCGTGGTGGCATGTGCGGGCGCCGGAACCCGGTACGCCGCATCGAGTTTCGCGGCTTGCGTGGCGGGTGTCGGTACTACCACCGCTGACCATCGCGCTGGCGCTACTCGTGGTCTGGGATGTCGGTTCCTTCGCCAAGGCGGCCGTGGCCCAAGGCCCGGCGTTCTCGCTGGCGCGGTCGAATATCGAGGCACTGACCGGGAAGACGGCTGGTCTGGCCGGTCATGTGTTGGTGGAGACCGATCCGAATGCGGGCATGCTGCGCCCGCTGACCGGTGATGCGGTGAGCACACTGTCGGGCACCGGTACCGGATTCACCGGTGCGGGTGTGGCCGCTGATCTGCGTCCCGACGACAATTCGAGTCCGACCGGCAGTATCGCCGACGCGCTGAGCAGTAAGTCCGCTTCGGAGAACACCGCCGGAACCGCCGGCGCCGCACTGCCTTTCGGGCTGAATCCGGCGACGACCCCAGTCCTCGGCAGCTACGGCTCCGGTGACGCGGGTCCCGCAGATCTGACCACCGGCTGGTATCGGCTTCCGGAATCCGGTAGCCGTCATGGCATTATCGCGCTGACGGCGGCGGGCCGGATCCGCTCGCTCGACGCCGACGGTATCGTCACTCCCGGGCAGACACTCGAAATCGAATATGGGGCAACCGATTCCGCGACCACCGCACAACCCATGGGCAAGGTCACCCCGATCGATATCGGACCGGCACCGTCCTGGCGGAATCTGCGCGTGCCGTTCAGCGAAATCCCCACCGGCGCTGACGTTATCCGCATCGTCGCTGTCGACCGCGACCGCAATCCCAAGCAGTGGCTGGCCGTCACCCCGCCCCGGGTGCCACAGACCAGAACGCTGGACGATGTCGTCGGCTCGCAGGTCCCGGTCCTCACCGACTGGATGGTCGGCCTGCAATTCCCCCATCAGCGCCCTTACGACCATTGCAACAATATCGCGGAGGTCCCGGCCTACCGCATCCTCCCGGACCGCCCGGGTGCCGAAATCACCACCCTGTGGCAAAGCCACGACGGCGGCGGCCCGCTCGGCTGGTCCAATATGCTCCTACGTCCCCGCACCCTGGCCACCTACCTCGACCAGGACTGGCGACGAGACTGGGGTGAACTCCAACAACTGGTGCGCATCGACCCCGCGGCCGACCCCGCCGAACCCGCGATCACCCAGCAGGATCACTCCGGTCTCTGGACGCCCGGCCACATCAATACGTCCTACTAGCTGCTGTTGGTCGCTATGCGGGTGGGCGAGGTCGGCGGCGGTGTAGCCCGGGTAGCGGTGCAGGAGTCGGCACCAGGCACGGGGAAACTATGCCCGCACCACGGCGCCATGGTTGCGAAGAGCGGGTCAGCCGCGGTCTGCTGAACTGGCCGGTTCGGGTCGCGTGGTCCTGGTACGCCGCCGACCGCGCACCAGCGCGTCGGCGGTGAAAATCGCCATCCGCCAGGTCCGCGGAGCGATTCCGCGCAACTCGCCGAGCTGCCCTCTTATCGCCAGTACGACGAGGACCAGCACCAGTGTCCACAGAATCCGCCTCGGCCGGATCGGCGAAGGCCAGCAACCCGAAGTACGCCGGAAATAGCCCCCATATCAGAAATGCACCTGTACCGAATACAACACCTGGCACCGTCCTGCTTCCCTGCACCCTACCGACCGTAGTTCCTCGGTAGCCTGGCGGTCATGTCGATTACCGTGCCCCATACGGCCGTCACCGGGCTGACCACGGCGGAGGTCGAGCAACGTCGCCGCGACGGGCTGACCAATGACGTGCCGGACCGGGCGAGCCGATCCGTACGCGACATCGTTCGCGCCAATGTCTTCACCCGGATCAACGCCATCCTCGGTGTGCTGTTCGTCCTGGTGTTGGCGACCGGCTCGATTATCGACGGCATGTTCGGTCTGCTGATCATCGCCAACAGCGCGGTCGGCATCATCCAGGAGGTTCGCGCCAAGCGCACCCTGGACCAGTTGGCCATTGTCAGCCAGGCCAAGCCGACCGTGCGCCGCGACGGACAATCGCATGAGGTGGCGCCGAAGGAGGTCGTACTCGACGATCTGATCGAACTCGGCCCCGGCGACCAGATCGTCGTCGACGGCACGGTCGAGGAGTCCGCACTGCTCGAGGTCGACGAATCGTTGCTCACCGGTGAGGCCGATCCGGTGGACAAGCCGATCGGCGCTTCGGTGATGTCGGGCAGCTATGTGGTCTCCGGCTCTGGTGCCTACCGTGCCACGAAGGTCGGCCGGGATGCCTACGCCGCCGAGCTGGCCGAAGAGGCGAGCAAGTTCACGCTGGTCAAGTCCGAATTGCGCAGCGGTATCGACACCATCCTCAAGGTCATCACCTACCTGTTGATCCCGGCTGGGCTGCTGAGTATCTATAACCAGTTGTTCTCCAGTAAGGAGTCCTGGCAGCCCGCGGTCACCGGTATGGTCGCGGCGCTGGTGCCGATGGTGCCCGAGGGCCTGGTGCTGATGACCTCGGTCGCCTTCGCAGTCGGTGTCGTGCGGCTCGGCAGGCGTCGATGCCTGGTGCAGGAGTTGCCCGCCATCGAAGGGCTGGCCCGCGTCGATGTCGTGTGCGCGGATAAGACCGGCACCCTCACCGAGAACGGGATGCGCCTGTCGGATATCAAGACGCTCGGCACATTCGACGACGCCGAGGTGCGATGGGCCCTGGCCGCCATGGCCGCCGACGATCCGCGTCCGAATGCGAGCGTGCAGGCCATCGGCGAGGAGCTCACCGATAAACCGGATTGGCAGCACACCGCGGTCGCGCCGTTCTCCTCGGCGAAGAAGTGGAGCGGGTTCTCCTACGGCGAGCACGGCGACTGGCTGCTCGGCGCGCCCGATGTGCTGCTCGACCCGAGTTCCGAAGAGGCGCGCGTCGCGGAGGAACTCGGCTCCGCGGGCCTGCGCATTCTGCTGCTCGCGCGCAGCGACCGTCCGGTCGACGCCGCCGACGCCCCCGGCACCGTCGACCCCGCCGCCCTGGTCGTACTCGAGCAGAAGGTGCGTCCCGATGCTCGCGAGACCCTCGATTACTTTGCCAGCCAGCAGGTTTCGATCAAGGTTATCTCCGGCGACAATGCCGTCTCGGTCGGTGCGGTCGCCTCCTCGCTCGATCTGCCCGGCAGCGATCACGCGGTCGACGCCCGCGAGTTGCCCGAGGATCGCGCGGCACTCGCCGATGTGCTCGAGCATGAGACCACCTTCGGCCGGGTGCGTCCGGACCAGAAGCGAGCCATGGTGGGCGCCTTGCAATCTCGCGGACACACCGTCGCCATGACCGGTGACGGCGTGAATGACGTACTGGCCCTGAAAGATTCCGATATCGGCGTGGCAATGGGTTCGGGTAGTCCGGCCACCCGCGCGGTGGCCCAGATCGTGTTGCTGGACAACAAATTCGCCACCCTGCCGTATGTCGTCGGCGAGGGCCGCCGAGTGATCGGCAATATCGAGCGCGTCTCGAATCTATTCCTCACCAAGACCGTGTATTCAGTGGTGCTCGCCTTCTTGGTCGGTATCGCCGGTATCGGCTCGCAGATCTTCGGTTACGAATCGCTCGGATATCCCTTCCTGCCAAGGCATGTCACGATCGCGGCCTGGTTCACCATCGGTATCCCGGCGTTCATTCTCTCGCTGGCTCCGAACAATGAACGCGCCCGCTCCGGATTCGTGTCGCGGGTCATGCGTTTGGCGATTCCGTCCGGTGTGGTGATCGGCATCGCCACGTTCGTCGCCTACCTGATCGCCCACGCGGGGTCGTATGACACCCTGGAGCAGCAGAAGGAGCAGACGGGCACCACCGCGCTCATCACCCTGATCATGATCGCGGTGTGGGTGCTGGCCATTGTGGCCCGGCCCTATGTGTGGTGGAAGGTGGTGCTCATCGGCGCATCGGTTCTCGCCTATGTGCTGTTGTTCACAATCCCGTTCACCAGGCATTTCTTCAAACTCGATCCCTCGAATGTCGGGCTCACCACCACCGCGTTCATCTGCGGCGCCGTCGGTATCGTGCTCGTCGAGGCCGCCTGGTGGATCGCCGCGGCAGTCCAGGGCGAGAAGCACACGCTACTTCCGAGCTCACCCGGCGGCGCCGCCTGAACAATCGGACGCCTGACCCACCGCGCCGCGAGATACCTTGTGCGAAGCGATCATTCAGGGTTGGAGTACCTTCTCGACTATGGAGGTATTGCTGCATCAGATCGATGCGTTCGCCGACGCACCGTTTTCGGGCAACCCGGCCGCGGTCATGCCGCTGCCCGGATGGTTGCCGGACGAGCTGTTGCAACATCTGGCCGAGGAGAACAACCTCGCCGAGACCGCCTTCTACACCTGGCAATTACCCGTCGAGGCGGGCGGCCCACCCGGTGAGTGGCCCGCCGTCCACCTGCGCTGGTTCACCCCTACCAGGGAGGTCGATATGTGCGGCCACGCCACCATGGCGACGGCCGCGCAGATTCTCGAGGACATCCATCCCGGCGAGGACCGGGTGAGCTTCTTCACGCGCAGCGGCTGGCTCCATGTCGACCGCACCGATGACGACGAATACGTACTCGATCTGCCCGCGCTGGAATCCGAGGAGGTCACGCCCGATCCCGCGCTGCTGGATGCGCTGGGCGTGCGCGCCGTGCGCGCCTATACCGGATTCGACGAGGTGATCGTGGTGGGTTCCGAACGCGAGGTGCGCGACGCGCGGCCGAATTTCGCGGCCTTCCCGCCGCTCGCCTTCGATGCGGTTATCACCGCGCCCGGCGATACTGTCGACTTTGTCTCCCGGGTCTTCGGCCCGGATCTCGGCGTGGTCGAGGATCCGGTCACGGGGTCGGCACACGCACAGCTGGTTCCACTGTGGAGCCGCGAATTCGGCCGGGCCGAACTGAGCGGCCGTCAGCTATCGCGGCGCGGCGGCAGGCTGCGCTGTGAACTCGCGGGTGACCGGGTACTGCTCATCGGCCGCTGCCGTCGATATCTGGATGGTGTTGTGACACTGCCGGATTGACCGTTTCGGCCGCGAGATTACCGATCGGGGACGGGGCCGTCATCCGTACCCGGTAGCGCGAGGTCCTCGTACTCCGGCAGTAACGGAACGATGGCGAAACCAGTGGCGACCGCGTCGGCGGGCAGGGCCTGTATGGCGCGGATTCCGTTCTGGTCCGCGAGATTTCGCAGTTGTGGGAGCGTGCCGCGAACGACGAGGCCGACGGTACATGCGCAACCGGCGCGCAGCCGAGCCGCCGCCACCGCATTGATGTGGTTGGTGCGATCGTCGGCCGCGTGCTGGGCCAGCAGTTGCCAGGCGGCATTATCGGCCGACGCCACGGCTACCGCATTTCCGGCGGGCAGTTGCACCGTGACGATCGGGGTGTTCACCCGTGGGATCGACACGTGGTGGCTTGCCGCGGCAATGCGCAGGCCGCCACTGTGCGCGGGAATCTGATCCGGGGTGAGGGGTTCGGTGAACGAGACCAGCGCCCAGTGCTCGTCATTATCCGAACCGGACAGCGAATCCCTGGCCCGCACAAGATAATCCGCGACCCGCTCACCGCGTTCCGTCCCGAGCCGGTCGGTCGAAATGCTGGACGGTCGTGGCGGATTCAGCACACCGAGAACCACGATCAGCACCACGAAACCGACGGCTCCCACGGCAATGGTGATGCGGCGCAGCCTTTCAGGCATTGCGCAGCACGTCGAGCGCATGCTTCAGGTCGTCCGGATACTCGCTGGTGATCTCCAGATACCGGCCGTCGGCCGGGTGGTTGAACCCCAGCGAGCGCGCGTGCAGCCATTGCCGTTCCAGCCCCAGCCGCTCCGCCAGCCGCGGATCCGCACCATAGGTGAGATCGCCGCAGCAGGGGTGCCGGATCGCCGAGAAATGCACCCGGATCTGGTGGGTGCGTCCGGTTTCCAGATGAATATCGAGCAGGCTGGCGGCCTGGAACGCCTCGATGGTGTCGTAGTGGGTGATGCTCGGGCGGCCGTCCGCGGTGACCGCGAACTTCCAGGCATCGCCGCGGGCCCGGCCGATCGGCGCGTCGATGGTGCCGCTGCTCGGATCCGGATGTCCTTGTACCAGCGCGTGATAGCGCTTATCGATGGTGCGTTGCTTGAAAGCGCGCTTGAGCACCGTGTACGCGTGTTCGGACTGCGCGACGACCATCACGCCGGAGGTGCCGACATCGAGCCGGTGCACAATGCCCTGCCGCTCGTGCGCGCCGGAGGTCGAGATGCGATAGCCCGCCGCGGCCAGGCCGCCGACCACAGTCGGCCCGGTCCAACCGACGCCGGTATGTGCCGCGACACCGACCGGTTTGTCGACAGCGACGATGTCATCGTCGGCGTAGAGGATCTTCATACCCTCCACCGGCTCGGGCACGATGGTGAGCTCGCGCTTGGGCTCCGGGAACTCGACCTCGAGCCAGGCACCCGCCACGAGCCGATCCGATTTGCCCGCGGCGACGCCGTCGAGCTGTACCGAACCCTCTTCGGCCAGCGCGGCGACGGCGGTGCGGGACAGACCGAGCAGCCGGGACAGCCCGGCGTCGACGCGCATGCCGTCGAGTCCGTCGGGTACCGGCATGGTTCGCGTTTCTCTCACGCCTCCACCTCGCTGGCGCTCGGTTCCGGCATGAGCGAAGCTCGCTGTGACATCGTTCGCTCGCAGCGCTCGCTCACGCCGTATCCCCCTTGCCCCTCGCCGCACCGTTGTCCGAGGACTCGTCCGGCGCTGCGGCGGTTTCGGCCGAACCTTCTTCGGGGTGGCCGTGTCCGGTGCGGGTGCCATCGGGTTCGAAGCCGAAGACCGTCAGCACCACCAGCAGGATCGCACCGCACACGATCGAGGAGTCGGCCAGATTGAATACCGGCCACCAGCCGATCGCGATGAAATCCACCACATGTCCCTGCAGCGGTCCGGGCGCACGGAAAAAACGGTCGACCAGATTGCCGAGCGCGCCGCCGAGCACCATGCCGAGCCCGATCGCCCACCAAAGCGAGCGCAGGTTGCGGCCGATGCGAATCACCCCGATCACCACGGCCGAGGCGACCAGCGTCAGCAGCCAGGTCATGCCGGTGGCCATGGAGAACGCCGCGCCTGCATTGCGTACCAGCGACAACCGCGCGAAATCGCCGATAATCGGCACCGGATCGCCCGGGGTGAGCTCGGCCACGACGATGCTCTTGGTGAGCAGGTCCAGGCCGAGCAATACCGCGGCGATGATCAGCAGCGTGCGTAGCCGCCGCAGCGCGACGGGCATCCCCGGATCGCTGGTTCGGATTCGATTTTCCGCGTCGTCGCCGGGTGGTACCGCGTGATCGGCGGAGTTGTGCTCGGATGGCGGGTCGTCACTCACGCCGACCATCATCTCTCGAGTGACGATACGCGCTGCGCGCGGTCACCTGCATGTCCCAGCTGACACTCAGGAAGCGGTCGTACTCTGATGCTCGTGACGGTGTTGTCTTCCAACCACGTACCCCGAATCGCGCGGTCGGGTGTGCTGCTGATGGTGCTCGCGGTCGGATTGTCCGCGTTCGGTGTGGGCTGTAGTGACGGTGCCGAGTCGCGCGTCGAGTCCGACAGCACTGAGCCGCTCGGCATCGGCAAGGAAGTGACAGTGCCGATTTCGGCCGCGGTCGCCACTATCGTCTCGGCGGGTGCGGAGCCGCGGTCGCTGTTGCGTCCGGGCTACCAGGCGGGCACGGTGCAGCAGGTGACGCTGCGCACCGATCACCACATCGAGCAGCAGATCAATGATCAGCCGCCGAGTGACTTCTCCACCCCCGCGCTGACGATTCCGATGACGGCGCAGACCGCTGGTGACGGCGTCGAGCTGACGCTGGGCACCATCTCCACCCCGGACCCGTCGTTGGCCAAGGCGCTCACCGCTGCCGGCGGTTCGCACGCAGGATTCGATATGAGCGAACTGGGTGCGATCACCGCGCTGCGTCTCGCCCCGGCACCATATACCTCCAATTCCGCCCGCGCGGCCTTGGAACAGGCGTTCTACCAGGCGGTCTACCGTTCGATCACCTTTCCCGACCAACCGGTCGGTGAGGGTGCGGTGTGGACCGTGCGACAGGAGGTCGACGGGGGTGTCGCACTCGATCAGGTGACCACCGCGACGCTGACCAAGCGCGACGGTGACCGGCTGACCATCGAACTCGAGGTGACCCAGAAACCGAAGTCGCAGGTGTGGTCGCTGCCCAATAACGCGGGCACCCTCGATATCAAGGATTACGTCATGCAGGGTTCGGGCATGATCACCGTCGACCTGGGCCTGCCGCTGCCGGTCGCGGGCTCCATCACCCTCGGCGGACATCAGGCCTACCGCGACCCGCGCAGCGCGAGCATGCTGCAGCAGACGATCAATACGCAGGTCACCTGGAACGAATGAGTCCGTAGCGGTTTGCGCTGATCAGGCCTGGCGGGCTCGGGTGAGGAATAGGCTCACACCTGTCCGACAAACGCCTCGATCGGAGGTATCCCATGTCCGATGTGAAGCCGATCCCCGAGGGTTATCCGGTCGTCTCGCCCGGATTGGCAATCGATGGCGCCGCCGCCGCCATCGACTTCTACAAGAAGATTTTCGGCGCATCGGAGCGGATGCGCATGCCGGGACCGGACGGCAAGATCGCACACTGCGAACTCACGTTCGGCAATTCGCTCATCATGGTCGGTGATCCGGCCCCCGATATGGATTTCCTCGACCCGAAGACGGTCGGCGGCACTCCGGTCAATCTCTACGTCTTTGTCGAGGACGCCGATGCCGCCTTCGGTGCCGCCCTTGCCGCGGGCGCCAAGGAGCTCACTCCCATGACCACCCAGTTCTACGGTGATCGCAGCGGTGCGTTCGAGGATCCATGGGGTCATCGGTGGACCGTGGCCACGCATGTCGAGGATGTGCCGCCGGATGAGATGGACCGGCGGATGGCCGAATTGTTCGGCTAGCCCGCGA
>FTJU01002295.1_pt3 | contig 18189 bp, 15 predicted proteins | sample 1658961 | NCBI WGS metagenome assembly FTJU01 (sample SAMEA3914878, study PRJEB12502) | metagenome | biome: forest; material: soil | place: USA | collected 2012-03-12 | depth 0.3 m | reverse complement strand
GGGTTTCAGATCAAGGGGCGGGGGGATAGGCGAGTCCGGTCGGCCGAAGGTGGTTTGGCCGACTCGGACATCATGGGAACTCGGTCGAGCGCGCCCGATCCGCAGCGGGCGCGCTCGACCGGGTCCCGGCGCAACGACTCCCACTCGGCTGATTTCCAGAGTCCCGAAGGCCGATGGGCGGATCCGGTGGCGGCCGGATTCGAGGAGGGTGCGGAACAAACAGGTGCCGTTGCTCCTCGCACAGGCGGGGATGATCCGCGGTCCCGTGCGGAGCGCACTCGCCAAGGCGGGACGGTCGAGCAGGCAAAGGAGGCGTGTCTTCGCCTGCTCGCCGTCCGCGCCCGCAGCCGCGCCGAACTAGCGCAGCGTCTCGCGGCCAAAGGCTTTACGCCCGAAATCGCCGACCGTGCCCTCGATCGCTTCACCGAGGTAGGCCTGATCGACGACGTCGCCTTCGCCGAACAGTGGGTCCACTCCCGCCACACCTTCTCCGGCAAGGGCAGACAAGTTCTCGCCCAGGAACTCCGGCGCAAGGGCGTATCCCGATCCGACGCCGCCTCGGCCCTCGACGCCATTACCACCGACGACGAGGAACAACGGGCCACCGAACTGGTTCGTCGCAAACTGCGCACCATGCCGACAAACCTGGACCGTGACAAAACGATCCGCCGCCTCGTGGCCATGCTCGCCCGCCGCGGCTACAACCAATCCACCGCGTTCACCGTAGTGAAGGCCGAATTGGCGCAGACACAGTTCGACGCATCGGACCTCGACTGAACCTCGGTCGCGCGCTTGCTCCGTTTGCCCTCGTTACCATGCGGCTTGCCCCGGAGAGGGTTGCCTCGAGGTGCGCACTTCGTGTAGCTGTACTGCGATAAGACTGTGTGCCCCTGAGGTTTTCGGCTCTGTGCTTGCTGGCCTGCTGCGGCGACAGTTAGTTGAGGGCGGGGGCGAGGACTTCTTCGCACCATTGGCGGAAGGTGGTCGGAGTCGTGGCTCGGGGAGTGCGGGGTTCGGCGTTGTCGAGGCCGTTCTCCTTCGCTTCCAACATGTCGTACATGCCCTGAGCCATGGCCTCGGACATGCCGGATTCGAGCATGGTGGCTTTATAGGCTGCGCCGGAGACTTGTTGGAACCGGATCGGGCGATCGAGTACTTCGGACATGATTCGCGCCACGTCGTTGTTGGACAGGTCCTCCGGACCGAGCACGGGGACGCTGTCATATCCGCTCCACGAGTCGTCGAGCAGCAGTTCGGCGGCTACAGCGGCGATATCGCGGGTAGCGCAGGTGGGGCGCTTCAGATCGGGGGACAGCGGTGCGACGAAGATGCCCTGACTCTTGATCAGCTCGACCTGCCAGAGGAAATTGTCCATGAACGAGGGCATCGTCAGCGCGCGATAGTTCACGCCGGTGCTCGCGATCAGGTCGTCCATCGCCAGCGATGCCGTGACCAGCCCGGCGTTCCCGACCGACGCGGCCCCACGCCCGAGGCCGGAAACCCCGACCACGCGCTGGACGCCCTGGCTCTTGAATGCCTCGCATGCGGGCCGGGTGAAATCGAGAAAGGCCGCGTCGAGACTCGTGGTCTGCCGATCCGGTGGAAGTAGCCAGAACACGGTATCGGCACCGTTGAATGCCTCGGTGACGATATCGATATCCCCGTGCGAACCGGCGACGACTTCGACGCGCTCACGGATTTCGGCGGGCAAGCGTGCGGGATCACGCGCGATGACGCGGACCGGCACCTCGGCGGCGAGGAGATGCGGGAGAACCTGACGGCCGATGGCGCCGGTGGGGGTGGTGACAACGATCATGACGACCTCTGTTCGAGTTATTTGGCATTGATCAGTCAAGTCGGCACGACGCCCGACCTGAAGGACCGATCCGATAACCGTTGATACCGTGGGGATATGAGTGATCTGGAGGTTCGGCAACTCCGATACTTCGTGGCCGTCGCCGAGGAACTGCATTTCGGACGGGCGGCAGACCGACTGGGGATGGCGCAACCACCCCTGTCCCGGGCGATCCGTGAACTGGAACGTCAACTGGGTGTTCAACTTTTCGAGCGCACCACCCGACATGTCGTACTCACCCCTCCCGGCGAGACCCTGCTCCGCGACGCCAGGACCGCCCTCGATGCCGTCGCTGCGGCTGCGCAGCGCGCCCGGCATGTGGGTCGGCACACACCGGGGCTGCGCCTCGCGCTCAAGGCCGACTACGACGCCGGACTCCTGCCGCAGATCGTCGAGGCATACCGCCTCGACGAAGCGGCTGTCCATGTGTCCGGCCACCCGGACTGCCGCTGGCCGCACGCCCGCACATCGGTTGTGGAGAGAGAACGCCAAAGAAGCTGATTCCGCCCGAAAATGGATCTGAGCGTGCGCTTTCCCGCGAAATCCAGCAATTTCGGCCGGATTCAGGTGAGAAGCGCACACTCAGACCCGCTGGACTCACGGCTTCTGTGTGATATCCATCCCCGGAGTCGCATCGGTCAGAATCGAGTCGGCCGCCACGACAGCGGCGCCCCTGGCTCGCTTGCGCGAGCGCAACCGCTGCTCCACTTTATTGGCCACGATCGTCAACGTGCTGTTCAGCAGAATCATCACGACGGCGACAATCATCAAAGCTGGCACCGTATTGCGTTCGGCCGCACCGAGTTGCGAGCCCTGACGCACGATCTCGAGGTAGGTGATTTGATAGCCGAGCGCCGAATCCTTCAGCGCCACAACCATTTGCGAGATCAATGCGGGCAGCATGGCGGTAATCGCCTGCGGCAGCAGGATCAACCGCATCAGCTGCCCCTTGCGCAGACCCAGCGCCACCGCGGCCTCGGTCTGCCCTTTCGGCAGCGATTTGATGCCTGCGCGCACGATTTCGGCGATGACCGAACCGTTATAGATGATCAGTGCGATCACCACGGCCCACAGCGCGAGCTGGTCGACCTTGAACACCTTGTAATCGGAGAACACGTAGAACAGGAAGATCATCAGGATCAGCACCGGAATGGCCCGGGCCACCTCGACGATCACGCCCGCAACCCAGCGCACCAGCCGGTGATCCGAGAGTCGCAGGATGCCGAAGACCATGCCGATCACCAACGCGAACACGATCGACAGCAGCGCCGCGACCAGGGTGCCGCGCAGACCGGGCAGCAGATAGGTTTTCCAGACGTCCGCCTCGACAAACGGCTTCCACTTCTCGGCGGTGAACTGTCCCTTATCGGCGAAGCCGCGATAGAACACCCAGCCGAGTGCCAGCACCGCGACAATCGCTATGACGGAATAGATCTGGTTTCGAATTCGCGCGCGGGGCCCCGGCGCATCGAAAAGAACCGAAGCTCCGGCACTCATCGCGCCACCTCGAATCGCTTGGCCAGCCAGCCGAACAGCAGGCCGGTCGGCAGGGTCAGGATTACGAAGCCGAGTGCGAAGATGAAGCCGATGGTGATCAGTGCGGCCTCGTTCTCGTTCATCTTGGCCATCAGCGTCGCGGCCTCAGCGACACCGATCGCCGAGGCGATCGTGGAGTTCTTGGTGAGCGCGATCAGCACGCTGCCGAGCGGAGCGATCACCGAGCGGAAGGCCTGCGGCAGCACCACGATTCGCAGATTCTGGGTGAAGGTCAAGCCCAGCGAGCGGCCCGCCTCGGACTGGCCCATGGGCACGGTGTTGATACCCGCCCGCAACGACTCGCACACGAATGCCGCGGTGTAGATGCTGAGTCCGAGAACGGCGTAGCGAAAGTTGTTCTGCGCCAGCGAGTTCGGTCCCTCGGGTGCGAGCTTCCAGCCCATGGTGGAGTAGAGGCCCAGTGAGCAGAACACGATGATCAGTGTCAGTGGGGTATTGCGGAAGATGGTGACGTAGGCGGCGCCGAGTAAACGAGCGACCGGCACGGGGGACACGCGCATAGCGGCGACGAATGTGCCCAGGATCAGGGCGAGGACCGCCGACGACGCGGTCAGTTTGATGGTCACCCAGAAGGCGCCGAGGACGTCATACCTCGAGATCAGGTCGAACACGGTGGTCGCGTCCCTCCGATCGGATTGTGCGGCGGCCGGAGATCGTCCTTCCGCGCGCGATGTACAAGTTGCTCGTATCGAAGAGATCGGGTGGCCCGTGCGGGCCACCCGGTCACGAATCTCAGTACCGGTTCACTGTCGGCGGCGTGGGCGCCTGGTAGCCGGAGGCGCCGACCGTGGAGTCGAACGCCTTCTTCCAGGACCCGTCGGCGATCATGGCCTCGATCGCGTCATTGACCTTGTCGCGCAGCTCTTTATCGCCCTTCTTGAGGCCGATGCCATAGTTCTCCGTGGTGAACGGCTTGCCGACAACCTTGAACGTGCCCGCGCTCTGTGCGGCGTAACCGGCCAGGATGATGTCATCGGTGGTCACCGCGTCGTACGAACCGGCCTGCAGGCCCTCGAGGCACAGCGAGTAGGTGTCGTTGGTCTGCAGCTGCGTGGCCGGGTAGTTCTTCTCGATATTTTGGGCCGGGGTCGAGCCTTTCACCGAGCAGACCTTCTTACCCTTGAGATCATCGGCACCGTTGACGCTATTGTTGTCGGCCTTCACCAGCAGCGACTGGCCTGCAACGTAATACGGTCCCGCGAAGTCGACCTTCTGCTTACGCGCGTCGTTGATCGAGTAGGTCGCGACGATGTAGTCGACCTGACCGTTCTCGATCAGCGTCTCGCGCTGACCGGACGGGGACTCCTTGAATGTGATGTTCTCCGGCTTCACGCCGAGTTTGCCCGCGACGTACTTGGCGACTTCGACATCGAAGCCGCTGAAGGAACCGTCCTTATTGCGCAGGCCGAGGCCCGGCTGATCGAATTTGATGCCGACGGTGAGCTTTCCGTTCTTGGCGTTGTCGAGTGCGGATTTATCGCTACCACCGCCACAGGCGGCGGTGGTAGCGGCCAGCGTCAGGGCTAACGCCCCGATGCCGAGTCGAAGTGAACGGTTGATCCTCATCGAGTTCCTTCTTCCTCTGGTGATTGCGGTGGCCGAAGTCTTACGGCTGCGGTGATGACTCGGTTCAGTGGCTCAGAATCTTGCCGAGGAAATCCTTGGCCCGGTCGGACTTCGGCGCGGTGAAGAACACCTCGGGTGTGGCGTCCTCGACGATCAGGCCGTCCGCCATGAACAGCACCCGATTGCCCGCCTTGCGCGCGAAGCCCATTTCGTGGGTGACGACCAGCATCGTCATCCCTTCCTTGGCCAGCGACACCATGACGTCGAGCACCTCGTTGACCATTTCCGGGTCCAGTGCCGAAGTCGGCTCGTCGAACAACATCACCTTCGGACTCATCGCCAGCGCGCGGGCGATCGCCACGCGCTGCTGCTGGCCGCCGGAAAGCTGGGCCGGATATTTCTCGGCTTGATCGGCGATCCCGACGCGCTCGAGCAATTCCATCGCGCGCTCGCGGGCGTCCCCTTTTTTCACCTTGCGAACCTTCAGCGGCGCGAGCATCACGTTCTCGATGATCGTTTTGTGCGCGAAGAGGTTGAACGATTGGAACACCATGCCGACATCGGCGCGCAATGCGGCAAGCGCGCGGCCTTCGGCAGGCAGTGGTACGCCGTCGATGGCGATATCGCCGGAATCGATCGGCTCCAGTCGGTTGATAGTGCGGCACAGCGTCGACTTTCCGGATCCCGAGGGACCCAGAACGATAACAACCTGCCCCTTGGGGACCTCGAGGTTGATATCGCGCAGTACATGCAGGTCACCGAAGTGCTTTTCCACATTGCGCATCGAAATCATCGGTGCGCTGGTGGCGGTACTGCCCTCATCAGAACTAGCTGCCCCGGTTTTGGCCAACCCGATTGTGTCGGGCGCGGTGGCGTCGTCGGTCATGGTCCAAGACCTTAAGCGGAAAAAGGCGATTTGCCCGGGTTTCGGCGACACACCGTGACGCCGCGCCGATACGACATAGCGCTGTAACCCTTCCGATGCGCCCCGAGCCTGGGCCGATGCGCTGAAAACCCGCCTTGCGGACCCCCGTACCCTGGACGGGTGGATTCGATCGGACAGGCAGTGCTGTCTCCCGCCCCTACGGCCGCGGACGGTGCACGCAGTTACGAGGTCCGCACCTTCGGTTGCCAGATGAACGTGCACGATTCCGAACGCTTGTCCGGCCTGCTCGAGGATGCGGGTTATGTGAAGGCCGCGCCGGGCGCGACGGCCGATCTCGTCGTCTTCAATACCTGCGCGGTGCGCGAGAACGCGGACAACAAGCTCTACGGCACCCTTGGACACCTCGCGCCGGTCAAGGCCGGTCGGCCGGGCATGCAGATCGCCGTCGGCGGCTGCCTGGCGCAGAAGGATCGCGACACCGTTGTGCGCAAGGCGCCGTGGGTGGATGTGGTGTTCGGCACGCACAACATCGGATCGCTGCCGGTGCTGCTGGAACGCGCACGGCACAATGCCGAAGCGCAGGTGGAGATCCTGGAATCGCTGGAGGCATTCCCATCGAGTTTGCCTGCCAAGCGCGAATCCGCCTATGCGGGTTGGGTTTCGATCTCGGTGGGCTGCAATAACACCTGCACGTTCTGCATCGTGCCGTCGTTGCGCGGCAAGGAGGTCGACCGCCGTCCAGGCGATGTGCTCGCCGAGGTGCAGGCGCTGGTTGATCAGGGCGTGCTGGAAGTCACGCTGCTCGGTCAGAACGTGAACTCCTACGGTGCGTCCTTCGCCGATCTCGAGGAGGCGCGCGATCGCGGCGCCTTCGCCAAACTGCTGCGCGCGGCCGGGCGCATCGATGGGCTGGAACGGGTGCGCTTCACGTCGCCGCATCCGGCCGAATTCACCGATGACGTGATCGAGGCGATGGCCGAGACGCCGAATGTGTGCCCGCAGTTGCATATGCCGCTGCAGTCCGGTTCGGATCGGGTGCTCAAGGCGATGCGCCGCTCCTACCGCAAGGCGCGCTATCTCGGCATCATCGAGAAGGTGCGGGCCGCCATGCCGCACGCCGCGATCACCACCGACATCATCGTCGGCTTCCCGGGCGAAACCGAAGAGGATTTCCAGGAGACCCTGGATGTGGTCCGGCAGGCGCGGTTCACCAGCGCCTACACCTTCCAGTACTCCAAGCGTCCCGGCACACCCGCCGCGGAGATGCCCGACCAGCTGCCCAAGGCGGTGGTGCAGGAGCGCTACGACCGTTTGATAGCGCTGCAGGAGACGATCTCCCTGGACGCGAACAAGGCGCTCATCGGCACCGAGGTCGAATTGCTCGTCGCCGAGGGCGCGGGCAAGAAGAACGCCGCGACCGCGCGCATGAGCGGCCGCGCCCGCGACGGCCGACTGGTGCACTTCCGCCCCGAAGGCGCCGCGGAAAAGATCCGTCCCGGTGACATCATCACCGTCGACATCACCGACGCGGCCCCGCATCACCTGATCGCCGACGCCGCGGTCAAAACCCACCGCCGTACCCGCGCGGGCGACGCCCACGAATGCGGTATCACGCCCAAGACCGATCCCATCGGTGTCGGCCTCGGCCTACCGCGCATCGGCGCTCCCACCCCCGAACCCGTCGCCACAGGCTGCTCAACCGGCTGCAGCGCATGAACACCGGGCCGGGCGACGACGACGTGACGCGCGACGGAGGAACGGATTCCGCACCCGGCGTGTCTGGGCCGGGCGCGGCGGAACCGGATTCGGGCGGTGCGGATTCGCGGGAAGGCGAAGGCGGTCGCGATTCAGGGCCGGAGGACGCGGATACTACCGGACGTAGTGGGGCGGTTGTGGGGGATGAGGACGGTGATGGCACAGTAGATGTGGACAAGGCAGCGGAGCAGGGATCAGCCGAAGGAGACGAGGGCTCGGTGAACTCGGTCGAGAGCAGGTATGGCTTCGAGCAGTTCAAGGACGAACTCGATGCCGTCGAGCGGCGCATCGCGGGAGAGATCGATCCGGGGGTGCGCGCGATGGTGGTCGCGGGTGCGGTTTTCCTGCTGCTGTTTTCGCTCGTGCTGTCGCATGCGGGTGGAGCCCGCGGGTTCGATGTGCTGCTCGGCACCGATGCTGCGCGCGCCGAGCACATCGGCTTGCCGTCGCGAATCTTCGTCTGGTTCGCCGTCCTCTTCGGCATCGGCTTCTCGCTGCTCGCGTTGATGACCCGTCGCTGGGTAATCGCCTGGATCGCGGTCGCCGGCTCGGCCATCGGCAGCGCCTTCGGAGTCTTCTCGATCTGGCACCGCCAGACGCCCGGCCTCGGCAACTACCACGGCGCAGGCCCCGGCGTGGGACTCATTCTGGGCACAATCGCCATCATCGTGCTGACTTTCCATTGGATCCGCGTCGTCTGGAGCCGCACCGCCCTGCAACTCGCGGCGGAAGAGCAGCGCCGCAGCGCCGCGGCCGCCGCCGAGGAACGCGACCGCCGTCTCACCGGCGACTCCTGAACCACCCGTTCCCGTCCGCAAATGCCGGGCCGGGCGAGAGTGCTGACCCGGCGGCATCGTCCGCATCGTCTCCGGCACCGCGAAACACCAGATCAGAGGCGCAGTGTTGGTCTCTCGGCCTGGATACCGAGATACGCACACTGCCCCGACCCGGTGGGCAGGGTTGTGTCTGCGGCCGATCGAACCGGAGTTCGTCAATCAGTCGCGCGGGCGACCGATCTGATCCTGCCAGTGCCCACCGGCAGAATCAGCGGTTGCTGACCGCGCCTTCCGCGGCCTCGGCCCACTCACGCCACTGTTTGGCCTGCTCCATCGCCTTCTCGGCATCGCGCTTATTGCCTGCGGCGGTTGCCTTGGCCGCCTGTTCCTCGAACTGGGCGACGCGTTCGCGGAACTGGGCGGCGCGGGCTACGGCCTCCGGATCAGTCCGGCGCCACTGGGCGTCGACCGCGTCGCGGACGCGCTTTTCGATGGTGCGGAGTTTGCCTTCCAGTTCCTGCATGCGTTCGCGCGGCACCTTGCCGATCGCGTCCCATTTGTCCTGGAGTTCGCGTAGGGCGGCGCGGGCGGCATCCAGACCGGTGGCCGGATCGATGTGGTCGTAGGCGCGCAGCAGTTCTTCCTTGGCGGCGGCATTGTGCTCGAATTCGGCGTCGCGCTCGGAGACGGCGGCATTGCGCGCGGCGAAGAAGACGTCCTGGGCGCTCTTGAAACGCCGCCACAGTGCTTCGTCGGCCTCGCGCGGTGCCCGGCCCGCTGATTTCCACTCGGCGAGCAGATCGCGGAACACGCTGGCGGTGCCGGCCCAATCGGTGGAGCCGGACAATTCTTCGGCGCGCACGCAGAGCTCTTCCTTGCGTGACTTCGCGGCCGCGCGCTCGCGATCGAGTTCGGCGAAATGTGCGCCACGACGTCGGTTGAATGCCTCACGCGCCTTGGAGTAGCGCTTCCACAGTGCGTCGTCGACCTTGCGGTCCACGCCGCGGATGGATTTCCACTCGTCCAGGATTTCGCGCAACCGATCGCCCGCGGCCTTCCACTGGGTGGATTCGGTGGCGATCTTCTCGGCCTCGGCACACAGCGCTTCCTTGCGCTCGGTGTGCTCGTGCCTGGCCTTTTCCTTTTCCTCCTTGGCGTGCGCCGCCGCCTCTTCGGAGTGTTCGGCTATGGCCTGCAGACGCCGCGCCAGCCCGTCGACGTCGCCGATGACAGCCGCGGTGGGCAGCGATTCGGCGATGGCGACCGCGGCCGCCTTGGTCTTGCGGGCATCCGCCCCGGCGGCCAGCCGGGCCTCGAGCAGCGCCACCTCGGTGGCCAGATCGTCGAACCGACGGCCGAAATGCGCTAGACCCTCGGCGGCGTCACCGGCCTGCCAGGAGCCGACGATGCGCTCGCCCTCGGCGGTCTTCACCCATGCGGTGCCGTCGTCATCGACGCGACCCCAGGCACTCGGGTCGCTGACGGTCGGGACGACGACGGGATGCGGATGCTGCGTGGCCGGCCCCGGCGCCGGCTTGACCGCATGCGGCTTGGGGTGGGCCGTCGACCCGCCCGGTTTGGGAGTCGCGGCTGGTTTCGGGGCGGCGGATGGTTTGGGCACGGCGGCCTTCGGGGAATCCGAGGGGCGCGGCGTGCTGCCGGGGGTCGCTTTCGCCGTTCCGTTGCTCTCGCTCATAGCTCCTCGTCCCTGCCGCGCGTCACGGCTGCCTGGTTACGCCCTAGCTCACTCCATTGAACCCGGTCCGAGCCCTGTAAACCATCGATCAACACCCTTCGACTGATGATTCCCAGGGAAATCAACCTGTGATGACCTGGGTTGTAGCACCTCGAACACTATCAATGTCGGCCGAGTTTGCGGCAAAGACACTCGAAGCCCGTGGTTGCGGACGTGGCAGTGGTGCTGTGGATCGCCCATTCGGCGAACGACTACGGTTACGGCGTGTTCTCCATTGCGGCTCTGGTCCCGTCGCCGCCGATCCTGGTGCCCGAGCTGGGTGGCGAGGTCGCGCAGGCGGCCGGGGTGGAGGCCGATGACGCACCGGCGGTGTTGCGCGCGGCCGCGCTCACCGCGGTCGGTGCATTGGCCGCGACGACTCGGCACTGGACAGTCGTCGGTGTGGACGTGGCCGCGCAGATCGTCGACCCGGATGTGGCCGGCACCTTCCGCGGTTTCGGTGCGGACGTGCGGGTCGGGCTGTCGGAGGATGCGCTGTCGCGATCGCGGCGCACGCCCGGCGGGGCGGATCCCCAGCAGCCGCTGCCCGCGCTGATCGCCGGCTGGTTGCGCGGTCGGGTCGCCTCGGAGGCGGTGGCCGCGACCACTCTCGTCGCCGCCGACACCCCCTCCGATGAGTGCGCCCGGATCGGCGCGCGGTTGCGTACCGCCCTGGATACCTCGCCCGAGCCGACCGGCGTTCTCGTCGTCGCGGACGGTGCCGCGACGCTGACCCTCACCGCACCCGGATACCTCGACGAGCGCGCCGCCGGCGTGCAGCGCGAACTGGACCGCGCCTTGGCCGAAGGCGATACCGCTGGACTGCTCGCCCTGGATCCGGCGTTGTGCGCCGAACTCGTGCTATCGGGCCGCGCGGCCTATCAGGTGCTCGCCGGGCTGTTCGCCGTCGATCCGATCGCGCCTGCCGTCGAAACCCTCTATAGTGACGCCCCGTTCGGCGTCGGATATCAGGTGAGTGTCTGGCGGCCGAGCGCATCGGGAGGTGCTCGGTGATCACACCGATCGCCGTCGTCGGCCCCACCGCCACCGGAAAATCCGATCTCGGCTTGGATCTCGCCGAACGACTAGGTGGCGAAATCGTGAATATCGACGCGATGCAGCTCTATCGCGGTATGGATGTCGGCACGGCCAAACTCCGGCCCGTCGAACGCCGGGATATCCCGCACCACCAACTCGATGTCCTCGAGGTGACCGAAACCGCCACCGTCGCCGCCTATCAGGCCGCGGCCGGAGTGGACGTGCGCGAGATCATGGCGCGTGGCCGGACGCCGATCATCGTCGGCGGCTCGATGATGTATGTCCAAGCGCTGCTGGATGATTGGGAATTTCCAGCCACCGATCCGACGGTCCGCGCGCGTTGGGAGGCCCTGCTGGCCGAGCGCGGTGTCGGTGCGGTGCACGAGGCATTGGAAGCGGCCGATCCGGCGGCCGCGGCGACCATCCTGCCGACCGACGGCCGCCGCATGGTGCGCGCGCTCGAGGTCGTCGAAATCACCGGCCGCCCGTTCGCGGCCTCGGCGCCGGTCGTCGGGAAACCGCGCTGGGACACCGTGATCATCGGCGTGGACCGCGACACCGCCGAACTCGACGCACGCATCGAACGGCGCACCGCGCTGATGTTCGAGGCCGGTTTGGTCGACGAGGTACGTGGACTGATCGACAAGGGTCTGCGCGAGGGCGTAACGGCGCGCCGGGCGATCGGCTACGCACAAGTCCTGTCGTATCTGGACAACGAATACGACCTGAACCACGCGCAGGAGCGCACCCTGATCGGCACCCGGCGCTATGTCCGGCGGCAGCGCTCGTGGTTCCGCCGCGATCCCAGGGTGCGGTGGGTGGACGGCGCCGATCCCGATCTGATCGCGACCGCGTTGTCTGTGCTCGAGAAGGAACGGATTCCCCAGTGACACGTCGTGTGAGTACCCGCAATGCCTCGGTCCAGGTCTGGCAGGCGTACCTGAACAACCGGACCAAGCGCCACCGTGACGGCCGCTTCCTGGTTCAGGGCGTGCGCCCGATCAACCAGGCGATCGCCAACGACTGGCCGTTGGAGACAATGCTCTACCGCCTCGGCGCGCCGGAACTGTCGAGTTGGGCACGCGAACTACTGGAGACCAGCGGCGTGCCGCAGGTCGGCCTGGTGCCTGAGCTGATGGCCGAACTCGGCGAAAAGTCCAGCGGCACACCGGAATTGGTGGCCGTAGCGATATCCAGGCAACCCGAGCTCGACACCTTCGAGCCCGGTGAGCCCGGTGATGCCGCGCCACCGGTGGTGGTGGTTTTCGACCGACCCAACTCGCCCGGCAACCTCGGCACGCTCATCCGCTCCGCCGACGCGTTCGGCGCCAATGGCATCATCGTGACCGGTCACGGTGCCGACCAATACGATCCGCAGGCGGTCCGCGCCTCCACCGGTTCGCTGTTCGCCATGCCGATCCTGCGCGCGGCCGGGCCCGCGCAGGTGCTCGAATTCCGCGACCGGCAGATCCAGCGCGGCATCCCGACCCGCATCGTCGGCACCGATGAGCACGGCGCGGACGCGGTCTTCGACTACGACTTCACCGAGGCGACGATCCTGGTCGTCGGCAATGAAACCACCGGCATGAGCGCGGCCTGGCAGGAGGCCTGTGACGATATGGTCTATATCCCGATGGGTGGCACGGCCAGCTCGCTCGGTGCGCCCTCGGCCGCCGCGATCGCGCTGTTCGAAATTTCGCGGCAGCGCCGTACGTTGGTTCGAAGACGATAAGCAGGGAGAATGCGCGACGTGTCGGATATCGAGTTCACCAAGGGCCATGGCACCGAGAACGATTTCGTGGTGCTGCCCGATCCGGAGGTCCGGCTGGACCTGACGCCGGACCGGGTCGCCGCACTGTGCGATCGCCGTCGCGGACTCGGCGCGGACGGTGTGCTGCGAGTGGCGCGTGCCGGTGCCCTGCGGGACGCGGGTGTGCTCGCCGAGGTACCCGAGGGCATCGCCGAATCCGACTGGTTCATGGACTACCGCAATGCCGACGGCTCGATCGCCGAGATGTGCGGCAACGGGGTGCGTGTTTTCGCGCACTACCTGGCGGCGAAGGGGCTCGAATCGCGTACCGAGTATGTGGTCGGTAGTCGTGCCGGGGCGCGTCCGGTCACGGTGCACTCCGGTGAGTCGGCCGATGGTGAGGTCACCGTGGGGATGGGCATCGTTCGGGAGCTGGGACCATCGAACGCGACGATCGGTGGCTGGGCCCTGCCCGGCATCGGCATCGACGTCGGCAACCCGCATCTGGCCTGCGTCGATTCGAATATGTCGGTGGACGCGCTCGCCAAACTCGATCTCACCGTCGCCCCCGGCTTCGACCCGGACCTGTTCCCGCACGGCGTGAATGTCGAGATCCTGACCGGACTGGTCGATGGTGCGGTGGATATGCGCGTGTATGAACGCGGCGTCGGCGAGACCCGCTCCTGCGGAACCGGAACTGTCGCCGCCGCGGCAGCCGCCTTGGCCGCCAACGGTTTCCGCATCGCCAGCGATACCGGCGAGGTGCGCGTGCGGGTACTCGGTGGCGAGGTCACCGTCCGGCTCGGCGCGGGCGCGGCCTGGTTGCGCGGACCGTCGGTGCTGGTCGCGACCGGTCTGATTGCCCAAAACTGGTGGTCGTCGCATTCGTCGAGTTGAGAGCCGACGCCCTGGCCCGAGCAAAACGGTGCTGACCGGGTGCGGGACCGGCATCGGTCGTGTCCACGGATAACCGAATGCACAACGGTGTGCAGTCGTGGCAGCATGGATGACGTATGACGAAATCGAAGACTTATGAATTCACTCCGGCCGCCGACGACAACGACCATGTCGAGGCTGTCGAGGACACGACGGAAGACACCGGCGATGTAGTCGCCGAGCACGCCGCGCGGATGCGGCGGTCCGGTTGGACCGCCGACCCCACGGTCGGCGAGATGCAGCTCGACGAGCGCTCCTCGCTGCGGCGTGTCGCGGGTCTGTCGACCGAGCTCACCGATATCACCGAGGTCGAGTACCGGCAGCTGCGACTGGAGCGGGTCGTGCTGGTCGGGGTATGGACCACCGGTACCGCGACGCAGGCCGAGGCCAGCATGACCGAACTGGCGGCACTCGCCGAAACCGCGGGCTCGGAGGTGCTCGAAGGACTGATCCAGCGTCGGGACAAGCCGGATCCGGCCACCTATATCGGTTCCGGTAAGGCCGACGAACTGCGTGCCGTGGTACTCGAAACCGGCGCCGATACCGTGATCTGCGACGGTGAACTGACCCCCGCGCAGCTGACCGCGCTGGAAAAGGTCGTCAAGGTCAAGGTGATCGATCGGACCGCACTGATCCTGGATATCTTCGCGCAGCACGCGACCTCCAGCGAGGGCAAGGCGCAGGTTTCGCTGGCCCAGATGGAATACATGCTGCCGCGACTGCGCGGTTGGGGTGAGTCCATGTCCCGGCAGGCCGGTGGTCGCGCGGGCGGCAACGGTGGCGGTGTGGGTCTGCGTGGTCCCGGTGAGACCAAGATCGAGACCGATCGCCGCCGCATTCGCGAACGAATGGCCAAGTTGCGCCGCGAGATTCGGGAAATGAAGACCGCACGCGATACCAAGCGGGCCCGTCGTACTTCCAGCGGCATCCCGTCGGTTGCCATCGTCGGTTACACCAACGCGGGTAAATCCAGTTTGATGAACGCGCTGACCGGCGCGGGTCTGCTGGTCCAGGACGCACTGTTCGCGACCCTGGATCCGACCACCCGCCGCGCTGAACTCGACGACGGTCGCGAGGTGGTCTTCACCGATACCGTCGGCTTCGTACGGCATCTGCCTACCCAGCTGGTCGAGGCGTTCCGGTCCACTCTGGAGGAGGTCACCGGCGCCGATCTGCTGTTGCACGTCGTCGACGGTTCCGACCCGCTGCCCGCCGAACAGATCAAGGCGGTCCGCGAGGTGATCACCGATGTGATCAAGCAATCGGGGACACCGGCGCCGCCGGAACTGCTGGTGGTCAACAAGATCGATGCGATCGAGCCGGTCGAACTCACCCGGCTGCGCGCGATGCTGCCCGACGCGTCGTATGTCTCGGCGCACAAGGACACCGGCATTACCGAACTGCGTGCGCGTCTCGCCGAGGTGCTCGGCGGCCTCGATGTCGAAATCAGTGTGCTGCTGCCCTATACCCGTGGCGATCTGCTCGCCCGCATTCACGCGGACGGTCGCATCATCACCGCCGAGCACGAGGAGGGCGGAACTCGCGTGCGCGCCCGCGTCCCGCATGCACTGGCGGCGGCGCTGTCCTCATTCGCGCATGCCGGTGGATCTTCCGACACCGAGGGCACAGGTTCGCTGGAGGTGAATGGCACTCGGTAGCCGGACATGAGCGGCGGACGTAATACTCGCGGGCGCCTCGACGAGATGCCTTCCGCGCCATTGGTTTCGGGAGAACATGGGTAGCTTTGTCGGGTGCGCCCGAACCTCGGCCCCCTGATTGCCGCAGGCCCGCAGCTGGCGAACCGGCCGTCCAGCGACGATCGGCCGAAGTTCCGGAGAGGCGAGGGAGCACAGGCGAATTCGTTGCGCTATCGTCATCGAATCGACATCAGGAGGGTTAAATGTCGCATGACCACTCCGGTTCGGCCGATTCGGATGATCGGCGTTCCGGTGCTTCGTCGTTCGGCGCGCCGGTGCTGAGTGACGGTGCGCCACTATCGGTTTCGCTCACCGACATCGATATTCGGGTGCTCGACACCATGCTCGCGCCGTTGCGCGCGTGGACGAGCCCGCGGTTCTACGGCCTGGAGAATATTCCGGCTGAGGGACCGGTACTGCTGGTCGGCAACCATAATCTGCTGGGCGGTATCGATGCACCACTGTTGCTGCCCGAGGTGCTGCGCAGACGCGGTCGACTGATCCGCGGGCTGGCCGAGAATGTGCTTATCAATGTGCCGGGTATCCGTCAGCTGCTGCACCACTTCGGCACGGTGCGTGGCAACCGCAGCAACTGCCTGGCACTGCTGGCCCGCGGCGAAGCCGTCATCGTATTTCCGGGCGGCGGTCGAGAAGCGGTGCGCCGCAAGAACGAAAAGTACGTCCTCAAGTGGGAGGGCCGCTCCGGCTTCGCGCATATGGCGATCGAGGCGGGTGCGCCGATCGTGCCGGTGGCGATGATCGGCGTCGACGACGCCTACGACATCGTCTTCGACGGCGAACATCCGGTCATGCGACCGGTGCGTTGGGCCGTCGAGGCACTCGGCCTGAACCGTGACCTGACTCCGCCGCTGATTCGCGGCGTCGGCCCGACCGGCATCCCGCGCCCCGAACGTTTCTACTTCTCCGCAGGTGCGCCGATCGATCCGACGCCGTGGCGTAATGCGCCGGATAAGCATGCCGCCGCGGTGGAACTGCGTGATGTGGTGCGCAAGGAGTTGGAGGAGGAACTGAAGTTCCTGTTCAGCGAGCGCGATCGTGATCCGGGTCGCACCCTTTTCGGTCGACTGCGCAGTCTGTTCTGAGGCTTCTCTCAGTTATTTGCCAGTAACTCTCCATACGTTGACCGAATGGCTGGAATGAGAGTGCGTATGGCGGCGGTAGCGAGTGTAGGAGCGGTTCTGGTGGGATTTCCAGCCGCATCGGGTGGTTTTCTCGCGTCTGCGGCGACCGTCGCCGATCCGGTCATCGCGTCCGGCAAACTCCTCGACTCGTCGCGCTCGTCCGATGGTTCCTATATCGCCGAGGTCGCGGTGCGCGACAACCGCAATCTGACCCTGCAGGTGCACTCGGCCGCCATGGGTAAGAACATCGAGATCCAGGTGCAGCGCCCCGCCGACACCTCCATCCCGCGTCCGACCCTGTACTTGCTCAATGGTGCGGGCGGCGGCGAGGATTCAGCGACCTGGCAGGCGCAGACCAATGCCGCGCAGTTCTTCAACGACAAGGATGTGAACGTGGTCACGCCGGTCGGCGGCAAATTTAGCTACTACACCGACTGGCGCGCCTCCGATCCGGTGCTCGGCGTGAATATGTGGAAGACCTTCCTCACCGAGGAGTTGCCCCCGCTCATCGACAGCGGACTCGGTACAAACGGCGCCAATGCGATTGCGGGCCTATCCATGTCGGGTACTTCCGTACTGCAACTGCCCATCGCCGCACCGGGCCTCTACAAATCGGTGGCCGCCTACAGTGGTTGCGCGCAGATTTCCGACCCGGTCGGCTACAACTTCGCGAGTACCGTGATCGCCGCAGGTGGCGGTGATTCGGCGAATATGTATGGGCCGCAAGGTGATCCGATGTGGTCCGCGAACGACCCGTACGTGCACGCCGACCAACTGCGCGGCCTGAACCTGTTCATCTCCGACGGCAGTGGCATCCCTGGTCGGTGGGACACCCTCAACGGCCCGCATTCCCTGCCCGGCACCGGCGGCCTCGTCAACCAGGTCGGCGTCGGCGGCGCGCTCGAAGCCGCGGCCAACTACTGCTCGCACAACCTGCAGACTCGCCTGAACCAACTCGGCATCCCCGCCACCTACGACTTCCAGTCCACCGGCACCCACTCCTGGGGCTACTGGGAAGATGCGCTGAAGGCGTCGTGGCCCGTGCTCGCGCAGGGACTGGGATTGCCTGCCTAGGTCGATGCGCTGAGCGTCCATCCTGTCGCGTTTCGCGTGGATCGCCCGACATCTCGACGGGAACGGGCGCGCGGTGTGCCTCCGTGTTTGCCGGTCGGCCTGCCGAATCACCTCCGCTGGTCCAGGTGAGACCATGATTTCTGGCCCGAAAGTAAACCATGGTTCTCGTTCCGGGTACGGTATGTAGCAACGGCTGGTCGGTGTGGACCGGCCGTGTGGTCACTAGGAGGTTGGCGTGGAGCGCACACTGTTCGAACCCGAGCACGAGTTGTTCCGGGAGTCGTTCCGCAAGTTTCTCGATCAGCACGTCGCGCCGAATCATGCGAAGTGGGAAGAGCGGGGCATCGTCGACCGTGCGGTCTGGCTCGAGGCCGGTAAACAGGGATTCCTCGGTATGGCCATGCCGGAGGAGTACGGCGGCG
>FTJU01000332.1_pt1 | contig 18413 bp, 22 predicted proteins | sample 1658961 | NCBI WGS metagenome assembly FTJU01 (sample SAMEA3914878, study PRJEB12502) | metagenome | biome: forest; material: soil | place: USA | collected 2012-03-12 | depth 0.3 m | reverse complement strand
CCGTCGCCCAGATCCAGTTCGACATTCACCCAGTCGGTCGCCTTGGCCAGCGGCGGCGACGGATCGGAGTCCGCGTCGTTCGGATCGAAGGTGACCGGTGCGAAGTCGTCCAGATCCGGAAGTTCGACCGGCAGCATGGATTCCGGCAGTGCGTGCGCCGCGCCGTCCTCGTCGTACACGATCGGGAACGGCTCACCCCAGTAGCGCTGGCGGGCGAACAGCCAGTCGCGCAGTTTGTACTGGACGGTGCCCTTGCCGTGTCCGTCGGCTTCCAGCCGAGCGATCACGGTCGCCTTCGCCTCTTCGACGGACAGACCGTTCAGGTAGTCGGAGTTCACCAGCGCGCCGTCACCGGAGTAGGCCGCGGCCGAAATATCACCGCCGGAAATGACTTCCACGATCGGCAGGCCGAAGACCGTGGCGAATTCCCAGTCGCGCTGATCGTGTCCGGGCACGGCCATGATCGCGCCGGTGCCGTAACCGGCCAGCACGTAGTCGGCGATGAAGATCGGCACCTGCGCGCCGTTCACCGGGTTGGTCGCGTAGGAACCCAGGAAGACTCCGGACTTCTCCTTGTTCTCCTGACGCTCCAGATCCGATTTGGCCGCGATCGCCTTGCGGTACGCCGCAACGGCTTCCGCGGGGTCACCGGCATCCTCGAAGGTCCAGCGCGGATCGACGCCGGCGGGCCATTCCTGCGCGGTCAACCGGTCGACCAGCTCGTGCTCGGGCGCCAGGACCACATACGTGGAACCGAACAGGGTGTCCGGCCGGGTGGTGAAGACCTCGATCCGCTGACCATCGGCATCGAATTTCACCTGCGCGCCACGGGATCGTCCGATCCAGTTGCGCTGCATGGCCTTTACGTTCTCTGGCCAGTCCAGGCGGTCCAGATCGTCGACGAGCCGGTCGGAGTAGGCGGTGATGCGCATCATCCACTGCCACAGCCGCTTCCGGAATACCGGGAAGTTGCCGCGCTCACTGCGGCCGTCAGCGGTGACCTCTTCGTTGGACAGCACCGTGCCCAGGCCGGGGCACCAGTTGACCACCGAATCCGTTTGGTACACCAGGCGGTACGAGTCCAGTACTTCGGCGCGTTCGGCCGCGGTCAGATCCTGCCAGGCGCGGCCGTCGGGCGTCGGCCGGGAGCCGGAGTCGAACTGTGCCTCCAGTTCCGCGATCGGGCGGGCGCGATCCAGATCCCGGTCGTACCAAGCGTGGTAAATGCGCAGGAAGATCCACTGCGTCCACTTGTAGTACTCCGGATCCGTGGTCGCGAACGAGCGCCGCCGGTCATGGCCGAGACCGAGCCGGTCCAGCTGACGCTGCATGGTCGCGATATTCGATTCGGTGGTCTGGCGCGGATGTGCACCGGTCTGCACCGCGTACTGTTCGGCGGGCAGACCGAACGCGTCGTAACCCAGCGCGTGCAGCACGTTGCGGCCGTGCATCCGGTGATAGCGCGCGAAGACATCGGTGGCGATGTAGCCGAGGGGATGCCCGACGTGCAGACCCGCACCGGACGGGTACGGGAACATGTCCTGGACGAACAGCTTATCCGCAGGTGTCGCACCCGCGAGCGGTCCTACCGGGTTCGGCGCGTGGAATGTCCCGCGCTCATTCCAGGTCCGCTGCCACCGGCGCTCGATGCGACCGGCGAGGCCGGCGTTGTACCTGTGCTCCGGTGCATCGCTTTCGGTTGCACGAGTGTCCGCCACGGTCCTGCCTTCTTTTTCTCGCCGATCCCCGTCATAGATGTGTCTATCAGGGTAGAACGTCCGGGCTCATGCACCGAAAATCGGGCCGGGCTGGACCTGTCTGCGAGCCGCGCGGACGGCCCCCGGCATTGGTGCCCGATCGTGACCGTGGGTGTGGCGGAAATCGCTCGATGCTCGCCTTCGCTGTGCTGCAGAGACTTCCGCTCGTCGCGCACAATTTCGTGCTGGGCGGTTGGTTTGCTGCGCTCGTCGCTGGTCGGAGATCGATGCGAAAGGTGCCGGTCCCGACTTGTGGCATCTGGGGTGCTGGACAGTTGCGGAGGAGCGGGCCGTCGCGATGCGGCGGCGGTGCGCTAGCCTGCTGGAGTGTTCGTAGTCGCTCTCGCCCTGTTCGTGCTGGCCCTGGTCGCCATCGCAACCGGCGTGCTCGGACTGACCGGCCGGCTCCCGCGCAACCGCTTCGTCGGGGTGCACACCGACGCGGCACTGCACGACGACGAGACCTTCCGCATCGCCAACCGCGTCGCCGCCCCCACCTCCGTGGCCGCGGGCGCACTGCTTTTCGCGGGCGGCCTCGTCGCTCTCGCCGCGGGCGGCTTCCCCGCGCTGATCGTGGCGGCGGTCACAGCGATGGTGGCCCTGTTCACCCTGGGCGCGGGTGCGAATGCCGCAGCCCGCACGGTCGAGGACCTGGTTCCGGTACAAGAGATCGGCGGCTGTGGTTCCGCCTGCGGCGCGTGCTCGCTGCGCGACGCCTGCACCCCGACCAACTGACGCGCGGTCGAGGCTGAATCCCATCGCGACATCGTGCGCGCTGCTATTCGCTCCACTTCCTGAGGTGCCCGGCGATCTCGGGCACGTCCATGTCCCCGACTGCGACCGCAATCATGACCGGTTCCTGTTCATCGGGGAGCGCGGCCAGCACGATGCCGTTACGTTCGAGCACGAGTGCGGCCGCAAGGAACGCGGTGCGTTTGTTGCCGTCGATCAGGGCGTGATTGCGAGCAAGCGAATGAAGTAATGCGGCGGCCTTTTCGAATAATTCCGGATATGGATCGACGCCGAATACCCTGGTGGACGGCCGCGCGGCGGCGGAGGCGAGCAATCCGTAATCCCGGACCGCGTCGGTACCGTGGTTCACGGCCCGCGCGATCAGGAGAAGTTCGTGGATCGTCAGGTATCGGATCACGCGAGTCGTTCCAGCAATTCAGCGTGCCGGTCCATGGTGCGGGCCAGCATCGCCTCGAATGCTTCCTGATTCGCCGTGAGATGCAGATGTATCGCTTCCTTCGCGATCTCTTGCTTGGAGCGGCCGGTGCGCGCGGCTTCCGCGGTCAGCATGCGGTCGTCGTCATCATCGAGTCGCAAGGTCATCGCCATAACCTGCATGATACCTGCCAGATACCAGACCGGTCCGATCGCGCACGAGTCGCTGCTGTTCAATACCGGACAAGTCGTTCGAATGCTTATTGATCGGCGCGCTCGGAGATTCTTCTCAGCCATCACTGCTTGCGTGTACGTATACATCTACGTATAGTGAACTCATGCCCAACAAGACGATCTACGTTGCCGATGACGACCTGCCACTGTTCCAGCGCGCACAGGAGCTGGTCGGTGGCAACCTTTCAGGGGCGGTGACCACCGCGCTGCGGCGGTTCATCGAACTGGAAGAGGGCAGGCTGGAGGGCTACGACGAGGTGGTACTGCGGGTCGGTCACAACGGCGTCCGCCAGGTTCGCTTCTCCGGTGCCCTGCTCGGCGAGCACCGCGAAGTGAACGAAGAGCGCGCCGAACACGTCCGGGTGTATCGCAGTCGGAAGGGCAAGTTCGTCATGCATGCCCAGTACTCGAACTGGGACGAATACCCACAGAGCGCCAATTGGGTCAAGGATCTGACGAACTGGCGTCGCATGCTCGGCGTCGGTGATCAGGACTGGGGCGACTTTGTTTTCGAGGTCGTCGATTCGCTGGGCGAATTGAAGGGAAAGATTCCGGACAAGCTCTACGAGCGGGTGGCCCAGATCGTCGACCGTCCGCCGGTCGAGGAACTCGACATCTAGTCGCGTCCGACCAACCGAATACACCTCACTGAACGCCGCACCGGACTCCGGGGCGGTGCGGGTAAATCATGCTGTTATTCGCATTATTTTATTGAATTCCTCGAAAGGAAGGCCATGACCAACGGTCATCGTGCCCCCGCCATCGCGGCGCAGGGCCTGCGTAAATCGTTCGGTGAGCACGTGGTGCTCGACGGCATCGACATCACGGTCCCGGAGGGCACGATCTACTCCCTCCTCGGCCCGAACGGTGCAGGCAAGACCACCACCGTGCAGATTCTCACCACGCTGCTGCGCCCCGATACGGGTGAAATCCGCGTCGACGGCCACGATCTGGTCACCGAACCAGATGCCGTGCGCACCGCGATCGGTGTCACCGGCCAGTTCTCCGCGGTCGACGAATTGCTGACCGGTCGCGAGAACCTGGTCCTGATGGGCGATCTGCACCATCTGCCGCGCCGGGAGAGCAAGCGTCTTGCGGCCGAACTTCTGGAGCGCCTCGACCTGGTCGAGGCGGGCGATAAGACAGCGGCCACTTACTCCGGTGGCATGATGCGGCGGCTCGATCTGGCCATGACGCTGGTCGGCAATCCGCGCATCATCTTCCTGGACGAGCCGACCACCGGCCTTGATCCGCGCAGTAGGCGCACGATTTGGGACATGATCCGCACGCTGGTCGCCGACTACAGCGTGACCGTCTTCCTCACCACCCAGTACCTCGAGGAGGCCGATCAGCTGGCCGACCGGATCGCCGTGCTCGACCACGGCCGGATCGTCGCCGAGGGTACGGCCGCCGAATTGAAGCGGCGGATACCCGGCGGACATATCCGCCTCGAATTCGCCGATCAGCTCGGACTCGCCGCCGCGGCAACGGCATTGGGACCGGACGCGCGCGTCGTCGATGACGCGGCCGAAGAGGAGTTCACCCTCGCGGTCCCCAGCGATGGCGGCGTCAAATCGCTGCGTGCGGTGCTCGACCGGCTCGACTACGAACAGATCGAGGTCGCCGGACTTTCCGTCCACACCCCCACTCTCGACGACGTATTTCTCACCCTCACCGGACATCCCACAGCCGAAAAGGAGGCCGTGCGATGAGCACGATGGCCTACGCACTCGCCGACTCGAAGACGATGTTGCGGCGCAACCTGCTTCATGCGAAGCGGTATCCGAGCATGACCTTCAGCATCATCCTCATGCCGATCATCCTGCTGCTCACCTTCAACTTCGTTTTCGGTGGCGCCTTGGAGAAGTCGTCCGGCGGTAACTACATCGACTATCTGACCCCGGGCATGCTGTTGATGATCCCGGCGTATATGACCGCGGGTGTCGCGGTCGCGGTCAGTACCGACACCACCAAGGGCATTGTGAATCGTTTTCGCACGATGGCGATTTCGCAGCCTTCGATACTCGCCGGACATGTGGTCGGCGCATTGATCCAGGCCCTGCTCGGCATCGCCGCCATGGTCGGTGTCGCGCTGCTCGTCGGTTTCCGTCCGTCGGCGAATGTCGTCGAGTGGATCGCCGCATTCGGGCTGCTCGCCATGCTCGTTTTCGCACTCACCTGGATCGCGGTCGGCATGGGACTGGTGGCGCAGAATCCGGAGAGCGCGAGCAATATGCCCTTTCCGCTGATCATGCTGCCATTCCTCGGCAGCGGCCTGGTCGGCACCGACACCATGCCGGTCGGCCTGCGTCAGTTCGCCGAGTACCAGCCGTTCACCCCGCTCACCGAAACCATCCGCGGCCTGCTGATGGGCACGGAGATCGGCAATAACGGCATCATCTCCATCGCCTGGTGTCTCGGCCTCACGCTGGTCGGATACTTCTGGTCGACCTCGGTCTTCCGTAAGCAAGCCCAGCGCTGAATACCCGAAAACCCGTGTCCCCCTGCCGAATTCGGCGGGGGACACGGGTTGTATCAGACCGTGCCGAACAGCAGCGTCTCGCCCGTCGACGCCAACCGGATCTGCACTTCCCGAATCTGATCCGGGCTCTTATCGACGGTCCGGTCGATCGTCAGTTCGGTGCCGGGTCCGGCCGGCCACTGATCGATTTTGGCCTGGCTGCCATCGGTGCCGATAACATACAGGTCGAGATTCCAGTACTTCTGATCGCTCGGCCAATAGCCGCAGGTCATCACGATCCGGGTCTTCTCATCGGCGCGTACGACCTTGAAGCTGGCCGTCACCGGATTCGGTTTGATCGGCTGCATACTGCGTTCGGCCACAACCTGTTCAGAGCTCGGCTTCTCGGCCGCGGTGATTGTGGCGACAACCGGAACCGCGATGGCCACCGCCGCCGCGGCCGCCGCGACCGCGGCGCCGACGGCCGTCCACCGGCCGCGCCGCCTGGTCTTCGCGGCCGCATCGGCGAGCCGGGACAGCAGCTGTGCTGGGGGATCCACCTCGGCCGCGGCCGCTTCCGGCGGTTCGATCATGGCCAGCGCGGTGTCCGGCTCGACTATGGCGAGCAGACCTGGGAGTCCGGCGAGGTCGGCGACCGCCGCCCGGCAGACCGGGCAGCCCGCCAGATGCTCTTCGTACTCCCGCCGTTCGGTGCGGGTCAGGGAGCCGAGAACGTACGGTGCATCCCACGTCGAGTAGTCGTCGGCGATGTCCGTCATTGATTCGTCACCCCCATCTCCTGTAGTGCCAGCCGTAGCGCCCGCATGCCGTAGTGCATACGGGATTTCACCGTGCCCGCCGGGATATCGAGTTCCTCGGCGATCTGATGGGTGGAAAGGCCTCGATAGTAGGCCCGCACGATCACCTCGCGATGATCGCCGCTGAGCCTGCTCAACGCGTCCGCGACCAGCCAGCCGTCGAGGGTGCGGTCGGCCTGATCCGGTGCCGGCTGCTCCGGCGGGTTATCGGTGCGGAACTCGCGCCGATTGCGGGCGCTGCGGTGCTCATCCACAGCGAGATTGCGCGCGACCGTGAACAACCACGCCCGCGCCGATGTCGTCGATTGATCGAGCACGTTCGGGCGCTGCCACGCCCGCAACAACGTCTCTTGCACGATGTCCTCGGCCCGACCTGGGTCGCGAACCAAACCGAGCGTGTACCGCCATAGCGCCGAAGCATGTTCCTGATATAGAACCCGCATGAGCTCGGCCTGTTCTTCGGGCATTCGTCACCTCCCGCACATCCCACGAATCAGGAGGGCCAAAAGGTTCAATGCTCGTCCGCATGTCAGTTGCGTTCTAGTTCGATCGGATGTGTCGCGAGCAGCGAAAGCGGTAATGGCTGGCGGCGTAGCACGTGCGCCCACAGGTCGGGGCGGCCGGTGCTGATCGGATCCGAGGGCAGCGCCGACAGGACGATCCAGTCGTCGTTCTGCAGTTCGCCCTCGAGTTGTCCGAAGGTCCAACCCGCATAGCCCGCGAAAATCCGCAGACCCTCGATCAGCGGGGTGATCTGATCCGGGTCCGCGTCGAGATCGACGAGAACCACGCGGCCATCGATGCGGCGCAGTCCGCGCACGTCCGCGATCGACGCGCCGACCCGCAAGGTGCCCAGGCACAGCGCGGCATCGCGCTTGACCGGGCCGCCGATGAACAGTGTGCGCGGTGCAGCGGCCGCCTCGGCCCAGCGTGGGAGCACCTCGTGCACCGCGGTATCGCTCGGACGGTTGAGCACCACGCCGAGGCTGCCCGCCTCGTTGTGCTCGATGATGTACACGACGGTGCGCCGGAAGGTCGGCTCGACCAGTTCGGTCGCCGACACCAGCAGGGTGCCGGCGCGCACCATCTGCTCGCCCTGCCGGAAATCGCGTCGTCTGCGGTCACCGTGTCCGCCGCGAGTTTTCCGATCGTCCGGGTCATCTCCGCGTGCCACTCCGACATCATCGCACTGGCGCGGGCGGTTCGTCGGTCAAGCGGCGTGGCGGATTCCCGTAGCGGCGCTCGCTGGGACTTCGTCGCCCCGAAAACAGACCGGTTAGGGTGTGGCCATGGAACGGCCCGAGGTCCTCCTCGACAACGCTGACACTGTGTACGACTTCTATCGCGATCACCGGCAGAACCGGCTCCAGGCGTGGGGCGCCTACGCCGTTCTCGGACGTCGATACCATCCGCGCGTCACCTATGCCGACGGTGCGCAAAAGCTGCTGCACGAGGTGATTCGCCAGCGCAGGCCGTTGCTCGTCGCGCTCAACCATCTCTCCGAATCCGATCCGTACACCGTCGCCGCCGCGGCCTGGCGCAGCGAATTGCGAAGGATGATCGGGCGGATTCGAGTGTTGTCCAAGGACGAGCTGTTCCTCGACCCCGACCAGCGCCGCAAGGTCGACATGATGGGCGGGATCCCGGTCTTTCGCGGTAAGGACCACGGCCTGCGGGCGGTGAACGCGGCCGGACAACGAATGATGGATATCTGCGCCGAGCGGATGGCCGACGGCGACGGCATCGCGGTCTTCCCCGAGGGCACCTGCAACGAGGTCGACCACACCGAGGTGCAGCCGGTGGGCAGTGGGATCGGGCACATCGCGTTCCGCGCGATGAAGCTGGGTGTGCGGCCGGTGCTGGTCAGCATGGGGTTGAGCTATGGGCCGAGACCCGATCCGAGCCGGTCGGTCACCAAGGAGGAGGCCAAGGCGGCCAGCTTCTATTTCCGGGTGCCGATCACCGAGTTGCCGACCAAACCCGCGGAGATCTCCCGGCTGGTGCGCACGGATCTGCAGCACGCGCTCGACGGAGCCGTCGCCGCGTACTGACCTACAGCGGCAGGCCCATCTTCTGGCGTGCCCACTGCGGAACCATCACGATGTACTCCGGTCGCGACTCGACGACTTGCCGTACCAGCGGGCACATCGGCAGAATGCCGAAACCCTCCAGACGTGACGCGTTCAGCGCGGCCTGCGCCAGAACCCGGCCGTATCCGCGGCTTTCGTGCCTCGGATCGATCTCGGTGTGGATGAAGGCCCGTTCGGCTCCGGTGTCCTGATATTCGGCGTAGCCGGCGATGGCGCCGTCGACGTAGATCTCGAAGCGTTCCAGCGCGAAGTTGTTGCGGACCTCAGTCGACATGGCTCGACGCTACTCCGGTGGGTGCGGATGCCTTTGCACCGCAATACCAATCGCCGCCGATCGCCCGCTCGACTTGTCTACCGGCGCTCAGCTGACCAGAATGCTCATGATCGCGCCGAACGCTTCCGAACAGCCGGGGCCCGGCGGAGGTACGAAATATGATGAGGACGTCAGGTTTTCCGCGAGCGCTGGTCACAATTGCCGCCGCGAGCCTGATCAGCGGGTCGATCGTGTCGGGTTGGGCCGAGGCCGCGCCCGCCGCATCCTTCGGCGGCTGCCCCGACTCGTCGGTTACCGAGGGCCACGGTGTGCAGTGCGCGGTGGTCTCCGTCCCGATGAACTACGCCGATCCCAGCGGTGCGCGTATCGAACTCACCGTGAGCCGGATCGCCGCGACCGGGGAACGTCGCGGCGTGATCGTCGCAAATCCGGGTGGACCGGGTGCCGACGCCCTCGACTACTGGGCCCGTCGGATCGACTCGATGCCCACCGAGCTCAATGCGCACTACGACTTGGTCGCGGTGCAGCCGCGCGGACTGCGCTGGGCAACGCCGCTGCGTTGCGATTCCCGAACCGCAGCCGCGTCGAAATCGACTGAGGGCGGCCAGGTTTCGCTGGGCGGCGGAAACCGTGACGATCTCGAGAAGGCCTGCGACGCGGCGCTGCCCGGCTATCTCGACACCATCACCACCGAGAGCACCGCCCGCGATCTGGACGAGGTGCGCGCCGCGCTCGGCGTGGATCGGATCAGTTACCTCGGTACGTCCTACGGCACCTATCTCGGCGCGGTGTACGCGTCGTTGTTCCCGAGCCGGGTGGATCGAATGGTGTTGGACTCCAATGTCGATCCCGCTTGGGTGTGGACCGAGGAGTTCGCGCAGCAGCAGGTCGCGGGTAAGCAGCGGCTCGATGATCTGTTCGCGTGGATCGCCGAGCACAGTGGCGAATACGGGCTCGGCGGCACCGCGCTGCAGGTCTACCAGAACTGGGTACGCCTGGTCGCCGACCAGGGCGGCGGCTGGTACGCCAACCTGACCCCGCCACCGGCGAGTGTCGCCGACCTGCCCGGCGCGCTACCCGAACCGATCGCCGAAATCGCCCGCGACGGCTTCAACGACGGTGTGGAACAGGCCGGCAAGGTGCAGAATCTGGTGCGCCTGCTGGTTACCGGCGGTGCGTCCGCACAGGTACCGCTGGTCGGTGCGACCGCGGTCGCCACCTATACCCGCACCTTCTGGCCGATCTTCGCCAGGGCGATGGCAGCGGCCAATATCGATCCGAAGAATGTCCGTCAGCTGCTCGCCATCGAGGGCGCGACCAGCACCGATCCCACCGGTCGCTTCGTCTTCTCCGCCATCATCTGCAACGAGAACAATGTGCCCGGCCGCTACGAACTGATCGGCTCCGCCGTCGCCACCATCGTCTCCGGCGGCAATGCCATGGACGCCCGCGCCGACCTGGTCCGTTCCGGAATCGCCTGCGGCAGTTGGAAACCGGTGACCAAACCGGTCGCGATCACCGGAAACGATCTGCGCACCCGCCCGCTACTGCTTCAGAGCCGCCGCGACGCACTGACCACGTACGCGGGCGGCCCCGCCATGGCACAGGCGATCGGCGGGTCACTGATCACCGTCGAGGGCGGCGACCACGGCGCCTTCGGCCGCGGCAATACCGTCGTCGACGACGCGGTGATGACGTATCTGCGTACCGGTCAGGTCACCATCGACCACGCCGACCAGGCGCCGTTGCAATAGGTCTGCCCAACGTTCCCGCGTACGGGAACGCGCGGGTGAGACGATGCCATGGCAGGATGGCCTTCGGCGATCGATGATGAAGGTGTGACGCTGCTCGGTGCGGGTACGACCGAGGTGTTGATGGAGGAGCGCATCCGGGTTGCGCGAGTGGGTGAGTGATCATGAAGACGAGATCGCCGGAGACGGTGAAGTGCCGGGGATGTCGATCCTGGTGGCCATTGAGCGCGCACAATGTATGCCATTGTTCCCAATGCCACCAGACGTTCACCGGTGACAAGGCTGCGACGCTGCATTTGGTTGTGGATTATCGCCACAAACCACACGTGATCTGTCGAACGCCGCAGAGCGTCGGCCTTGTCGATGCCGGCCGTGATTACCCCTGTTGGGGCTTGCCGCAGCATTAGGGTCCATCCGGGGGGTTGCGCTTTCAGCGGGATTTCATTGATGCAGTAGGGATTGGGTGACTTCGGTTCGGTGCGCCGCGCGTTTCGTCGGCGAGCTGAGACAAGTCGACTGTCGACAGCAGTGAGTGGCCAGCGCTGTCGATCCCGCATCGGGTGTTGGGCGAAATCACCAGCACCCACCCAACCGAGTGCCGTGGCGGAACCGACCGGCCCCGCAGCACGCCCAAGTGTGACTTGATCATTCGAAGCAGGCGGCTGGTTCCGGCAACGTCTCACCGGTCCCGAGCAACGTCTTCGAACTGGACAGATTGCTCGGCCAGCCACCGCCGATTCCCTCCAGCGCCGCACTACCCGGCGCGAAGCCCCTCGGATGGGTTCCGGCACCGAATCCGCCCGAGCCGCAGGAGATGCGTGAGCGTCACACCGCGTCACCACGCATCAGGGAGTAGGTGGAGACGGGCCGGCCCTGTCGCTCGCTTGCCGCAACAGCCTTGCGCCAGAATGCCTGTGCGGTGTGTGAGAACGTCGCATCGACGCCGACTTCTTCGCTGGCGTCGATGATGTGCTGCGCACCCGCGTCCATCATTTCGAGGCCGGCCAGGGTGGCCGAGCCGCCGTTCTGGTTGGCGACCGACTGCTGCTCCATGAAGTACGGAAATGCCGCATTCGAACGGATGGCGAACGGGATGAACTGGGCGATGCTGTGACCGGAACGTTCGATCATGGCGGTTGCCTGGTCGAAGGCCAGCAGCCAAGGATGGAAGATCGTCAATAGCGCCTGGTAGAAGACCTGTGCGAGACCGTCGTCCGCACCGAGGTATTCCTGCGGGCTCAGCGGACGCAGCAGGTCGGCATGCGCGTCGAAGACCTCTTTCGGGCCGCTGTAGAAGATGTACGACGCCGGATGGACGATATTGTCGCCCGCCGACATAACGCCGCCGGAAAGGAATTCCGCCCCGTGCGAACGCACCCACTCGCCACCCTTGCGCGCCTTTTCCGGTGAATCCGAGGACAGGTTGGCGATTACCTTGCCCCGCAGGTGCTCGGTGGCCTGGCCCAGAACGTCGTACATGGCGGCGTAGTGGGTGAGACTGAGCACGGTCACCGTATTGGTCTCCAACGCTTCGGCAACGGTCTCGGCCCGCTTCGCGCCGAGTTCGACCATGGCGTCGACCTTCTCGGTGCTGCGATTCCACACCGTCACCTCGATGCCCGCGCCCAGGAAGGCCCGGACCATGGCCTGGCCCATCGGCCCGAGGCCGATGACGGAAACGGAGTTCTGTTCGGACATGGTGTGTTCCTTCGGTTCTTGTTCGATCGGTTGTCGGCGCCGGGATCCATGGTCGTTGTCGCAGGTAGGGTCGGGAAGACCGAACGTTCAGGTGGGGTTGCTTACCTCGAGGTTCGAATTCAGGTCAGAAGGAGCGCGGTGGGCATGAGCAGTGACGCGGATCACGAGGTGTGCGGCATGTCGGTGGCGATCGACGTCGTCGGCGGCAAATGGAGACTGCACCTTATGTGGGTGCTCGCCGCGGGTCCGCAGCGCTTCGGTCGGATCCGCAAACTGCTCACCGGCGTCAGCGAAAAGGTGCTCGCGGAGAATCTGCGTCACCTCGAGGCCAATGGCGTTGTGCGCCGCGAGGTGTTCCCCGAGGTTCCGCCGCGCGTCGAATACTCGCTCACGTCACTCGGCGAAGAACTCGAGATTGCCCTACGCCCGCTCGCGGTCTGGGGTGATAACCACCGCGACGAACTGCTCGCCAATCTGCTCGCCGCAGTGGTTTAGGCGCCTTTCACAGGTTGTCGACGCCTATTTGCTCGCCGACGCGAGCGAGTAACTGCGCCGCATCGGCGATGGCGCGGGCGGGATCCGGTTCCAGATCGGCGAGGGTGTAGCAGGCGGTGAAGCCTGCCGCTCGAATCTCGTTGGGCGTCAATTGCGTTCGGCCGACAGCGGCTACTACCGGGACGCCGGCCTTGCGCGCGACCTCGCAGACACCGATCGGGGCCTTGCCGTGCAGACTCTGGATATCGAGCGCGCCTTCGCCGGTGACGACCAGGGTGGCTCCGTCGAGAAGTATCGGGAAATCGAGGAGTTCGAGTACGACTTCGATGCCGCTGCGGACCTGCGCGCCGAGCACCGCGAGTGCGCCGAACCCGGTGCCACCCGCCGCACCCGCGCCCGGTACCTCCGCGAAGTCCGGGCCGACGACGGCCGCCCAATGCGTCAGTGCCATCTCGAGAATGGACAAGTCCGCCGGCGTCGCGCCCTTCTGTGGCGCATACACAGCGACCGCGCCGGTCGAGCCGAGTAGTGGGTTGTCGACATCGCAGGCCAAGGTGAAGGTTGTCGTCGCGATCCGTGGATGCAACCCGGTGCGGTCCAATCGCGCGGCGCGCGCCAAAGTCGCTCCGCCGGTGGGTAGTTCAACGCCATTTGCGTCCAGAATCCGGGCACCGAGGGCCTGCAGCATGCCCGCCCCGCCATCGGTGGAGGCGCTCCCGCCCAGGCCGAGGACGATATCGGTTACCCCGCGATCCAGCGCATGTGCGATGACGATGCCGAGGCCATAGGTGTGCGCTCTCAGCGGATCAGGTTGTCCCCCTGGCAGTTTCGCCAGACCAACCGCTGCGGCCAGTTCGATTACGGCCGTGGTTCCCTGCACCGCGTAGGTGGCCGTGTCGGCCACTCCGGTCGGCCCCGGCGCATCGACTTCGATCCGCTCCCAGCCGGCGGCAACGAATGCGTCGACGGTTCCGTCACCACCATCCGCAACCGGCACCCGGCGGATCTCCGCTTCCGGGCAGACGCGCACGATGCCTGCGGCCAGGGCGGTCGCAACCTCAGGGGCAGTCAGCGAGCCCTTGAACTTGTCCGGGGCGATCACCAGCCGGGGCGCGGATGTCATCCCCACATTGTCGGGGGTGGATCCGAGGTCCGCACATCGGCCCGTGTGGATATCGCGGACCTGCCGATACGTGAAGCGAGCTTCGTGACGACGTGGCGAATGACCATGCGGTGCTCCGCTTGCAGTGAATGGACGTTCTCGCATCCGCGCGGAGGGGGCGCCAAAAGAAAGAGAGCAGTGCTCTTGACTTGACGTGAACCGTCGTGGAACACTGATCTCAACAGAGAGCATCGCTCACAAAGGAGTAGGAAATGAACGCCAACACCCGCTACATCGCCCCCACCGGCATGGACCCGATCATGAACAAGATTGCCAACTGGCTGCCTCGCCTCGGCATCAGCGTCGTGGGGTCACGGCTGCTGGCGGTGCGCGGACGTAAGAGTGGCGAATGGCGCACCACCATGGTCAATCTGCTGACCGACACCGACGGCACCCGGTATCTGGTCGCGCCGCGCGGCCACACCCAGTGGGTGCGGAACCTGCGCGTCGCGGGCAGTGGTGAACTGCGGTTGGGCCGCAAGGTCGAGGCGTTCACGGCGACCGAGGTGGCCGATGCGGACAAGGTGCCGCTGCTGCGCCTCTACCTGCGGAATTGGGGTTGGGAGGTCGGCAAGTTCTTCGAGGGCGTCACCGAGAACGCCACCGACACGGAGCTGGCCGAGATCGCACCGGGCTTCCCGGTCTTCCGACTCGCATAGTGCGACAAGCCGATTCGGCACTCCGCAAGCAATCGCTAGCGTTGGATGAGGAATTCGATGGCCGCGGCGTAGCCGTGGATCCCCATGCCGGCCACCACCGCGGTGGCGATCGGGGAGATGTAGGAGTGATGCCGGAACTCCTCGCGCGCATGCACATTGCTGATGTGCACCTCGACGATCGGGAGTTCCGGAATCACCAGCGCGTCACGCAGCGCGACCGAAGTATGTGTGAGCCCACCGGGATTGATGACAATGCCCGACTCGAAGCCGCGCGCCCGGTGGATCCGATCGATCAGCGCTCCTTCGGAATTCGACTGGAACGCATCGATCTCGCGACCGAACCGGGCAGCGGTCCGGCGACACAATTCGACGACATCGTCGAGCGTGGCCGACCCGTAGACCTCCGGCTGGCGGGTGCCGAGCATATTGAGGTTCGGGCCGTTGAGAACCAGGATCGGGCCAGGTGTCGACATGCCTAAGACACTAGCCCGCCCTGTTCAGAGTCCCTGCGGACCTTCCGATCGCAAGTCGTCCACCTTCCGCATGGCGGTGCGCAACTCCTCGAGCCAGGCCTCCGCATGTTTTCCCGCCAATTTCACCGTCCATGCCAGCGCATCCGCCCGCGAGCGCGCTACACCGGAATCGACGAGCGTGTCGAGCACCTTGCGCTCGGGCTGCCGCAGTCGCGTCATCACCGGAACCGCCAGGTGGGTGAACATAATTCGTTCGCCGTCCACCGAAACGCCCCAGGCGACACTGCGTCCGTAGCGGCGCTGGGCCTCATTCGCGATCTGCATGCGGGCCGGGCGGGTGGTCTCGCGGAAGCGGGCGACGGCGCCCTCTTTCGTCGCGGCCGGGACTTCGTCGGCGGGCGTGTCTTTCTTTTCCGATACCGGTGCCGGGAGTTCACCGATCACCACGATCTCGTCCCGGTCGATTTCGATGACGGGCGGTCCGACGAACCAGTCGCTTGGCAACCTTCCAGCGAACCAGTCGGGGGCATCCGCGGGGTCCGGTAGATCGGCCTGCTGCCAGCCGCCCGGTCGTCCGAAGCCGCGTCCCCGATGCTCATGCCTCATTGGGATTCACCTACCTACTTACTGTGGTGCCTGTATTTCACTGATTACAAGATTACGTCGCAATGCGAGCGCGTGGTTCTGCTCTGTGCGAACGGTTTCGGTCGCCGGCCGCGCGGGTACGTCGAAAAAGGTGTGCGCTGGTCAACAAGGCCCTGCGCGATATAAACGTGGAGACGGACCGCCGAAACGCCGACGCGGGCCCCTTTCTGACAAGTTCGTGTTCCGGCCGGTACGGTTGCGGCGCCGAGTGTCGCAACGGGACCGGGGAACATCCATGATCGACCAGCCGAAGCACGGGCTTCGGGCGCAATCGGAGATACTGAGCATGGGTAACGTCTGGCCTGCGTGGCACGGCGGGCAGCTAACTTCAGGTACGGTGGTCTTGTTGCTGGAGTGACAAGAGTAAAGAGTGGGCGACATGGATGTGTGGGGTTCCCGCCGCTATCGCGTCCGGGGCGCAATCGCACTCTCGGGGGTGGTGGCGCTGGCTATCGCAATCGGGGCGTGTGGTTCGGATGTCAAACGCGATGATGCCGAGTATGTCGTCGATCGCTTCACCGCACTGCTGGACGAGCAGAACTACGCCAAGGCCGCGGAGCTCACCTCTTATCCCACGGCCGCATCCGCGACGCTGAAACAAATGTTCGCCGGATTGCAGCCGGGCAAGGTCGACTACCAGAAAACCCAATTCATCGACCTGGACCGCGAGGCCGGCCTGTTCAGCATGGATGTCGCCTGGAACTTCGGCGAGAACAAGACCTGGCGATACAGCCTGCAGGGCAATGTGCGGAAGTTGGCGATCGGCTGGCGCATCTCCTGGGATCCTGCCGTCGTCATGCCGCAACTGGACCACAATCGCACGGTCCGCCTCGTGCGCACCACGCCGACCCCGCCGCCGCGGGTCAAGGACGTCGTCGGCGACGCTCTGATGACCGAGCAGGTCATCAATGTGGTCGAACTCGATCCCGCCAAGACGACCGATCCGGTGGCCTCGACCAACGCGCTGGCAAAGGCCATCGAACCGGTCGCGCCGCTGATCACCGGACCGTCGCTGATGCAGCAGCTGTCGACCTCACAGGGCAAGCCGATCGTCGCGGTGAATCTGCGCGAACCCGATTTCGCGATCCTGGAATCCGCGCTGGCCCGGGTGCCCGGCGTGGTCATGGAGAAGCAGCCGCGGCTGATCTCCGCCGACCGTCGGACCTGGTCGCCGATGCTGGACGCGCTGCGCAAGGTATGGCAGGACAGCCAGGATCAGCATTCCGGTTGGGGTGTGCAGATTTTCGAACAGGACGGACGTTTCGTCGGCCAGATCGCCGGCTACCAGGGCCCGCCCGGTCCGGATATCGCGGCCACCATGGATCAGCGCCTGCAGCGCGCCGCCGAGGACGCGGTGGTCAGCGTCGGCACGCCCGCCTCGATCGTGGCGATTCAACCGTCCAGTGGCGCAGTCGTCGCGGTCGCGCAGAATACGCAGGCAAGTGAGCACGGTTCGGTCGCATTCACCGGCCTCTATCCGGTGGGCACCAATATCGATCTGTTCCGCAATGTCGCCTCGGTGCTGAAAAAGAAGGCGCCGCAGGATGTTTCGGTACAGGATGCGGCCGAATCCGCGCCGAATCTCGGCGTCGGAATCGATTACAAGGTGCCGGGATTGGACGAGGTGACCGGCCGGATCGCGGTGGCGGGGCGCAGTGCGGAGCAGGTGCGCCAGGGCGGTGGTACGGATGCGGTGCTGGCCAGCCCATTCGGCATGGCGATCGCCGCGGCTGCCATCGCGCGCGGGCAGGTGCCGCCGCCGATGATCGAGACCGGACGCCCGAGCACAACGGATGCGCAGGTCCCCGAGATGTCACCGGAACTCACCGAGCGGCTGCGCGCGATGTTGCGCGAGGGCGCCGGCCGACCGGAATTCGCGCCGCTGCGGCCCTACCGCGATGTCATCGGTTTCATGGCCACCGCGGGCAATGACGGTTGGCTCATCGCGAACGCCGGGGATCTGGCCATCGCGATCCACATCAACGACACCGACAGCGGCGACGCGACGGCGCGGATGGCGGCCAGATTGTTCCAATCACTGGCCAAACCGGAGCAGTGATCAGTTGAGGGCCTTGACGGCCTTGACGGCCGCGCGCCAGCCGAGCAGGAACAGTGCGAGCACACACGCCGCGACAATGATGAAACTGATCGCGGTGCCCTGACCGCTGATCACACGCACCACCATGCCGCCGCAGAGGGTGCCGAGCCAGACCAGAACTCCGGTGGGCCACAGGGTGGTTCCGTCGAATCCCGCGCGTCCCTGTTCGCCCGATGTCCGGCTCGCCACGGCGAGCGCGACCACCCAGCCGATCGCGAGCCCGATCGCGAACGGCCACACTGTCTTCAGCAGTCCGGTGAATATCGCCTCGTCGTGGCTGCGCCTTCCGATCGCGCAGAACAAGATCACCAGCAGTGCGTCCACCACCAACGGCACCAGTTTCCTCACCCGGACCAGCGTAGTAGTGCGCCTATCAGCCCCTGATACCTGACACCGGCGGCCCCTTTCGCCAGTCGACCGATCTCGTCCGGCGTACGTCGGTTTCTGAACCATGCGACCATTACCGACCACGATGGAGCTGCGAGCGACCGTTCTGACTTGTCTCGCCGTCCCGCGAAGGCGTGGCTATTGCGCTCGGTCGAGTGGTCGAAGCGTATGCGTCGCAGGCGCGGCCAATATCACACCGCGCGCCGCTGTTCGAATTCCTTCTCGAATTCGGCATCGTCGGCCT
>FTJU01001894.1_pt2 | contig 18616 bp, 17 predicted proteins | sample 1658961 | NCBI WGS metagenome assembly FTJU01 (sample SAMEA3914878, study PRJEB12502) | metagenome | biome: forest; material: soil | place: USA | collected 2012-03-12 | depth 0.3 m | reverse complement strand
GGCCCGCACTCCGCGATACCGCCCCTCCCCATATACGACCATCGAGGAAGCCAATACCAACCGCCGACATCCCACCCGATCCATCGCCGCCAATAAGACCGCGGTCCCCAAGTCGTTATGACTGGCATAAGCGGGCGCGTCCTGTGCACTCACCCCCGCCCCCACCACCGCCGCCTGATGACAAACCACATCGATCCCCCGCAGCACCGAATCCAGCGCATCCCCATCCCGCACGTCGACCAACCGCACGTGCTCCGGAACAACCGCGCCAATCCCATGCGCCGCAGCCAACATCACATCGACCGCCACCACCTCATGTCCGGCATCAATCAACTCCTGATACACCCGCGCGCCGATAAAACCAGCCGCGCCGGTCAGTAGTACCCGCATATCACCACCACCCCAGGTACCGGTGCCCGCCACCCATTCCATCGTTTTCCGAGGTCATGCCTCCGATTCTGCTGCCAATCCCGCGATATTTGCCGCAACCCGGCCACTACGTCAGACTTTCGTCACGCTCCTGGACCGGTGTCTTTTCTTTGAACCGCGGGTTCGATCGCCTGGCTTCACACGCCGCGGGAAAGGAAACGCACCGGGGGTGGGGTTCGGTAACCGAAGGCTTTGATGAAGCGGGCGCCCGACTCGGGCCGGGCCGGCTTCCAGGGCTTCGGCGCCTACAGTGTTCATCACGCGACCGATAACGTTGAAAAGGGTTGCTACCCAGACGGCTTCGTCGAAGGCCTCGGCGGTGACCCCGGCCTGACGGACTTTGTCAGCATCGCCAGCGGTGAGGTCGTCGGGGTCGCGAACCATCTTGTCGACGAATTCGAGCATGGCGCGGGCTTCGCAGCGCAGGGGTGAGTTATCGCCGTCGGTCAGGGCTTCGTCGACCAGATCGATGGCCATATAGGCGCCCGCGATGCCGCGGTGGGCGGATTGGCAGAACGGGCATTCATTGGACTGGGATGCCTTGGTCGCGAAGATTTCGCGTTCGGCGACGGTCCAGCGCGACGGTCCGCGCATCGCGTCCTGGATGAGGTCGGACAGCGGGGTGCCGAAATAGCGGTGCCGGTAGCAGAGGACCTTCATGACCGCCGGCGCCTCGACGCCGCCGAACCGCCGCATGGCCGCGAACATGATTCGGGCCGGGAGTTCTTGACCGGATTCCAGCGCGTCGAGCCACATTTTCAGTGCCCCTCCCAGCAACGGTGGGCGGCGCGCAGCCGTCGGTCGGCGGCGCCGTATGCCGCGACGACGGCGGCCTCGAAGATCTCGTCGTCGCTGCGGCCCGCCTCGGCCAGCATCGCGAGGCGCTTTTGGGTGATCCGATACGAGCGTTCGGCGACCAGCTCGACGAAGTCGGCGAGGTCATCGGGGATTCGAGCCGCAGCGTCGGCACCCGAGGTTTTCGCCCGGATCGACCGCCGAACCTCGACCGGCAGCCACCCCGGCGCACCTTCGAGATGCGCACCGAATTCTTCCCATTTCGAGCCCAGCCAACGCCGTGCCATGGCCTCATTCTTGTCTATCGACCCGCTCTACCGCTGCCGAAGGAGATCAGATTTCGCCTTCGCCGTCGAAGTCTCGCCGCACGAAATTCGGGCGTAGATCCGGCTCGGGATCGTCATAGTAACGGTGGAAAGTCGGGGTCACACCCGATGAGATCGGCGGATTGATCCAGCTCCAGTCGGTCGGACAGTTACGGCCTGCGGCCCGCTCCCGATCGACGTGGTCGCAGAACTGTTTGGCGACCGTGTGATGGTCGACGATATACACGCCAGCCTTCCGAAAGCTGTACAGTACAGCACGATTCAATTCGACCAATGCCTGATCACGCCACAGCGAACGCTCGTGTCTGGTATCCAGGCACATCATTTCGGCAATGAGCGGCAACATATTGTACCTGGTGGTGTCGCTGAGATTGCGCGCGCCGATTTCGGCGCCCATGTACCAGCCGTTGAATGGTGCGAACGGGTAAGTGATGCCGCCGATCTCCAGGTTCATATTCGAAACGGCGGGCAACGCATGCCATTTCAGGCCGAGTCCGGCGAACCAGTCGAATTCGGGATGTTCGAGTTCGACCTCGCGCGCCAGTTCGGGCGGAACGTCGAACCAGCGGATCGGCTCTTCCGGGGTGCTGATGAGCACCGGCAGGATATCGAAGGGCGTGCCCGCGCCGCGCCAGCCGAGTTTCATGGCAAATTCGGTGATCGCGATATTGGCCGGATCTCCGGTGACGGTGCCGTCGCCATTGCGATAACCGGCGTAGCGGATGAGCTGTGGGCTGACGATGCGGAATTCTCGGCCATCGGGCTGGCGTGGTGGGCCGACGGTGATCATCGATTGTATGGCACCGCCGTTGGTCGCCATATGCAGGTGCTGCCAGCAGACCTCGGCCAGATCGCGGGCCGAACGCACCCGCCGTGCATCCAGCAATTTCAGTGATCGCCAGTGTTTGCGCCCGACGCAGCGGGCGTGGTTGCGCCACGCGAGTTTGGCGCCGATGAGGATTTCCTCGGCGGTCTGCACGTAGCTGCCGGTTTGTTGCAGTTGCTCCAATGCGGAGCTTCGGCGATGGGCGGATAGATGCGCGAGTTCGGGCAATCGGAAGAACTCCTCGCACTCCCGCATTCGCCTTTTCAGATCGAGGCCGAAAAAGTTTGGGTCAGCGGCGCTTTCGAGCGGCATGACAGGTAACGCTTGATTCACGGTGTTCTCCGGTCCGACATCAGATACTGCGGCTGAACAGACAGGCATTGATCGAGCAGAGATTTCCGCGCGCAGCGCGGTTGACACCGAGCTGAGCCGGAGGTCCGCGCGGTAGCCTCCGCGTTGCGGGAATTCCGGATCGGGCACACGGTCCAGGAACCGCAGTGGTACAGGCTATGGAGTTGCCAAGCGCGCACACAGCAGCATGACCTGGCTGCCGCCGTTTGCTGTCCATGACCATGCTCGTCCCCATCGACGCCTGAAAACGCCCGCACCGAAGGGTAAGACCAGTCTGCTGACCGTGTGCCGGGATTCGACAGATTGCCTGTTCAGCATCCGCCGCCAGGCGGTCGGGCACCGACAACTGTTTGCCGAGCCGCTCGAACCCGACCGATCCGTACGTTGCGATCGACAGCACACAGCTCGAAAGTCATTGGCGGACAACCCAGCGGCTCGCATTACATACCGACCGGCATGTTCATGGCTGCGCGCACACGTTCGAATTTCTGGCAGGATGGGCGGCATGCTGTCTCGGCGGGAGGTGCGGCGTTGGTTGTCCAGCGCCATTGTTGGCGTCGCACTGGTTGCCGGTGCTGCGGTGTTCGGCCCACCCCAGGCGCTGGCGGCGCCCGGTGATCCGCCGCGCCCGAATACCGGCTCTGCGGATGGTCCCTCGCCCGCGGAGCCGACCGTTCCCGACGTAACGCACGCTGCGATCGACCGGATCGTGCCGGTCAACGACCGGTGGCTGCGGGTATGGGTGAATTCACCCGCGATGAGTCGCGCCGTCGAGGTGCAGGTGTTGCTACCGCGCGTGCAGGACCATCCACGGCCGACCGTCTACATGCTCGACGGGCGCAGTGCCGATTCGGAGAGCAATAACTGGACCGAACTCGGGCACGCGGACAAGTTCTTCGAAGACAAAGACGTAAACGTGGTGCTGACGGTCGGCGGACCGGCCAGCTTCTACACCGACTGGCAGCGTCCGGATCCGGTGCTCGGCACCAATATGTGGGAGACCTTCCTGACGAAGGAACTGCCACCGCTGATCGACGCGAAATTCAACGGCAACGGACGCAATGCCGTCATGGGCGTCTCGATGGGCGCCGAGGCCGCGATGATGATGGCCTTCCGAAAGCCGAAGCTGTACACGGCGGTGGCCGCGCACAGCGGTTGTTTCTCCATGGGAACCGACCTCGGGCAGGCGCAGGCCCGCGCGGTGATCGCCACCTACCGCGGCGGGCCGGACAATATGTTCGGTGCTCAGCACGATCCCGCCTGGCTGGACCATGACGTGCTGCTGCACGCGGAAGCATTGCGCGGCAAGGCGATCTATCTGTCGGTCGGCAGCGGACTGCCCGGCAAATACGACACCCCGGACAACCCGGATGTGGCCAGCACCATCGGATTCGGCGGTCCGCTGGAGGCCGCGACCAATCTCTGCACCCGCAGGCTGGCCGATCGGCTCACCGCGCTCGACATTCCGGTGACCGCGAACTTCCGCGCGACCGGGACGCATTCGTGGCCGTACTGGGCCGACGAGTTGGGTTCGTCCTGGCCGACGATCTCGCGGGCGCTGGGTGTCTAGTGCGCTGACCACGTACGTTCGCCGGGGATTGGTCCACTCTCGACAGTGCGGTCGCTGTCGAGAGTGAGGCGGTTGCGGCGGAGCCGGTTCGAGCGCGTCGGCTGACGCGGGCGCAACGGCTGCAGCAGATAGTGCGCCGAGGTAAGGGCTCGGCGATTCAGATGCGTCGGGCGACGATCATCTGCCGACCACGAACGCTCGCCACCACGCCCAACGCCGCGAACGAGCCCGGATCCGCAGCGCGCCAGCAACATCGAGGCGGCCACGAACACACGCCTGACCGGCGAACGTTCATGGTCAACGCACTAGCCGATGCCGAACCGCGCCAACACATCCGGATCGGTCGCGAACCGCAGGAACTGCTCGTTCTCATGCGGGTCACCGGTGGTCACCCGCACGCCATCGGTGCCGTACGGCCGCAGCAGCACCCCCGCCTCCGCGCTCACCTCGCCGTATTCGGCGCTGCGCGTGCCGAGCGGCAGCCACAGGAAATTCGATTCACTCGGCGGCACCTCGTAGCCCGCCGCGAGCAGTGCCGCGCGCACCCGATCGCGTTCGGCGACGAGCGTGTCGGTGCGGTCGAGCAGTTCGTGCCGCGCCTCCAGCGAGGCGATCGCGGCGGCCTGCGCGACCCGGTTCACGCTGAACGGGATATGCACCTTCATCAGCGCGGTGATCACCGCCGGATCACCGACCGCATAACCGGCACGCAGACCCGCCAGACCGTACGCCTTCGAGAAGGTTCGCAGCACAACGACATTGGGCCGATCACGCCCCAGCTCGACACCGTTCGGACGCTGCTCGGGGGTGAGCCGCAGATATTCGAAATACGCCTCGTCCAGCACGATCAGCACGTGCTCCGGGATCGCGTCCAGGAAACGGACCAGCTCGGCCTCGCCGACCGCGGTACCGGTCGGGTTGTTCGGATTGCAGACGAAGATCAGCTTGGTGCGCTCGGTGACCGCGGCAGCCATCGCATCGAGATCGTGCACATGGTCCGGGGTGAGCGGCACCTGCACGGCGGTCGCATTGCCGATCTGGGTGACGATCGGATACGCCTCGAAGGAGCGCCAGGCGAACAGCACCTCGTCGGCCGGTGCATCGCAGGTGATCTGCACCAGTTCCTGGCACAGCGCGACGCTGCCACAGCCGACCGCGACATTCGCCGTGGCGACGCCGAGGAAGTCCGCGATGGCCGCGCGCAGCTCGGTGACCTGATTGTCCGGGTAGCGGTTCGCCAGCTCCGCGGCCTCGGCGATGGCCTTGGCGGCGGCCGGGAGCGGACCGAAGGTGGTCTCGTTGCTGGCGAGCTTGACCGCGCCCGGATGGTTGCGGCCGGGGACGTACGCCGGGATCGAATCGAGGTCCGGCCGGATGTGCGCTGTCACGGTTCAACCATAAGCCGGGCACCGGAAAAACTGGCCGTCAGGGCCGCTCACGTGCAATTTCTCGCGAAGATAAGCAGATCCACCTACCCTGGTTCCATGTCGGGCATTTACGACGATTTTGCGCCGCTACGTAGTCGCGACGACATCATTTCCGGTTCGGACCCACAATCATCGATAGACGATCGACCTCGGACCGCCGATATTCAGGTGCCCATCACAGTGGCCGAGCCGGAGGGCAATGCGCGCGGTGGCATTGTGATGCTGCACGAAGCCCGGGAGTTCACCGGGCCGTTGCTGGAACTCGTGAAAGCCCTGGCGACCGAGGGCTGGATGGTGGTCGCGCCCAACTTGTTCCATCGCTTCAACGGCGAGCCGGTACGCGAGGTATTCGGTGACGAACTCTTCGACGATTTCGACGCCTGCTTCGACTGGCTCACCCGCCGCGGCGTCTTTCCGGACTGCATCGGCGTGCTCGGCTTCGACCATGCCGGCACTGCGGCCTTCCTGGTGGCGACCAATCGCCCCGTCGGCGCCGCGGTCAGTGTTGCCGCACCCGGCATCGTCGAACCGCTCACCGACGAAGCCGATGCCCTGATCCGCGCGGCCCCGAATCTGCAGGCGCCATGGCTCGGGCTCTTCGGCACCGACGACCCGGACACCCCGCTCACCCAGGTCGATCAACTCCGGGACGCCGCCGCCCGCGCCGCGGTCGCCAGCCTCGTCGTGACCTATCCCGGACTGCACCACCGCGCCGACCGATCCGGCAGCGATGAAGACTTCGATCTCGTCGATTCCCAGACCCGGATTTTCGACTGGTTCGACAGCAATCTTCGGTGATTACCTGGCGTTTTGCGATCTGGACGTAGGCTACTGTAACCTTCCTTTTCGGCGGTTCGAAAGGACCGGTGCCCTCGAAGAGAAGGCTCCAGGAGGCGTGCCAGAGCGGCCGAATGGGACTCACTGCTAATGAGTTGTCCCTTCACGGGGACCGGAGGTTCAAATCCTCTCGCCTCCGCCACACCCCGGTTCGCCGGGGCGATACAACTGAACACTCGCATGCGCCCGTAGCTCAACGGATAGAGCATCTGACTACGGATCAGAAGGTTAGGGGTTCGAATCCCTTCGGGCGCACCATATTTACCAGGTCAGGGCCTTTTTTGAAGTCGGGTCAGTCGACAACATCGGACCGTCACCAAGAATTCGGCACCAAAATATCTGTCACCTGGCCGTGCCTAGTCCAGCTCCAGCACGGCCAATGAGTCCGGTGCCTGCTCCGGCGAGACGATGTAATGCCGCTCCGTAATGCCCTCACAGGAATACCCCAACTGCTTCGCGGCCGTTTTCAAATCCGACGCCTCAGCGATCAGCGTTGCGACCGTCTTCCGGAATGTGTACTGAGTTACATCCTCGTACCAGAGTGCCTCGTGCGTCCCGCCATGTCCGGTTGAAGTTGTGCGGATCGCGCAGCACTCCACCCCGGCCAGGAAAGACGACAGGTGCAGCCGAGTGCGGCGTGCCCGAGCCGATATGCCGATAGGCGTTCGCCTGCCACCATGTTGGTGACGGTGCGGCGGGTGACGCCGAACCCCTCGGCCTCCTCCGCGGGCGTGATGTACGTTTGCTATGGCTTCACGTTGCGTTCCATGCCTGTGCATCTCTCTCCGATCGTTGCTCATCATGCGGCCGACATTTCGGCGCATCCCATGCGCATATGAACCCGACAGGAGACAAACATGAGCTTGGACAACACCGCACAGCTCGGTAGTCAGTGCCCGACGAGTTGGTTCCGTCGCGCTACGCTCTGCAGGTCGGCGAGATCGAGGTGCTGGTGATCAGCGACGAGGTGCTACCGATATCCGCCGCGACGTTGGCAACCAAACGCCGACCCAGCTGATTTGGGGTGTTGAATGATGCCGCGAGAACCCTTGTGAGCCTGCTGTTTCCGCACCAGGCGGAGTTCGCCTCGATGGCGTCTCGGCGACAGGCAGTCGGATCCAGTTCGACACGTCGACCTGTAGCTTCTCGACCGGCTGCGCGCAGTGCGGGTCGCTTGTCCGCGGTGCACAGCCGAGTAGTACGCACAACTCCCAAAAGTGGCGGTAGGCAACGGTGTTCCCGCTCGTGCGGGCGGAGTCGAGATAGCCGCGCCACTTGGCCCACGAACCCCGTCGGCGCGTCGTCGAAAACCTTCCGACGACCGGTCGCGTTGAGCTCGCGCAGCATGTCGAACGCGATCAGCAACTCCGTCGACGCCATGCCGCCAGCGAAGCGCACCACCGATAACACCGCCGGAGCGAACTCCCGACTGATAGCAATCTATAGCATCGGTTGCTATCGTGGATGTATGACGAGAACGATTACCCAGGCTGAGTTACGCAACGGCAGTGCTGGCGTGATGGATGCACTGGAAGCCGGCGAGGACTTCGTCATCACCCGCAACGGTCGCGCCGTCGGCGAATTGCGGCCCATCGCGCCACGACAAGATATGGCGGTCACGGACCTCAAGGCACGGCTTGCCCGCTTTGCCGATATCAGCAGCGGCAAGGCCGAGCGCGCCGAAATTGAAGCGGCATTCGGAGAGGATCGCCTCGATGACTGAACCGGAATCGGATAAGCGAGTTCCGGTGGGACTGCTGGACACTTGCGTCCTCATCGACATCGGCATCATCGATGAGGCCGAACTGCCGGTTCGAGCGAGGATAAGCACAGTCACACTCGCCGAACTGGGTTTGGGTATCGCGGTCGCCGGCACACCGGAAGCGCTTGCGTTGCGCACCGAGAGACTACTGGAGGTCGAGCATGGTTTCGATGCGCTGCCGTTCGCATCCGCGGCGGCGCGGCGGTTTACCTCCATGGCGAAACTGGTGGTCGCGTCGGGACGAAACCCCAAACCACGCAAGATGGACCTGATGATCGCGGCCGTGGCATCGGTACATGATCTACCGCTGTTCACCCGCAACGCGGACGACTTCAAAGGGCTGGATCCGTTCTTGACCGTGATACCGGTCTGACAACTCGGCACCGGTTCGCACACGGTCGCCCATCTGCCAGCACTCCACTCCCCCGCAACCGATACCCAGGTCATCGAAGCCTTGCAAGCGGATTGCCCATGATCGCAGAGGTGAGCTCACTATCGCTCGATCAGCACATCGCTAGGGTAGGCTCAGCCGGCGGGTCTGACCCCAAAACCGCATCCCCACACCAACACCCTGGGCACCACCCGCACATTGACTGGAACTCTTGATCAGAAGGTTAGGGGTTCGAATCCCTTCGGGCGCACAAGAACTGCGGGCTGATTCGAGCATGATTGCTCGAACCAGCCTTTTTGTTCAATCGGTGCCACACTTGTCGCACCATATGTTTCTCTGGAGGAATCATGGCCAATTCGACGGCCTTGGCCGCTGTGCTCTGTGCGACAGCTGCCGCAATGCTCGTTCTGCCCACCGCACCCGCGCACGCCCAATCCGCTCCCTGCGCCAAGGCCGTCGAGCTGGTCAACGCCGCGGTCGACATGAGCGGCGGAAACCTGGACGCGGCGACGTCGACATTGCTCGCCGAGCGACTGAGGGTTCCTGCCAGTCTCGCCGAGGGCGCGGAGAAGGATGCCATCACCGCCTACGCAGACGCGCTGATCGATGACAACATCACCGATCTCAACCCCTACACCGACAATCTCAATCGCGTCTGCGGCGCGGCCTCGTAACCAGGAGAAGTGGGGGGCTCGAATCCTGCGGGCACACTCGAGAGTGGCCTCTGACGTGAGAAGACATGTCAGAGGCCTTCTCTCAGACCCGGTGCATACGGCTTCACGATCAAGGCGGACGTCTCGACCGCTAGCCCCTTGGCCAGTCGGCGCGCTGTCTTTGTGCGGGTCGTTTCCTGCCCGCCCTGCTCGAGCAGTTGAATAGTTTGGACCGATACTCCGGACCGTTCGGCAAGCTCTCGCTGTGTGAGCCGCGCCGAACGGCACTACCGCGAACTGCTTGCCCTGTTCGACCGCAATCTGCGACAGTAGCCGGCTCAGCCGGGCCACCCCGGGGCCGTTACGCACCGGCGGATCGGTCGGTCAGGCGTCGTGGATGTTCAGCAGTACCTTGCCGAAGACTTCGGAGGAATCCAGGAGGCGGTGGGCCTCGGCGGCTTCGGTGATGGGGAGTTCGGCGTGGATGACCGGGGCGATGGTGCCGTCGGCGATCAGGGGCCAGATGTGGCGGCTCAGTTCGGCGATGATGGTGGCCTTGCTTTCGGGGCCGGTGGCGGGGCGGTTGCGGACATTATTGGCGTGGATCGTGCCCCATTTGGACAGCAGCGCACCGAGATTCAGTTCGGCGCTGACACCGCCCTGCATGCCGATCACTACGAGGCGGCCGTGCGGGGCCAGCGCCTCGACATTGCGAGCCAGGTAGGCGGCGCCCATGATGTCGAGAATGATGTCGGCGCCGGGACCGCCTGCGCCGTCCTGGGCGCGGATCGTGGCCACGAAATCGTCCTCGCGGTAGTTGATCAGCACGCTCGCGCCCAACTCGCGGCACCGCTCCAGCTTCTCCGCCGAGCCCGCGGTAACCGCCACCCGCGCGCCCTGACTCACCGCGACTTGAATGGCGTGCGTACCGATTCCGCTGCCGCCGCCGTGGATCAGCACCAACTGCCCCGCGTGCAGTCCCGCGGTCATCGCGAGATTCGACCAGACCGTTGCGGCCGCCTCGGGCAGCGCGGCCGCCACACCGAGGTCGAGTCCGTCGGGCACCGGCAGCACCTGGGTCGCGGCGACTACCACCCGCTCCGCATACCCACCTCCGGATAGCAGCGCACACACCCGATCGCCGACGCGCCAATCCCGCACCCCATCGCCGACCTCGGCAATGACCCCCGAACACTCCAACCCCATGACCGCACTGGCCCCGGGCGGGGGCGGATAGAACCCCCGCCGCTGCAGCAGATCCGCGCGATTCACCCCCGCCGCGGCCACCTCGATCAGCACCTCTCCATGCCCAGGCACCGGATCCGCCGTCTCGCCCCACTCCATCACCTCGGGTCCCCCGAACCCGTTCAGCTTGATAGCGCGCACCGCCCCATCCTGCCTCGCAGGCAACAATATGGCGAGCTGCCTGCGGGGATGGGCGCGGAGGAGCAGCGTAGTCGGGGTGGTGGGCCGGTCGTCGAGTCGGCAGATGCTGTGTCGGTGCCGAGTTGGGGATGATGGGCGTGGCGATATCGAATCCATCGCGCGGGTGCGCTCGGATATCGGGCCGCACGCCGACCCCAGCGACGCGGTTCGCAGGGTTGATTTGGTCATCTGTCCAGCTCGTTTTGTTGACCGTCAGGGCTGGGTTTGCCCTGTTCAGGCGCGCTTAGAATAGAGCTGTGCAACCCGAACCGAACAGTCACGCTGAACCGAGATGGCTCTCGTCGCAGCAGCAGCGTGCCTGGCGGGCATACATGGACGGCAACCAGCGCCTGGCGACGGCACTCAACCGTCAACTGCAACGCGATTCCGATCTCACTCTCGCCGAATACCGGATCCTCGTCCTGCTCTCCGAGGCCCCCGATCGATCACTGCGCATGAGCGAGCTGGCCGACGGCGTGCTGTCCTCGCGCAGCCGACTCACCCATCAGATCCGTCGTCTGGAGACCCAGCGGATGGTTCGCCGCAATACCTGTCTCGAGGACGGCCGCGGGGTACTCGCCGAACTCACCGAGGAAGGTATGCGTCGGCTGGAGGCCGCCGCCCCGGGGCACGTCGAGGCGGTCCACCGCAACTTCATCGACCTACTGAATCCCGACCAACTCGAGGTTGTCGGCGAGGTCTTCGCTCGCGTCGACCACGAGATCGGCAACTCCGACTGACCCCTCGGCAGACAACGCACGGCGCCGGGTACTCTCGTTGGTCTGGAGACGTGGCAGAGCGGCCGAATGCACTCGCCTTGAAAGCGAGCGTCGCGAGAGCGACCGGGGGTTCAAATCCCTCCGTCTCCGCAAGTGAAACCGCAAGCCGGTCAGGACTTTTCGAATCCTGTCCGGCCAGCGGTCAACTGGAGCATCTGCGGGGATGTCGGCACTACGAATCGCTCACTACACCAGGGGTTTACGTATCGGGACCCACGTCGAGGGTCCACCCACACCCAGCTGCGGCGATAATCCGTGTCACGCCACACTTCCGGCGCGGGCGGGAGCCGGCGCTGCGAGACCAGTGGCAAGAGGTTGACCGTTGTTTCGTCAGGCGGCGTAGATCGGTGGGCGACGGTCGGCCCACGGCATGGCCGCTTCTAGATTGCCCGCCAGCTGGAGCAATGTGGCTTCGTCGCCGTAGCGTCCGACAAATTGAACCCCGATGGGCCATCCGCGCTCGGATTCGGCGAGCGGAAGCGAGACGGCCGGGTGGCCTGTGGCGTTGAACAACGCCGTGAACGGGGCGTAGTCGAAAATCTTGCTGTACCAGCCGTGCGCGTCGAGGGTCGGGTCGTTGGAGTCGAGGTATCCCAGCGGCAGATTCGGTCGGGCCGTGGTCGGAGTCAAGTACACGTCGTAGCCGGTGAGGAAGCGGGCGACTTCGCGGCGAGCGGTGTTGAATACGCGCTCGACGGCGTAGATGTCCGCAGCGGTACGGGTGGCGCCATGCGCTGCACAGGCTAGCGTAGTCGCCTCGAGATGCTCGAGACCTGCCGCGATACCCGCTTGATCGGCGAAGGTGGTGACGACGTCGCTCAGGAAGCTGCACCACGCATCGAGATTTGCCCGGTCGAACGCCGCCGGATCGATAGTCGGAGTGGATTCCTCGACGTGGTGCCCCATCGCGGCGAGCTGATCGGCCACCGATCGCACTGCGTGCACACACTCGGGATCGATCCTGCGGCTGGGGTCGAGGGCAGTGGTGCTGAACGCGATGCGCAGCGGACGCGACTCCTGGGTGATCAACTCCGCATAAGGGCTGCTCGGGGCGGGAAAGAGGTACTTGTCGCCGGGCTCGGATCCGTGCACTGCGTCGAACAAGGCCGCACAATCGCGGACGGTGCGCGTCACGGCGAACTCGACACCCAATCCCAGCAGTGGGTCCGCATGGTCCGGGCCAGCGGTGATGCGGCCGATGCTGGGTTTGAGGCCCACCAGTCCGCACGCCGCGGCCGGTATGCGAATGGAGCCACCGCCATCATTGGCGTGGGCGAACGGGAGGGCACCGGCGGCGACCAGCGCCGCGGACCCACCACTGGATCCACCGGGGCTGCGCTCCGGATCCCACGGATTGCGGGTGGGTCGACCATAGGCCACTGCCTCTGTGGTGGCGTTGAACCCGAGTTCGGGTGATGTGGTGACTGCCATGGTGGCCAGCCCGGCACGGCGGAAGCGCGTCATGAGGTGGTTGTCGTACGGATATGCGATACCCGGGCCGAACAACCTGCTGCCATTGCGCTGCGGTATCCCCGCTGCGTGGGTGATGAGGTCTTTGATCGCGAACGGCACGCCACGAAATGGTCCGGACTCGTTGTAGTCGAGCGGATGCTCGAATCGTTCCCCGGCGATGGCACCAAGCTGCGGATCGACCTGGTCGAGGGCTGCGGCTGCCGCGCGGTGTACCTCGGCGGCGCTGACCTGGCCGGTGTCGATCAACGCGGCGAGCTCGGTGGCGTCGCAAGAGGTGTAGTCGGCGATATCCATCGGAAACCTCCGTGGTGGGTGGTGGTAAGTGGGTGCCAGGTTAGGAGTCGACCGCGGTCGTTGCGTCCGTCGATCGACGGATGTCATCGACCGTGGTGGCGAGGAAAATCTCGTCGCCCTGTGGTCGTGACGCGTGAGCCGGGTCATACTGCCTTCATGGAAGCGACCGCAGCTGATCGGCTCGAGGCTGCGATCCGGCTCAGAACCGCATTGGCGGCGGTACCTGGAGCGGGCGCTCGGCATGAGATGTCGCCAGGACGGGCCCTGTTCGAGTTGGCCGACGCAGTGCCCTATCGGCACGCGGCATTGTCACGCTGGGATCCGCGCGTCGGTCGGCACGTCACCGCCGCGAGCTTCGGCTATCCACCCGGGTCCATCCAGATGGTTGAGGGCTCCATGCATACCGACCCGTTGTTCGGGCGGGTCCGGGGACCGATACCGGTACGACTTCGCGACCTTCCCGATCGAGAAAGGTGCGGTCCGATCTTCGACCAGGTGATCCGGCCGCAGAGATACAGCGACGGTCTGACCCAGTGCCTGTTCGCCCGGGACGGCCGCTACATCGGCATGCTGAACCTGAGCACGACTGATGGACGACGCATCGATCAGCAATCTGTCGTCACCGTCACTCTGCTGGCTGAGACGCTCGCCGAGGTCTTGGATCCCATCGCACCCCGACCGATCCAGCGTCCGATCGGCGCGACCGATTCAGCTCTCGTCATCGATGCCGACGGATCATTACACGCCCTGACCGGTGATCAATCTTGCGCCCAGCTCTTCGCTCGGCACACGACCGGAAACTCCCTGGCCCGTGCGGCCGCGCGAGCGCAGCGCCCCGCCGATCACCTGCTCGTCGGGAGCAACGCGGTGATGCAGGTGAGTATGGAGCCCGTCCGGTCCGGTGCGACGCTGGTCGTTTACCGCTTGATCGATCCGCCGCTCGGCCTGACCATGCGTGAGCTCGAAGTGCTCGCCAAGCTTCCGACCGGAGCCTCCAACGCCACCATCGGGCGGCAGCTCGGAATCGGAGCAGCGACCGTGGCCACCCATCTGGAACGAGTTCTGCGCAAAATCGACGTTCCGAACAGAACGGCCGCCGCCGCGACTGCGGCGCAATGGCATATGACACCGATTTGAGGGGGAATATAGCGCCGACGACCACGGCTCGACTCCTCTACTCAGCTTCGAACAGAATCCGGTTCGACGCGAGATGGATTGTCTGGCAATTGAACTCGCCGAATTGGCGCAGATATCCGACCCACCCGAACGCCCTCCCGGTGCTGGGAACGCAATCGCCACCGCTGTCGGCCGGCAAATCGCGGAGTCGGTGAATCCGGATCGCTGACCGGGTTTGCCGCCCTGCCGAATAAGGCACTTGCGTGACACATCATCGATGTCATACTCGAATGTATGTTCGATAATCGACATCGAGACGTTTGGCGGCCGTACTCACCGCTCCTGCCGATCTACGTCGACATCGATCGTGTGCTTCCGCCGGACGGATCGCCGACGCGCGATGTGTCGGCGCGGGTCAAGAAGTACGGCCTGGTCTTGTCCGGGCGGATGGCGGCCAGGCAGCGGGCGTGGCATCGACTAGTGGACGGGCGTTGGGTGGCCAGTATCGAGGTGCCGGTCGAGACCAATGGGCAGTGGATCTATCTGGACTTCATCGCACCCGCCGACGCCGTCGCGCCCCGAGAGGGCGGCGACACGATGCCGGAGCGGCCGAGCAATCAGTGGGGGCAGCCGAAGCGATATTGACCAGAGGCCGTACTCACCCGAATGCGCCCGCACTCACTCCAGCGCGGCCAGCGCCCGACCGAGTTGCTCGATCTCGAATCTCGTTGTGTACGGGGCCAAGCCGACGGTGACGGCCCCGCCTTCGTCGTTGACGCCGAGGGCGTCCAAGAGACGGCTACCGCCGTGGACGCCGCTGATGCTGCCGATGCGGACGTCGGCGAGCTTGGCGGCGACCTTTTCGGCCTGCATGCCTGCCATGGTGAAGCTGACCGTGGGGATGCGGGTGGAGGCGCGGCCGATAACGGTCAGGTTGGAGATTTTGTCGAGCACGTCCATCAGGTGCTCGAAGAGTTGATCGTGGTAGTCCTGCAACGAGGTGACGGAGACTTCCAGGCGCTCGCGGCGCGTGCCGCGGGCGCGCTCGTCCAGGCCCGCGAGGAAGTCGATGGAGGTGGTCAGCCCAGCGAGCAGGGCGTATTGGTGGCCGCCGACCTCGAGGCGTTCGGCGCCTTTCGCATAAGGATTCAACGACATCGACGGAATCCGGTCCAGGAAGGCCGGATCGCGGAAGACCAGCGCGCCGATCTGCGGACCACCCCACGCGGGCGCGCTCAACGCGACTACATCGGCATTCAATTCGTCGATATCGATCAGGGCATAGGGCGCGGCGCCGAAGCAATCGGCGACGAGCAGACCCCCGACCTCGTGCACCCGATCCGCCGCGACCCGCACCGCGGGCGCCGAACCGACGATCGGTGACGCCGCGGTCAGCGCGACCAGCCGAGCGGTCGGGCCGATCAATTCCTCGAACTGCCACGACGGCATTTCACAGGTCTCGATCTCGACCTCGGCCCAGCGCACATGCGCGCCGTAGCGATTCGCGATACGCAACCACGGCGCGACGTTCGCCTCATCATCCAATCGCGACAGCACTATGCCGGTGCCGAGCCCGAGTCGCGAACTCAGCGACTCCGCCAACCAGGCCAACAAAACCGCGCGGTCCGGCCCGAGGACCACGCCCGCCGGATCACCGCCGACAAGATCCGCGACGGCCTCGCGCGCCGCCTCCAGAATCGCGGCACTGCGAACGGCGGCACCATTGCGGCCGATATGGGAAAACGAAGAAGTTCGGAAACCTGTTGATACGGCACGAGATACAGAATCCGGGACCAGCATTCCGCCCTGCGGGTCGAGATGGATCCAGCCGTCGCCCAGGGACGGTATCAGGCCCCGAACCCTCGCGACGTCGTAAGTCATGTTGGCCACTCTAAGGGCAGCGGGCGAGCCTGGGTAACCGCGTTCCCCCTCACCGGCGCGCGGGGGTGCAGTGAACTGGGACTCAGCATGGCAACCGACTTTCAGCAAATCCGAACCACACGACCCGAACAGAATAGACGCCGCCTCTTGGCCGCGGCAGCGACCCGGTGACCTGATCGAACGCGACCGACTTAGCGCGTTCGCAGCGGACGCGACATGATAGGGACCATGACGCAATCGGATGGAGCACCCGAATCCATTGTCGTGATCGGACCCGACGGACGGCCGCTGGCCATTCCTGTCGAGTCCGGCTCGGACACACCCTTCACCGCGCAGGTCGTTTCCGACGGCAATGAGAAATCCGACGATGCGGACAATAAAGACAGCGTCGAGGAATCGCTCGCCGATATGGTCGAGCAGCCGGCGAAGGTCATGCGCATCGGGACCATGATCAAACAATTGCTGGAGGAGGTCCGCGCGGCTCCGTTGGACGATGCCAGCCGGACCCGGCTGCGTGAGATCCACAAATCCTCGGTGCGCGAACTCGAACAGGGTCTGGCACCGGAATTGCGCGAGGAACTGGAGCGGCTCACCCTGCCTTTCACCGATGACGCGGTGCCCTCCGATGCCGAACTGCGCATTGCTCAGGCCCAGCTCGTCGGCTGGTTGGAAGGTCTTTTCCACGGCATCCAGACCGCGCTGTTCGCCCAGCAGATGGCGGCGCGGGCACAGCTGGAACAGATGCGTCAGGGTGCGCTGCCGCCCGGCATCCACGCGGTCGACCCGCGCGGGAGCCAGTCGAACCCGGCGACCGGCGGATCCGGACAATATCTCTGAGTAGATCCGAGTCGGGTGCCGGCCGGGTCGGTGGTGTCTGATTCGCCGCGATCTCGAGGCCCTCGGTGGTTACGCTCTGCTATCGCCTCCGGGCCCTGCCGCTCACGCCGCGGGGGTTCGCGAGGGTAGTGTCGTGCACCGTGCCGTCCGCCGCCGCCCGCCCCGACTCGGTCTCCGATGTGAATACGGCGCGTCCCGATGAGAACTCGGATCGTCCTGAAGAGGGTTCAGTGCGTTCAGATACCAGCCAAGCGCGTACCGACGAGAGTTCCGATGAGACCTCCGTTCGCCCCGAAGAAGACATCGCGCCGGAGAATCCGGTGAACTCCGACGCAGAAACACCGTCGTCGGAGGAGGCCGCCGCGCTGGCGAACCCGATCATCTCGGATTCGCAGACCTTCGGCCGCGCGTTCAAGGATTTCCGCGGCGGCTTCGCGCAGCGCGAGCTGTGGCTGTCGTTGGGCTGGCAGGACATCAAGCAGCGCTATCGACGCTCGGTGCTCGGTCCGTTCTGGATCACCATCGCGACCGGTGTGCAGGCCGCCGCGATCGGCATTCTGTACTCGGCGCTGCTCGGCCAGTCGATCAAGTCCTATCTGCCGTATGTGGCCATCGGCATCATCGTCTGGAATGTGATCCAGGCCAGCATCCTCGAGGGTTCGGAGGTGTTCATCGCCAACGAGGGGCTGATCAAACAGCTGCCGTCGGCGCTGAGCGTGCATGTCTATCGTCTGGTGTGGCGGCAACTGCTGTTCTTCGCGCACAACATGCTGATTTATCTGGTGGTGCTGGTCGCATTCGGCGTCTGGGAAAAATTGCACTGGACCGCCATTCTCGCGATTCCGGCACTCGGTCTGATTTTCCTCAACTCGATGTGGGTCTCGATCGTTTTCGGCATCTTCAGCACCCGCTACCGCGATATCGCGCCGATCCTCAGCAGCCTCACGCTGATGCTGTTCGTGCTCACGCCGGTCATGTGGAATACGAAAAGTCTGGAAGCCCAGGGTGGTCAGGTGAGCGAGCGCGCGAAACTGGCCGAGATCGTCCCGACCTTCCATTATCTGGAGATCGTCCGCGCACCGCTGCTCGGCGATGATCAGCATCTGTATCACTGGGTGATCGTCGGCGCCATCACCGTGGTCGGCTGGATCGTGGCGATCTTCGCGATGAAAAAGTACCGTTCGCGCGTGCCGTACTGGGTATAGGAGATCGGGCCGATGACCGACCATGTGAGTATCGAAACCCGCCAGGCGTGGGTCGAATTCCCGATCTTCGACGCCAAATCGCGGTCACTGAAAAAGGCATTCCTCGGCAAGGCGGGCGGTGCGATCGGCCGCAATCAGTCCGATGTGGTGGTAGTCGAGGCGTTGCGCGACATCACCCTTTCGCTGAAAGAGGGCGACCGGGTCGGCCTGGTCGGACATAACGGCGCCGGCAAATCGAC
>FTJU01243403.1_pt1 | contig 18711 bp, 19 predicted proteins | sample 1658961 | NCBI WGS metagenome assembly FTJU01 (sample SAMEA3914878, study PRJEB12502) | metagenome | biome: forest; material: soil | place: USA | collected 2012-03-12 | depth 0.3 m | reverse complement strand
GTCGAGCTCGGCCAGGAACGGATATCGGGTGTCGTGCCGGTAAGGCGGTGCCGATGTGGTCGCTGGGTGCCGTGATCTCGGCGCGCAGCGCTGCTGGCCGGGTCCGGCTACTCGACGGTTACGGTGCCGCGCATCTGGGGATGCAGGGAGCAGAGGTAGCGATAGGTGCCGGGGGCGAAGAAGGTGTAGCTCCATTGGCCCTTGGCGAAGATCGGGCTGTTGATGCCCATGGCCTTATCGCCGATGCCCTGGACGGTATGCGGGACAGAATCCTTGAACTTCCAGGTCACGGTCTCGCCGACCTTGATGGTGACATCGGCGGGGGAGAACTTCATATCCGTGACGTCGACGGTGACGGCGGCGGTTTTCGAATCGCCGGATTTGGTGGTCGACACCTGACCGGCCTGCGCTGTGGTCGATCCGGTGGTCGAGTGCGTATCGCCGGAGCCGCAGCCTGCCAGCGACACGGTCGCAGCCAGGGCCAATCCGGTTGCGATCCGAGTGGACATCGCGCGGCGCACCATCGGCATGACAGCCAAGCGTAGTCTGCTGACCGTGCGGGCCCGCGCTGCGCCACTGCGCTGTCGCTTCGGCGTATCCCGCATGAGCGGAACCGCAGTGTCCGATCGACGCAGTGGAGGCGAGCGTTCATGTCCAGCCAGCGGGGCTATTTCACCGCCGACGAGGTGCGCGCGGCCGAGGCCGAGCTGTTCACCCGTGTCCCCGAGGGCATGCCCATGCATCGGGCGGCCTACGGATTGGCGACGGTGGTCGCAAGTGAGTTGCGTACGCGGACCGGCGGCATCACGGGCAGGTCGGTGCTGCTGCTCGTCGGCTCCGGCGATAACGGCGGTGATGTGCTCTGGGCCGGATCAATGCTGCGCCGCCGCGGCGTCGCCGTGACCGCGGTACTGCTGAATCCGGAACGTGCGCACACGAAAGGTCTTGCCGCACTGCGCAAGACAGGTGGTCGGATTCGAACCGCGACGGAGCTGTCGCGTGCCACCGTCGCGAGCTCAGCCGGGTCGGGCGATGCCGGATCGAGCCATGGCGCACCAATGCTGGACGAAACAGGCTTGGGCGCACCCGATCTGGTGATCGATGGCATAGTCGGCATCTCCGGGCATGGCCCGCTGCGCCCGACGGCTGCGGAAATCGTTGCCGCTCTGCATGTTCCGATCATCGCCGCTGACCTGCCGAGTGGGGTCGATCCTGATACCGGCGCGGTGACCGGCCCCGCTGTCCGCGCCGCGGTCACGGTCGCATTCGGCGCTTACAAACCGGTACATGCCCTGGCCGCGCCCTACTGCGGACGCATCGAATTGGTGCCCATCGGTTTACGGCTACCCGAGCCCGATCTCGTGGCGCTGGAACCAGCCGGGATCGGTGCGCGGTGGCCGATCCCGGGACCTGCCGACGACAAATACACCCAAGGCGTCACCGGCATCTGCGCGGGCAGCGCGACCTATCCCGGCGCCGCCGTTCTCTGCACCGGTGCCGCCGTCGCCGCCACCTCCGGCATGGTCCGTTACGCCGGCACCGGCGCCGCGGATGTCCTCGATCATTTCCCTGAAGTCATTGCCGCCCAGACCATCTCGTCTACCGGTCGCGTGCAGTCCTGGGTATTCGGCCCCGGCGCGGGCATCGACACCGACGCCCAAAAACGGCTCTCCGAAATTCTCGCCACCGACCTTCCCGTCGTCGTGGACGCGGATGGCCTCACCCTGCTCGCCGCCGATCCCGACCTGGTCCGTGGCCGCACCGCCCCCACCGTATTGACCCCGCACGCGGGCGAATTCGCCCGCCTGACCGGGCACGACGTCGGCCAGGATCGGGTAGCCGCCGTCCGCGAACTCGCCGAATCCTGGCAACTCACCGTCCTGCTCAAAGGCCGAGCCACCATCGTCGCCAGCCCGGGGTGCCCGGTACTCGTCAACGAAGCGGGTGGCTCCTGGGCCGCGACCGCCGGCGCAGGCGACGTCCTCTCCGGCGTCATCGGCGCGCTCCTCGCCGCGGGCCACGACCCCGCCTGGTCCGCGGCCGCGGCCGCCCGCGTCCACGCCCTCGCCGCCAACCTCGCTGCCCACGAAAACCACGCCTCCGCCTCCCCCACCTCGGCAACCCCGCTCCTGGCCCATCTCCGCCCTGCCATCCGCATCCTGCGCGCTCTCGCGGCCCCGTAAACCGACGCCCTCGCGCGCGCCGGACGCCGAATGGCAGGATCAGTAAGCGTGGACGCGCAAGTGGAGACCGTTATCGATCTGGATGCCATTGCCCATAACGTGCGGATCCTGCGCGCATATGCGGGGGATGCGGCGGTGATGGCGGTGGTCAAGGCCGACGGCTACAACCACGGCGCCGTCGAGGTCGGGCGGGCAGCGCTGGCGGCCGGTGCGGCCGAACTCGGTGTCACCACGGTCGCCGAGGCTGTGCAATTGCGCGCCGCCGGAATTACCGCCCCGATCCTGTGCTGGCTCAATAATTCCGATGCCGACTTCGGTGCCGCGATCGAGCACGATATCGAGATCGGTATCTCCTCTCCGGAGCACCTGCGTGCGGTCGAGGCCGCGACGCGCGCCACCGGCCGGTCCGCCATCATCTCGCTGAAGGTCGACACCGGCCTCAACCGCAACGGCATCGCCGCGCTCGAGTACCCAGCGGTGCTCACAGCTCTACGCAGGCTCGTGGACGAACGGATGGTGCGGTTCCGTGCGATCTTCTCCCACCTCGCACATTCCGACGAGCCGGAACATCCCTTCCTCGACGTGCAGCGTGACCGATTCGTCGAGGCCATCGCGGCCGCCAAGGAGCACGGCCTCGAACCGGAATTGGCCCACCTCGCGAATTCGGCCGCGACGCTCACCCGCCCGGATCTGGCCTTCGATATGGTTCGGCCCGGCATCGCGATGTACGGTCTGACCCCGATACCCGAACTCGGCGAGTTCGGCCTGCGCCCCGCGATGACCTTCCAAGCGCGCGTCGCCCTGGTCAAGCCGGTCGCCGCCGGTGAGGGCGTCTCGTATGGCCACCAGTGGATCGCGCCGCACGACACCACTGTCGCTCTCATCCCCGCCGGATACGCCGACGGCGTGTTCCGTCCGATGAGTAACCGTTTCGCGGTGTGGCTCGGCGGTGAGTTGCAGCCCAATGTCGGTCGCGTCTGCATGGACCAATTCGTCGTCGATCTAGGTGACAATGCCGCGGGCGTCACCGAGGGCGACAAGGCGATCCTGTTCGGTGCGGACCAACCGCGCGCCCAGGATTGGGCCGATCTGCTCGGCACCATCCATTACGAGATCGTGTGCGCCCCACACGGCCGAGTGGTGCGGCGCCACACCGGGGGAATCCGATGAGGAGAGTTGCACGCGGCGGTCTCGCCGCTGCCGCGCGCGTGTTCGGCGGCGCGCACGATGTGGTCATCCCGTTTCGCAACTCGCGGGCGCTGGCACGCGAACTGCCTGATAGCGAACTCGCCCGACTCGACGACGCCGCGCATATGTCGCAGATGCAGCTCCCGGACATCGTCAACGCCGCACCCGACCGGCTGCTCATGGGCACGGGAGTTGTCGCGAACACCCCATCAATCGCGGAGGTCGCCGGTGGCTGAACGGCAGCAACGGATTCTGCCCACGGTCGCCGACACCGAGGCCTTCGGTCGCGAACTCGCGGCCGGGCTGGGTGCGGGTGATCTGGTGGTGCTCGACGGACCCCTCGGCGCGGGCAAGACCGCGCTGACTCGCGGTATCGCCGAGGGCCTCGGCGTGCAAGGCCGGGTCAGCTCGCCGACCTTCATCATCGCCCGCCAGCACCGGGCCGGACAGCGCGAGGGCGCCGCCCCGGTACCGCTGGTGCACGTGGACGCCTATCGACTCGCCGGCGACCTGGACGAACTGGACGCCTTGGATCTCGATACCGATCTGCATCAGGCGGTCGTAGTGGTGGAGTGGGGCAAGGGTGTCGTGGAACACCTCGTCGAGCGGCACCTGTACGTCTTGCTCTCGCGCGAACCGAATTCCGAAGTCCGCACCGCGATCTGGGAATGGGTCGGTTAGGTCGCCAAGACGGCGGATGGTCCGGGCGCCGTAACTACCGAGTAGCTCCGCACGGCACGCAGGTACCACCCGGTATCGTTGGGTCAATCATGCTTGTACTAGCCGTCGACACCGCGACACCCGCCGTAACAGCGGGATTGGTGGAACTGGAGCAGGCCGCACCCGGCACCGTCGCCCCGGCGCGGATGCGCACCGTCGCCGCTCGCGTACGGGTCGACGCCCGCGCCCACGCCGAGGTGCTGACCCCGCAAATCCTCGAATGCCTCTCGGAGGCAGATCGTTCCAGGGCCGATATCGACGCCGTCGTGGTCGGCATCGGACCGGGTCCGTTCACCGGGCTGCGGGTCGGCATGGCGACCGCCGCCGCTTTCGGTGACGCGCTCGGCGTCCCGGTCTACGGGGTGTGCAGCCTCGACGCGATCGCCGCCGACGCGGTGCTCGAACCCTCGCTGCTGCCCGACATCGCCCCCGAGAGCGAACTGCTAGTGGTCACCGATGCGCGCCGCCGCGAGGTGTACTGGGCCCGTTACCGTGACGGATGTCGCGTCGCGGGGCCCGAGGTGAGCAAGCCAGGTGACCTGGATCCTGTGCAGTCCACCATGATCGCGGGATCGGCCTCGCATGTCGACCTGTTCGACCTGCCGGTGCTGCCTGCCGAGACCCCGTCGCCCGCCGGCCTGGTCCGGGTCGCGGCTACCGGACTGCTGGCGCGTGCCGTGCCGGAACGATTGGTCCCGCTGTACCTGCGCAGACCGGATGCGGTCGAACGGAGCTACCGCACGCTCGATCGGACGGGAGTGTGACGGCCGTGGAGCTGAGCAGATCCATGCCGCGCATCGAGCCCATGGACGTTGCGGATATCGAGCGCTGTGTCGAACTCGAGCAGTTGTTGTTCCCGGAGGACGATCCGTGGCAGGCAGTGTCGTTCCGCTCGGAGCTGGCCGGACCGCACAATCGCTATATTGTGGCGCGCGACGAAGCCGGGCGGATGGTCGGCTATGCGGGTATCGCGCTGCTCGGTGATGCCGAACATCCCGAGGCCGAGGTGCACACCATCGGCGTCGATCCAGGTTGCCATCGCCGCGGTGTCGGCACGATGCTGCTGGAGGCGCTGCTCGCCGAGGCCGGTAAGCGTGGCGGCCCGGTCTTCCTCGAGGTGCGCACCGATAACGCCCCCGCCATCGCGCTCTACGCCAAGCATGGCTTTCACATCATCGGCCTGCGCAAGAACTACTACCATCCCAGCGGCGCCGACGCCTACACCATGCGCCGGCCGGAACTGACCGCCGCGAATCCGGCCTGGGGTCCGCAGCCGGCCGAAACGGCACAACCGAACGAGGTGCTGTCGTGATCGTTATGGGCATCGAAAGCTCCTGCGACGAAACGGGAGTGGGCATTGTGCGCCGACACCCCGACGGCAGCTGCGAACTGCTCGCCGACGAGGTCGCTTCCAGCGTCGAACAGCACGCCCGCTTCGGCGGTGTCGTCCCGGAGATCGCCTCGCGCGCACACCTCGAGGCCATCGTGCCCGCGATGCGCCGCGCGCTGTCCGCCGCGGGCGTCAGCAAGCCTGACGCACTCGCGGTGACCATCGGTCCCGGACTGGCCGGTGCGCTGCTGGTCGGCGTCGCGGCCGCGAAAGCCTATGCGGCGGCGTGGGATGTGCCTTTCTATGCTCTGAACCATCTCGGCGGACACGTCGCGGTGGACACCCTCGAACACGGCCCGATGCCGCCGTGCGTCGCGCTGCTGGTCTCCGGCGGGCACACGCATCTGTTGCACGTCACGGATCTGTCCGCGCCGATCGTCGAGCTCGGCAGCACCGTCGACGACGCGGCGGGCGAAGCCTTCGACAAGGTCGCCCGGCTGCTCGGCCTGGGCTTCCCGGGCGGACCCGCGCTGGATGCGGCTGCGGCACACGGTGATCCGAAGGCCATCACCTTCCCGCGCGGCATGACCGGTCCGCGTGACCCCCGCTACGACTTCTCCTTCTCCGGCCTCAAAACCGCCGTCGCCCGCTACGTCGAGGCGGCCCAGCGCAATGGCTTCACCGCAGAGGACCTGCCGATACCGGATATCGCGGCATCTTTCCAGGAGTCGGTCGCCGACGTACTCACCATGAAGGCGGTGCGCGCCGCCCAGGACGTCGGCGTCGACACCCTCGTCCTCGGCGGCGGTGCCACCGCCAACTCCCGAATCCGCTCGATGGCCGAAGACCGCTGCGCCGCGGCCGGATTGCGCCTACGCGTTCCCAAACCCCGGCTATGCACCGACAACGGCGTAATGATCGCCGCCCTCGGCGCCCACGTAATCGCCGCCGGTGCAACTCCCTCCCCTTTGACCGTCGCCACCGACCCCGGTCTCCCCGTCTCCGTCAGCCAAGTCAGCTAGCCCGCGCTGGCCCCACGAGGGGCGATCAAGGTCAGGTGGAACTGGCGGCGGTCCGCTCCCGTTGCCCGACCCGAACGAGACTTCACTCCTCAGCCGTGTGGCCCCACCAACAGCCCCGACTCGCCCGCACTCGACCCAGAATTCCCCCTGGGCGGGAACGGAATCCGCGATTGCGCAGGCGCCTGCGTTGGTTCGACCTGCGATGGCGTGGTCGGCGGAGGCGTCGATGAAGCCGGAGTATCGTCCGCCCGCGACGACCCAGCCCCTTGCGTCGGATTTCCGAACAGCGGCCCGAGCAATTCCGGGAACGGGATCGGCGGCAGGTTTGGATCCGGACGCAGCGTCGGGGCGGACGGGGTGGTCCCGGTGGGCGACGATGCGGCCGACGTGGATGGTTGGCTGCGGTCCGGTGTCAGCGACGGGATATTGGCGCCGGAGGGTCCGCTGGTGCTCTCCCGGTTCGGGCCGGTGGTCGACGTGCCCGCACCGGTCGGCGGCACCACCGGCGCCGGCGGCGTGGGTAGCTGTGCACTGCTGGTGGTGCCCGCGGGGGAGATGTCGTCGCGGCCGGTCGGCGCGAAGGTCTTCACTCCGTAGCCGATGACCAGCCCGACCACCACGATCGCACCCGCCAGCGTGCCGACGACCTTCGTGAAGGTACCGACCGGCGCATCGGCTGCGCCGACCACCGGGAATACCGGTGGCTGCACCGAATCCGCCACCAGCGCGGCACCTTTCGCGATCACCGCCTCCGGATCGTCGATGGTGTGCACGGGAAGGTCCAGCTGGTGTTCGAGGGTGGACAGGACAGCGGGGATGTTGGCGCCGCCGCCGATCACGATGACGGCCTGCGGCGAACTGGGCGCCCGCGCGAAGACCGCAGCGGCGAAGACGGCGGTCTCGCGCAGCAGATCCGAGATCAGTTCCTCGAAGTCGGCCCTGGTCAGCTTGAGCGGCTGTCCGGCGACGTGGTCGATGGTCACGGCGGGTGCGATCGACAGGTGTTCCTTGGCGGCGCGGCCGCGGTTGGTCAGCATGCCGCGGTTGGGTCGGGTGCCGCGCCGCGCGTAGTGCAGATCGACGAGGTGGTGGTAGATCAGCTCATCGATCGCGTTGCCGCTGATCGCCGCGGTGCGCTCGGTGCGCAGGATGGTGGAGTCCGTCTGATCGGCGACGGTGACGCTGAGACCGGTCGCGCCGAGATCGACGATGGCGACTGTGTCGTAGCGGTCCACGAGTCCGGTGTGCCGCAAATACGTCAGTGCCGCAGTACCTTCCGGCACCAGCCGCAGATCGCGCTGTTTGCCGGTGGCCGACCGGATCACCTGCGCCTGCTCTTTACTGCGGTAGGCGACCGCGACGCTGGTGGGTGGGCGACCGGCGGCGGAATCGATACCCATCGATTTCGCACCGGTGAAGCGCGCACCGACCGGATGCGCCGGAAAGGACACGTCATAGGAGAGCTGTGTGGTCGGAAGTTGGGTCGTCATCAGCTCGATCGAGGACGCGACGAGATCGCCGAGATCGGAGTGGGCCGCATCCGCGGAAACCACTCGATAGTCGAAACTCTGCGCGCCGTTGGGCGCGGTAGCGACCAGTGCCGAGCACACGACCTCGTTACCGGCCGATATGCCGAGGGATGTTCGCATGTCACCTCCCTTCGAGCGGATGGTCATGGTGTCGCCGACCATCTCGAATGGATAGCCGGACTGCTCGCGTGGATGGCGAGCGATCCGGACGCGGGACCGGGCCGACCCGTTGTCCGGATGGGTCGCTGGGACGGCCATGGATCACGTGTGGTCTTGCCCTCTGGTGAAGCTTCTCGTGGAAAACGCTGGTGTTTGTGACGCTGGTTCGAACTCGGTACTGACGCTGGTCTTGCTCTTGCGGAGCAGGTATTGCTCTGTGGCGCTGGGTGTTTCGTGACGCTGGCGCTCCCCCTACGACGCCGCTTCGGGACGAACACGGCGAGCGGAGCACGACCGCCGTCAATACTGTCACAATCCGTTATCCGAACGTTACAGATTTGCCGAAGTCTTGGGAAGGCCCTCAGTCACCCGGGCGTGGCGCGTCGCACGCGTGTCGGGAAAACGGCACGAGGTGGCCGGACCAACGGTTTTGGCACAGTCCAACCTTGAGCGCTGGCACTCTCATGTATAGAGTGCTAGTCGGCACTGTGTGATGTGCGTGTGCCAGTTCGACTACTGAGCAGGGGTCCCGGCACCCGCGACGACGGGGCTGATGCGCAGGGTCGAGTTCGAGTGACCGTCGGCGGCTGCTTGCGGGTCGCTCGATACAACACCGATACCGATGGTCCGGGACAACAGTTCCGGACGACCGTAAATCCCCTGAAAGTGGAGGGCTCAACGTGGCGAGCGTGAACATCAAGCCGCTCGAGGACAAGATCCTCGTCCAGGCCAACGAGGCCGAGACGACGACGGCCTCCGGCCTGGTCATCCCCGACACGGCGAAGGAGAAGCCGCAGGAGGGCACCGTCATCGCCGTCGGTGACGGACGCGTTACCGATAAGGGTGACCGCATTCCGGTCGACGTCAAGGAAGGCGACGTCGTCATCTACAGCAAGTACGGCGGCACCGAGATCAAGTACCAGGGCGAGGAGTACCTCATCCTGTCGGCGCGCGACATCCTGGCCGTCGTCACCAAGTAGCCGATAGGCACATGCGTTCCGCCCCGGTGTCTTTCGCGACCCGGGGCGGAGTGCGTTCGGCCCAGAACACACAGGAGCTGACAAACACATGGCAAAGCAGATCGAGTTCGACGAGAAGGCTCGTCGTGCTCTCGAGCGCGGCGTCGACAAGCTCGCCGATGCGGTGAAGGTCACCCTCGGGCCGCGTGGTCGCCACGTCGTGCTCGCGAAGGCCTTCGGCGGCCCGACGGTGACCAACGACGGTGTCACCATCGCGCGCGATATCGACCTCGAGGATCCGTTCGAGAACCTCGGCGCGCAACTGGTCAAGAGCGTCGCGACCAAGACCAACGATGTCGCTGGTGACGGCACGACCACCGCAACCGTGCTGGCCCAGGCGCTGGTGCGCGCGGGCCTGAAAAACGTTGCCGCCGGCGCGAATCCGATCGCGGTCGGTTCGGGCATCGCCAAGGCCGCGGACGCGGTCTCCGAGGCGCTGCTCGCGCTGGCCACCCCGGTCTCCGGTGAGCGGGCGATCGCGCAGGTCGCCACCGTCTCCTCGCGCGACGAGGAGATCGGTGAGATGGTCGGCAAGGCGCTGACTACCGTCGGCAAGGACGGCGTCGTGACCGTCGAGGAGTCCTCGACGCTGCAGACCGAACTCGTCGTCACCGAGGGCGTCCAGTTCGACAAGGGCTACCTCTCGCCCTACTTCGTCACCGATGCCGACAGCCAGCAGGCCGTCCTCGAGGACGCCTACATCCTGCTGAACCGGGAGAAGATCAGCTCGCTGCCCGATCTGCTCCCGCTGCTGGAGAAGATCGCCGAATCCGGCAAGCCGGTGCTGATCATCGCCGAGGACGTCGAGGGCGAGGCGCTGTCCACGCTGGTGGTCAACTCGATCCGCAAGACCCTCAAGGCCGTTGCGGTGAAGGCCCCGTTCTTCGGTGACCGCCGCAAGGCATTCCTCGACGACCTCGCCGTTGTCACCGCGGGCACCGTGGTCAACCCGGATCTGGGCATCGCGCTGCGCGAGGCGGGCATCGAGGTGCTCGGCAAGGCACGTCGTGTGGTCGTGACCAAGGACGACACCACGATCATCGATGGCGCCGGCACCGCGGAGGACATCGCGAGCCGTGGTGCGCAGCTGCGGCGCGAAATCGAGGCCACCGATTCCGATTGGGATCGGGAGAAGCTCGAGGAGCGCTTGGCCAAGCTGGCCGGTGGTGTTGCGGTGATCAAGGTCGGCGCAGCCACCGAGACCGCGCTCAAGGAACGCAAGTACCGGGTCGAGGACGCGGTGAGCGCGGCGAAGGCCGCCGTCGACGAGGGCATCGTGCCCGGTGGTGGCACCGCCCTGGTGCACGCCGCCGCCAAGCTCGTCGAACTGCGCGATTCGCTCTCCGGCGACGAGGCCATCGGCGTCGAGGCGGTGCGTACCGCACTGCGGGCGCCGCTGTACTGGATCGCCACCAATGCGGGCGTCGACGGTTCCGTGGTGGTCAGCAAGGTCGCTGATGGCAAGGAGGGCTTCAATGCCGCCACCCTCGCCTATGGTGATCTGCTCACCGACGGTGTCGTGGACCCGGTGAAGGTGACCCGCTCCGCGGTCGTGAACGCGGCGTCGGTGGCCAGGATGATCCTCACCACCGAGAGTGCCGTGGTCGACAAGCCCGCCGAAGAGGAGCACGACCACAGCCACCACGGTCACGCGCACTGAGCGTAGGCCGCACGGCAAAAGCCCCCGGGACCGTACGTCCCGGGGGCCTTCGTTTGTGAACAATATGAACACAATGGCCGCCTGACAAGTCGGAAAATGTCAATCGCGACAACCGATTCCGACTCTGGGCGGCGAAGTTCTAAGAGGCGACCGGTGGCTGCTCGGCGGCGATGGCGGCGAGCAATCTGGCACGCAGGGCGGCGGGCGGCTGGGCCGCCGTCGCCTCCGCGAGAGCGGCGAGGACTTCCTTCGTCTGGTGGACTTCGGACATGAATTCCGCACGTAGTGCGGGGTCCTCGCCGTCGAGCACTTCCTGTACCGCATTGTGGTCTTCGTCGTCGATCGATCCGAGCGCGACGGTGTGCGCGAGATCGATCCGGGCTTCGTTCATCTCACGTCACCCCCAAACTTTTCTTCAGTCGTGTCAATCCGTCCCGTATGCGGGACTTAACGGTCGGTAACCCTACGCCGAGGAAGTCGGCGACCTCCGCGTAGGTGCGCCCGCCGTAGTAGGCGAGCGAAATGGCTTCCCGCTGAGTCTGTGTCAATGTCCCTAGACCCTCCAGGACGGCCTGCTGCTCGAGCCTGCGCTCGACTTCTTCGGTGACCTCATCGAATTCGTTGCCGAGAACCCTTATTCCATACGCGACTTCGCGCAGGGTATGGGCTTGTTCGGCGCGGACCCGGTCGACGGCCCGCCGATGGGCGAGGGTCATCAACCATGTCACCGCGGATCCTTTGGTCGCGTCGAAACTGGACGCGGTCCGCCAGATCTGGAGATACACCTCCTGGGTGGTCTCCTCCGCGTATCCGGGGTCGTGCAGGACGCGTAGCACCAGGCCGAACACACGCGCGCACGTTCGGTCGTACAGCTCGGCGAATGCCTCCTGGTCGGACCGGCCGCAACGTTCGAGAAGTGCGGCGAGCTCGATACTTTCGGCGGCGCGTGCCGTTACCGCAGATTCCACCCTGTTCGATGCAACGGTGGGTGGGATGGCTTCTCTTCGGAACGAGTCGCCCTCTGCGGCCGGCGGCCGCGTTGTCACAACGCTCCATTCTGTGTCATCGGTCACTACCGTAGCGGTTCGCTATGGGGCTCCGTGCGGTGGGGTGCCAGCGAGCCGTTTGCGGACTGGCAACTTCCCGGTAAACCTCGACACGTCACGCGCTTCTGGCGGGGACACACTGTGACATGCCGATGGTTTTCACGAAACGCCGTATATGCAACCGACTTCGGCTTGTGGCCATCGCCGGGTATTTGCTAGGCATTCGGCGCGCCGCGCCACATGGATGGGCAGAAGTTCGTTTCAAACAGCCATGCGACGACGGTTGCGCCGGGCGTGCATCTCGCGCTCGGTTTCGGACATACCGCCCCAGATGCCATAGGGCTCGCTTACTTTGAGTGCGTGGCTACGGCACTGCATGAGCACCGGGCAGGCCCGGCAGATCTCCTTCGCGCGCATCTCGCGCGCGGTACGGGCGCGGCCGCGTTCACCGTCCGGGTGGAAAAACACCGCGGAATCCTGGCCGCGGCAGGATCCCCGCATCTGCCAGTCCCAGATGTCCGCGTTCGGTCCGGGGAGGTGGGTCGGCATGGGCATTGGTGAACTCCTCGTGGTGCGAGCTCGTCAGCGTTGTCGAGCAGTTGTTCTGCAACAGTTGTGGGCCACGGCGCTGGGTCGGCGGCGTGCCATGGGCTCGCCTATTGCGGTCGCTGTAATTTCGCGCGGCGCCGACCGTGGCGATGAGCTACGTTAGGTCCAGCCGCGAAATTCCGTCAATAGTTCGGTGCAGCAGTTCTCTAAAACTTAAGCTGCGAAATTTAACCTCGAAGCTGTTTACTTTTTGGGTCCATCCGGTGACAATGGTCGGTTGACCAGAGGCTGGTGCGTCTTCGCATGGCGTCAGTATTCCGCATTCCCGCAGGTGGGAACGCGTGTGCCGTTGCGTCGCGCTTCAGTAGCGACTGCGAGGGGCGTGGGTCCTGTCACACCGTCGAGGGGCCGCTGCGATGCCCGGTCGGTCGGAGATGACGGAAACTGGGCGCTGAGGTTAATTGCGCGAAACGCGTGTGAATTCCGGTCACACACGCTATGTGATTGCCGGAAGTGCTTTTACTTGATGGAAACATGGTGATGGCGATGAAATGCTCAATATTAGCCGGAAGTACCTAACGGACGGTTTCCGTGGCGCGGTCGCATGCGGCGCTCAGGATAGAGTTCGGCCGTGCTCGTGCCCGCTTCCCCTACATATATCGAGTCCGCCATGCTTGCCGACGCGGCGTTCGGTACCTGCCCCGGCCGTGCCGCTGCCGAGTTGCCGGCCCCCGCGACCCCGCTCGATTCCTGGTATCGATCGGTGATTTTCGGTGGTCAGGGCCGCTACGCCGCGGCGCGTGAAGAGTTGCGGGTATTGCGCGCGCACACCACCGATCCGGCTCTGCTTTCGCTGGCCGCGAGTACCGAAGGCTCGTTTCTGCGTCAGCTCGGCTGGCATGCCCGCGCTGCCGCATACGACGGCCGCGCGATCGCGCTGATCCTGCCCACAGCAGGTGCGGTCGGGCCCTATCGGGTGGCCGCGATCTGTGATGGGCTGACCGGTCTCGCGGCTGATGCACTCGGCACCGGCCGTCTGGAACTGGCCACCCGTCTACTCCGGCGCAGTCATGACGCGATGGCCCAGGCGGACTCGCCGCACAGCTGGCGAACGCTGATCCGCTGGCATTGGGTCTGTGCGGAGACCGCACTCGCTGCCGGTGCTGCCGGCGCCGCCGCACCCCATGCCGCGACGGCCCTCGCACTGGCCGAGGACGGCCCCTCGGTTCGGCACCGGGTCAAGTCCCGGCTCCTGGTCGCCGCGACTGCCGCCGCAGCCGGTGATGTCGACCGCGCGCGAACGCTCGCCGATGCGGTCGCCGAGCAGTGCCGCGAGCACGGGTTGCTCCCATTGCGTTGGGCCAGTTCGATGTTGCGCGCCGGGGTGTCCGTCGGCGCCGACGCGAGCGCCGCCGCAACCGACGCGCTCGGGTGTTCGGCGGCAATCTGCCGTCGTGGCGGGCGCTTTCGTCCCATGAGTGGTTCCCAAGTCTGATCAAGAGACCACCGTGTTGCCCGTATCCGCGGGTTGTATCGCTATTGTTAGACCGTTCCGCCCCTTCGGCGGAAGCACTGGTCATCACCGCCGGTGCCACTTGTAACGCCGGGAAATTCTCTGACGATGACGAACACGGGCGAAGAGTTGGACCTCGCCGTCGCTGCCGCAGCGCAGGGCGACAGATCCGCTTTAGCCCAGGTACTTGAAATGGTCCGCCCGTTGGTGGTGCGCTATTGCCGCGCGCGGATCGGCGCCGCGGAGCGTGGACATCTCTCTGCGGACGACGTCGCGCAGGAGGTATGTCTGGCCGTGATGACAGCTCTGCCCCGGTATCAGGACCAGGGCAGGCCCTTCATGGCCTTCGTATATGGAATCGCTTCGCACAAGGTTGCCGACGCTCATCGCAACGCCGCCCGTAACAAGGCGGAGGCAATGGCCGAAGTACCAGATGTCATATCCACCGACCAGGGGCCGGAACAGCGAGCTCTGGAATCCGAAACGAGCAGGCAGATGAACAGCCTGCTCGCGACACTTCCGGAGAAGCATCGCGAGATCTTGATCCTGCGCTTGGTCATGGGCTTGTCAGCAGAAGAAACCGCAGTCGCCGTGGGCAGTACGGCGGGTGCGATACGCGTCGCCCAACACCGGGCGCTCGCGAAACTGAAGTCACAAGTGGCGAGGGCAGGTGAAATGTATGGCTAGGGATGGCGAGCGCGGTCGGGGCGACTGGAAGGCGCGACGTGGATCGCGAAACAGCGGTCCCTACGCCGGGAGTGGTGACACCGGTCCGGTGGACATCGCGGCGGTGCGCAGGGACGATGCCCTGATCGATGCCATTGCTAGCAACGGTCCGGTACAGACCGACAGCGCGGAGGAGTTTCAGCTCGCGTCGCTGTTGGCGGACTGGCGTGCGGAGCTGATTTCTCCGCCGCTGCCTGGTGAACCGAGCCTCGATGAGATCGTTGCCGCGGTCAACCAGGAGATCGGTGCCCGGCAGGTCCGTATCGGTGCGCAGTCCGGTGGGCGACTACGGCTTGTCCGTCCGATCCTCGGGACGGCTGCCGCGCTGGCTCTGGTCATCGGTGGTCTTTCGGCGTTCTCCTATGGCGCAGCTCCCGGCGATCCGCTCTGGCGGGTCAAGGAAGTCGTATTCAGTGAACAGGCGCAGTCGACCGTGGTGCAGCGTGCCGACAGCGATCTGGCTACCGCGAAAACGGCAATTGCGCAGGCTGATCCGGAGCAGGCCAGGGCAAAGTTGGAGGGCGCCAAGGCGAATGCGGAGCTCATCGACGATCCGGTCAAGCGGGACAAGCGAATCAACGAATTCAACGCCTTGCTCGCGGAGTTGAACAAGATCGCTCCCGAGATCGGCAAGTCGCTCGCGGTGAGCACGACGCCGACGACGCCCAACCCGGCGGCAACCGATGGCACCACCACTACGCCGACCACCAAGCCATCCAGCGAGGTTGGTTCGACCTCCTCGGTGGTGCCGCCGGTCGATACGAGGGTGCCGACCACGGATGCGAACACGACGAGTAAGGCGACACCGTCGACCACGCAGCAGGCACCGGTGACCACGCCCGAACAGCCCACCCAACCCACCACCCAGCCCAGTCACACGAATCCGGCTCCGCCGAGTACCGTCGTGGGATCCCAGCAGCCCACAGGGGTGGTGCCGAGCATGGATTCCGGCCCGCCCGCGCATTCCCCGACAACACAGCAGCCGCTGCCCTTCGTGGTTCCCACCGGTTTGCCATCTTTGCCCGGGTTGCCCGGATCTGGCCCGGCTTCTTGATCGGAGTCGATCCTCCAGCGGCGCTTTGTTCGTGAAGAGCGCTCGATCCAGCAGAAGCGCTGTGGCGGACGTATATCCGCCACATCCGCACGTGCGTGAGTGCGCGCGAATTATCGTGCATGAACCGATCGCCGACCGGCGGTCGGTTTTTTCTGTCAGCTATTTCACATCGCGCGCCCACGCGTCGGCGCGCTGGGTGGGCGCGCGATGTCAGCTGTCGAACCCGTCGAATCCGTCGCCGTGGAAGGCCTCGTTCATCGAGGCGTCCGCGTATCCCCGGCAGTAATCCCAGGTGACGTACGCTTCCGGCATCGGGTCGTAGGCGGGCTCATGCGGGCGCACCGTGCCGTCGACCAGCAGCTGAAGCAGGTTGGCGCGCAGCATATCCCAGTCGTGGTAGTGGTCCTGTCTGCAGTCTTCGCAGCTGACCACGAGTCCGCGGATGCCACGGTGGGCTAGTAGTGCCTCGTACACCGCAAGGTCGGCGAGATCCTCCTCGACCGCAAGGCGCTCGTGGGGATCCAGCGGTTCACCGGGCTCGATGGCATCGAGCGCGGCGGACGGGTCGGAGGGGTCTCCGGCGAACGGATCCGGCGGCAAGCCAGGTGGTAGATGGTCGCGCACACCCCCACGGTACGCAGAACAGGGTGCTCTTCGCCAGCTATGTGGCGCGCCAGTTTCGGCGGTGGGCTCAGTTCATCGAAGAGTTTGCGGGACAGATACCATGGGTGACAGGCCCGGCCAGTACCCGACAGCACTGGCGGAGCCGTCACCGTCCATCCCATCAGTTTCCACGACGCCGGCCTCCCCGGCGTTCGTTGCTTTCGACGTCCAGGAGGGGTCGATCCGAATGAGTAATCCCGTATCGGGCGAACGAATCGCGGTCCGCCCTTCTACGGGTGGTGACGATCCGAACAAGATCGCCATGCTGGGCCTCACGTTCGACGATGTGCTGTTGCTACCGGCGGCTTCGGATCTCATCCCGAGCTCGGTGGAAACCTCCAGCCAGCTGACCCGTGAGATCCGGTTGCGCACCCCGCTCTGCAGTTCCGCGATGGACACCGTGACCGAGGCGCGCATGGCCATCTCCATGGCGCGCGCGGGCGGTATGGGCGTACTGCACCGCAATCTCTCCATCGCCGATCAGGCCGCGCAGGTCGAGACCGTCAAGCGATCCGAGGCGGGCATGGTCACCGATCCGGTGACCTGTCGTCCTACCGACACCCTGGCCGAGGTCGATGCGATGTGCGGCCGCTTCCGCATTTCCGGTCTGCCGGTGGTGGATGAGACCGGCGCGCTTGTGGGCATTATCACGAACCGCGATATGCGCTTCGAGGTGGATCAGAACCGGCGGGTCGCCGATGTGATGACCAAGGCGCCGCTGATCACCGCGCAGGAGGGCGTCACCGCCGAGGCCGCGCTGGGCCTGCTGCGCCGCCACAAGATCGAGAAGCTGCCGATCGTCGACGGTAACGGCCGCCTGCGCGGACTCATCACCGTCAAGGACTTCGTCAAGACCGATCAGTACCCGAACGCCACCAAGGACCGCGACGGCCGCCTGCTCGTCGGCGCCGCGATCGGTGTCGGCGAGGACTCCTGGTCGCGCGCCATGACGTTGGCCGATGCCGGCGTGGACGTGCTCATCGTCGATACCGCGCACGGACATCAGGCCGGTGTGCTGCAGATGGTGACCAAGGTCAAGGCCGAGGTCGGCGATCGTATCCAGATCGTCGGTGGCAATGTGGCCACCAGGGCCGGTGCGGCCGCGCTGGTCGAGGCGGGCGCGGATGCGGTGAAGGTCGGTGTCGGTCCCGGCTCCATCTGCACCACCCGCGTGGTCGCCGGTGTCGGCGCGCCGCAGATCACCGCTATCCTCGAGGCCGTCGCCGCGTGCAAGCCACACGGCGTTCCGGTGATCGCCGATGGTGGCATCCAGTTCTCCGGTGATATTGCCAAGGCCATCGCGGCGGGCGCGTCCACCGTCATGCTCGGCTCGTTGCTGGCCGGTACCGCCGAGTCGCCGGGTGAGCTGATCCTGGTGGGCGGCAAGCAGTTCAAGAGCTACCGCGGCATGGGTTCGCTCGGTGCCATGCAGGGCCGCGGCCAGGCCAAGTCCTACTCCAAGGACCGCTACTTCCAGGACGACGTGCTCGCTGAGGACAAGTTGGTGCCCGAGGGCATCGAGGGCCGGGTGCCGTTCCGCGGACCGGTCAACCAGGTGATCCATCAGCTCATCGGCGGGCTGCGGGCGGCCATGGGCTACACCGGGTCGCAATCCATCGCGGATCTGCAGGAGGCGCAGTTCGTGCAGATCACCGCGGCAGGGCTCAAGGAGAGCCACCCGCACGACATCACCATGACTGTCGAGGCGCCCAACTACACTGGTCGCGGCTAGTCCGGTTGACATTTGTGTCCAGGACCGAATGGTCCTGTACATGATTGGGCTTGCTGGCTTCTCCACGCGCCTCGGCACCGAAAGCCGGGCAAAGCGCGGAGGCGCTCCGCGGTGCGGACTTCGGCTCGCCGCCGCAACGACCACACGGAGCGAGTCATAAGTGAGTAGCTCGCGGCGGTCTCATGTCCGCGCAGGCGCGGCCATGGCGACGTCCGCGGGCGGGCGCGGCCGTGTTTCGGCCGAGTCGTCGAAGCGCATGCGCCGCAGGCGCGAGTCTCGACAGCTCGGTCGCCAGACACCATAGAGCCGCGAACACGCCGCGCTCGCGCGGCCGAACCTAAGGAGAACAAGCGTGCGCGACATGGTCGAGATCGGTATGGGTCGGACCGCCCGGCGTACCTACGAACTGGACGATGTCGATATCGTCCCGTCGCGGCGGACCCGTTCGTCGAAGCAGGTGTCGCTGGCGTGGCAGTTGGACGCCTATCGATTCGAGATCCCGTTCCTGACGCACCCCACCGATGCGCTGGTCTCGCCGGAGTTCGCCATCGAACTCGGCAGGCTCGGCGGCCTCGGCGTCATCAATGGTGAGGGGCTGTGGGCCCGGCATGCCGATGT
>FTJU01000013.1_pt4 | contig 18750 bp, 13 predicted proteins | sample 1658961 | NCBI WGS metagenome assembly FTJU01 (sample SAMEA3914878, study PRJEB12502) | metagenome | biome: forest; material: soil | place: USA | collected 2012-03-12 | depth 0.3 m | reverse complement strand
GCGAGCAACTCGTCGAGCTCGGCGTCGAGATCGTCACCGCCGGCCGTATCGGCATGGAGTGCGGCCAGAAACCGGCGCTCCAGCTCGGCGCGCACGCCCAGAAGCCCGGGATCCCATTCCCATTCGGCATCCACGCCATCGAAGCCTTCATAGTGCAGCGCGTAGCAAGTGTGCAGCGCCGAGTGCAGGTCTCGATCGTATGGATCGGCCGCACGCACGCCCGGGATCGGCGAGCCTGCGGGTGTGCGGAGAGTCTCCACCACTGCCGCCGACAATTCGCCGCAGGGTCGCGGGAGCGGTCGGCGGGTACGCGCGATCGGACTTCGCATGGTCCCTCTCACAGAATCGGTCTGCCGCCGGTGACGGCCAGGCGCGCGCCGGAGATGTAGCTGCCTTCGTCTGCGACGAGCACGTAGGTACCGGCGAGTTCGGATGGTGTCCGGCACGGCCATCTCGGATGCTTTCGTCGTGCGGATACCCGCGCGCGGGCGACCGAACCAGTGACGCGAGCACCGGTACCGGGAAGGTTGATCGGGCCCCGCGGTACAGGCGGACAGCACCGGTCAACGTTACTCGGGAAGCACTCCGTCTGCCGAGATCCCCAGACCGCGCTCATAGTCGAGCTGTCGATCCCACGACTCATCGGTCGGCACCGCCTCGGCTTCCGCGGGACGCGCGGCGGGCGGCGGCACGGGCTCTCGGTCGGGTTCCTCCTCGGCCAGGCGTTCATCGAGACCACGCGGGTGGGCCTGTTCCCACCCGGTCATGCCGTACTCGGTCGCCCCGGTCCAGTGTTCGGGGGGATCCATTCCCGCTTCGAGTGGGTCCGTGCGCAACCGGTCCTCGTCCAGATCCTCGGCGCTGCTCAATGCCGCGCCATCGGATTCGACGCTGTCCGGTGCCCCCGTATCCTGCGGCGGATCCCATGAACTGTACGGGTCGGTCATGACAGATCGCTCCTTCCGCTGTCGCGTTCGCGAACGCCCGACGCCACTACGTCCACCTGCCGCGGCGGGATCAGGCCCTGTCGTTCTGGTCGTACCCGAGGTATCCGGAACCAATCCGATATCGCCGCACTGCATCGCATCACCGGGATCCGCTCCGGCGTGGTGTTCGTTCCGTTCAACTACGGATACTGGGACACCGCCCCGCCGGACCGGGCGCGAGCGGCGAACGGAACTCACAGGCACCGTGTGGGCGCGTCTGCGAACGGCCCCTGTGCAAATCCGCCGCCCATATCCGGCGCTTGTGATCGCGCAGCTCGGTGCTGCTGTTCAGGGGGCTTCGACCTCGTTTGTCAGCGCGCTCCGCATGTGCCCGTGGGGGTGTACTGGCAGGGGTTCTCGGTGCGGCCCCGGTACTGATCGTGACCGTCGCTATTGGAGCGCACCCCGGAACCGTAACCACTGTTGTGCTGACTGTGGTCGCCGCTGTTGGGGCGCGTTCCCGCTCCGTAGCCGTGACCGGCTCCGGGGCTGTGTGAATCCCGAGACCCCGCCGAGGCCGCGAATAGGTGCGGTGAGGCGATCGTCACTATCACCAGTCCGATGGCGAACAGCGTCGTGAGTACAACACGACGCACGGTCCAGAACTTCGTCGCGATCTTCACGAGACATCTTCCCCTCAATTAACGTACCGCTATATAACGACACATTAATCGATGGTCCATCGCATGTGAAGGTCGTTTCCCGGATTGTCCAGGGGTGAATACACATCGGCCGAGGGGCACTGTCACGTAGGGTGACGGGCGCGGAATTCGTCTCGAGCGATCCAGGTTGGAGTTGGCCTGATCGGCAGCAGCCTTCGGTCCGAGTGCCGCGTGAGGGCGTTGGAGAGCGCGAACGGCGTGCTCCGAAAGGACCAGTCGGGATATGCTGGCTGGTGCCCGGTGGGTAGATCACGAGTAGCCGATGGTCGAGAGAGATCCGTTCAAGACGCAGCGTGATGTCGGTAATGATGGCGTCACGGAGTTGAGCACTGCCGGTTTCGCCGATGCCGAGGAGATCGGGCGGGGCGGTTTCGGGGAGGTGTTCCGCTGCACTCAGTCCGCCGTGGGGCGCACGGTCGCCGTGAAGGTGCTGACCGGCGATCTCGACGAGAATCGGGAGCGTTTCTTTCGTGAGCAACGCGCGATGGGGCGGCTGACCGGGCACCCGAATATCGTCGACATGCTCGAGGTCGGTGAGACTACAAGCGGTCACCCGTACCTGGTCATGCCATATCACGCTCGCGGGTCCCTGGACGCGCGCCTGCGCGACGACGGTCCGTTGCCGCTGGCAGAGATGCTGCACCTGGGGGTGAAGCTCGCCGGGGCGCTGGAAACCGCGCATCGAGCCGAGGTGTTGCACCGCGATATCAAGCCGGGAAACATTCTGCTCACCGACTACGGCGAGCCCGCGTTGACCGATTTCGGAATCGCCCACATCACCGGTGGATTCGAAACCACGAACGGCACGGTCACCGGATCACCGGCGTTCACCGCACCGGAGATCCTCGGTGGCGCCGCCCCGAGCCGGGCCTCGGATGTTTACGGGCTGGGAGCCACATTGTTTTGTGCGCTCACCGGGCATGCGGCCTTCGAACGCCGCAGCGGCGAGCAGGTCGTCACGCAATTTCTGCGAATCACGCAGCAACCGATACCGGATCTGCGTGAGCAAGGAATTCCCGACGACGTGTCCGCGGTGATCGAGGCTGCCATGTCACGCGAACCACGCGACCGCCCCACCGCCGCAGAGTTGGGCGAGCAACTGCGCCAAGTGGAGCGCGATCACGGTTTCGCGGTCGATGCGATGGCGCTGCCGACCGAACCAGGAGCCGAGCATGCGTTGGTCGCGACATCGGTGCCCGCGGCGGGGAATCGCACCGGAAACCTGCCGCTCGAGCTGACCAGCTTTGTCGACCGGCGGATTCAGGTGACCGAGCTCAAGAACCTGCTGGCGGGGTCACGTCTGGTGACGCTGACCGGGATCGGAGGCGTCGGCAAAACACGGCTCGCGCTACGCGTCGCCGACAAGGTGCAGCGAGATTTCACCGCCGGTGTGTGGCTGGTCGAGTTGGGTGATCTGCAGGATGCGACATTGTTGGCCGACGTCGTGGCCGCCGCCCTCGGTCTGCGAAACCAGCGCGCCCAGCCGATCCTCGAGGCGCTTGTGGAGTTCTTGTCCGCGCGCAATCTGCTGCTGGTACTGGACAACTGCGAGCACATGATCGACGCAGTCGCGGAGCTGACCGAATCGCTGCTACGGACCTGCCCGCAAGTGCGGATTCTGGCGACCAGTCGCGAGGCACTCGGCATCGGTGGGGAATCGGTGTTCGCGGTGCCCCGACTGGGGACTCCCGATATGGCGAGCAAACCTGGGCTGCGCGGGGTGACCCGCCACGACGCGGTGACATTGTTCGCCGAGCGAGCCGCCGCGGCCGTGCCGGGCTTCGAGGTAACCGATGACTCCATGCTCAGCGTGGCCGGGATCTGCACTCGACTCGAAGGGCTACCGTTGGCGATAGAACTGGCCGCGGCCCGGCTGCGGACAATGTCGCCCGAACAGATCCTGACCCGGCTCGACGACCGCTTTGCCCTGCTGACTCGCGGAAGTCGCGTTGCCCCGATGCGGCAGCAGACCCTGCGGTGGTGCATCGGCTGGAGCTATGACCTGTGCACACCGGTCGAGCAGCGGTTGTGGGACCAACTCTCGGTATTCGCCGGCATCGAACTCGATGCCGCCGAGCAGGTGTGCGGCAGTGACATGGCCGAGGCGGAGTTGCTCGACGCATTGTCCGCACTGGTGGACAAGTCGATCCTGATCCGCGACGAAACCGACGGCACGGTCCGCTTCCGGATGCTCGAGACCGTTCAAGAATACGGCAGGGAGCAAGCCGCGGACAGCGGGCTGTACCCGGAATACGTTCGGCGGCATCGGGATTGGTGCGTGCGGTTGGCACTCGAGGCAGAGTCGGAATGGATCGGTCCGCACCAGTTGCAGTGGGTTGCCCGATTGGAGCGGGAGCTGCCGAATCTGCGAAACGCGCTGGAATTCAGCCTGTCCGAGTCGGGCGAGGATGCGTTGCGGATCACCACCGCCCTGTACCTGTTCTGGACATTGCGTGGGCGGCTCAGCGAGGGACGACGCTGGTCCGAGCGCGCGCTGGCCCAATCGACCGATACACAGCCGCTGGGGCGGGCCAAGGCTCGCTGCGGGGCCGCCATAATGGCCATCCTGCAGGGTGACCTACCGGCCGCCGCCGAGAATGTGGCGCGGCTCGAGGCCCTGGCCGAGCAGACGGCGGACCCGCTGGTCGCAGCCCTGCTCGCCCACGTCAAGGGAAACTATTGTCTCGCGAGCGGTGCTGATGGTCTGGCTCGTGCGGGAACCCTGCTGGCCGATGCCCTCGACACCTACGAGGAGGCATCCGGTGATCTCAGATTGCAACTGGACGCCCGCATTTCGCTCGGCTGGGCTTATGCGCAACAGGGCGACATCGCGCGGGCTCTCGCGGTCCTCGAGACCGCTCTCGCGATCACCGAATCCGCCGGTGAAACGATGCTTCGGTCGTGGGTGCTGTTGACAATGGGATTCGCCGTGTGGCGAGCGGGTGAGCCCGACCGCGCCGCATCTCTGTTGCAGGAGGGAGTTCGAGCGGTCAGACTGGTGTCCGATCCGGTCGTCGCCACCGTCTGTTTGGAGGTACTGGCTTGGATCGCGACCGAGCAGCGCCATGCCCGCCGCGCCGCTACCCTGCTGGGCGCCGCCGATACGCTGAGCCGCATAGGCGGCAGTTTCGTGTCCATGTTACCCAATCTGCTCGTCTACCATGAGGAATTCACCCGCGGCAGTCGCGAGATGCTCGGCGCGCGCGCATTCGAGGCGGCCCGCCAGGAAGGCGCCGCAATGAGTTTCGATGCCGCGGCGGACTTCGCGCTCGGCGAGCGAGCCGAAGCGACCGCGCCGCCCGTCCGTTCAGGAGGAAAGCTGACCAAACGTGAGCGCCAGGTCGCCGATCTCGTTGCGCGCGGCCTGACCAACAGGGCGATCGCCGCCCGGCTGGTGATTTCACCACGCACCGCCGATGGGCACGTGGAACATATCCTGACCAAACTGGGGTTCACCTCGCGCGCACAGATTGCGGCATGGGCCGCCGAGCAGGCCGAACTCTGAGCCGTAGTTCATGCCTGTCCTCTTCTTTTGCGGCGGACCGCATTCGGCGGCGGGATCGAGCCGGTGACCGGGGCGGTCATCATGGTGAACGAATACCACCACCCCTGTCCGGCCACGGCCGCGAGCCGCGACATCCGCCGAACTGCTCTGGGCGACAAGCCTTTTCGAATCGGACCGAATGGCCGAGGCAATCACCCTGGTGGCCCCGGCCCTCGTACGATGCGCCGAGCAGGGCTTGCTCCGCTGTGTGACCGATGATGGTCCACCGATGCGCCGCATCCGGGAATCCCTGTGCGCGGATTCCGAATAGGCACCCGAAGTTCCGCGCCCCTTTCGCTGCGACGCCTTGGCCGAACCCGGGCTCTGATTCTTCGGGTCAGGCCAGTGCCAGGAAGAGCTTCTCGAGTTCGTCGACGGTCATCGGTTCCGAACCTTCGGCCGCTTCCCGAGTCAGGCAGTCACGCAGCCCGCTGGCGACGATCTTGAAGCCCGCGCGGTCCAGAGCACGGGATACCGCGGCGAGTTGGGTGACGACATCCTTGCAGTCGCGGCCCTGTTCGATCATCGAGATCACGCCCGCGAGCTGTCCGTGCGCGCGGCGCAGGCGGTTGAGCACCTGGGCGATGCTCTCCTCGTCACCAACCATGAGACCTTCTCCTCGACTCGCTTCGATCGAATAACCCAGCATACCCCATGGGGTATATGGAAGACGGGGTGTGGGGCGTGGTGGTCGCTTCGAATAGTGGGCCTATTTGCGGCCGAGGCGCGAACTCTTCGACGACACGCCCGACATGTCGGTGCCCGATGATTCCGAACACGAGCCGCAACGGGTAGCGCGGCATCTCAATTCAGCCGAGCGCCGACCTGGGCCATCGGCGGCGCCCAGCCGGGCCGCTGCGGACTGCCTTGCCTCGGCGGCGTCGGCGTATTCGTCGCTGTTCGTTTGGCCCCGCTCAACGCTTGATCGGTGAGAACCGTATCGGAGATGTGGCCACGAGCCACGCGGAGCAACTCCTGGTCCGCCGGATTGCGCAATACACCGTTGACACTGGTCAATATACGGTCCGCCTGCCTGCTTCCGATCTCCCCCAACATGCGCCTGGCGGCAAGGGCGTCGTCTGCGAATGGACCACCAGCCAATGGACCCGACGCGACCGTGCCGCCGCCGGCGACTGTTTGCAGGGCCCGCGCCACATCCTCCGTGGGTGTGTCCAGGTATGCCGTGACGAATTGCTTCTCGTCCGCGGTAAGGGTGACACCTGCGGGCGCCGAGCGCCGATACCGGAAAGCGGCGGCCTGCAAGGTGGCGAGATCCGCCGCGACTTCACCGGTAGAACTGCCCCCCTCGAGGAGTCGAAGCGACGAATCCTGGACACGTTGGACTGCGGCCACCACGCTGCCGAGATGGTTATTGCCGAGTGTCCAGCCCTTGGCATTGTCATCGACGATCGACGACGAGCGAATGGCGTTGAAAATGATGTCCTCGTCGGTGAATCCGGCGGCCAGCAATGCCGCCGGTGCATCGGTGATCTTCCCACCGATATCCACCAGACCCTGAATCGCCGCGGCCGCGCCGCGAACGGTATTGATGCCGCCATTCGGTGCGGCCAGCGCGGCCTCCCGGGCAGCCCGCGCGAATACCGGCCGGTGTACATATGCCTGGGCGTAGGAGCCCAGGGGTCCACCCACTCCTGGCGTAGTCCAGAATCCCCATTGAGCCAACTGCGACTCGCGCTCCATGCGGGCGAACGGCCGCAGTGGTGATCGGGTCCGGCCCAACAGCCATTCGGTCGCAGGCGAATTGCCGACGGTGCTGAACGCGGCGAGAGTAGGCAGTACGCCCATGCGCATGGAATGCGACGCTCCGGCCGCACCCATACCGAGGGCGGTCGCGCGGCCACCCCAACCGCGTGCACCGCTGCCCTGCACGGCCAGTGCGAACCGATTCGCGATCCACTCATTGCCGCGGTCCAGACCTTTACTGAGGCGTTTCAGTTGCAGGATCGCCACTATTTCGAAGATCGCGCCGATAATGAACACCACCATGACCTGATCACCGGCGAGCTTGAACAGATCCCCCAGGATCAGCACGTAGACACCGAGAAAGACGGTGTAGGCCGTCATGCGTGCCGCGGCGACGAAACTGTCGACGACATTGCGGATCAGGAATGTCTGCGTGGGTCCGTACACGAATCCGCCTGCCGCGAAACCGAAGATCGACATCAATCCGTGGTAGATCGTGTCGAGTGCTGCCCGAATCACCTTGATCGCGAGCACGGCCCCGAAGGCGAGCAGGATCGCTCCGGCCAGCAGCAGCAATAGGCCGGTGCCGATCTGCTCGAAATTCGGATTTTCCATCGATTCCTTGGCCGAACTGTCCCCGCACGCGCCGATGCCCCGTTTCACCCGGTCTTCGCTGCGCGCGGTCACACCGGTCGACCACGCGGCACGACATCCGGGCTGATCGTCGACTACATGCCCGAAGTTCCAGACCTGCAGGGGACGACGGGCGAAGTTGTCGGTCAGCGTGCCCTGCATGGTCGCCACCATGTGGTGCGGATCGATATTGTTATTGCCGTTCAATCCGGCCGCCACCGAAATACCGAGATCACGCCCCTTCGCCAGCAGACCGTCCGCGGACAGCACATCGGCGAGTGGCTCGGCCAGGAAGATCGGTCCCAGCAGCCCGACCATGATCATGGTCACCACTTGCAGGGTGGCCTTGGAGTAGAGTCCACGCACGACGAACCAGGCGACGAAGAATGCGCCGATCGTCGCCGCGGTCACCAACATGATCGGCGTCGCGATCTGCCCGGTCAGGCTGTGCGCCACCCCGAGCAACGCCTTCGAGAAGAGGGTCAGCCACTCGAAACTCAATGCGTAGCCGATCAGCCAGATCGCGGTGATCACAATGATTTTCCAGCCCGCGAACTCGAGCCCGATCACCAGGGATATCGCGGTATTTCCCGGACTCAGCACACCACCGTGGTCGGTGGCGAAGATATAGCCGGCGGCCTCGACCCTGGAGGAATCGGCGACGTGAGTCCAGCCGAGCGCACTGCCCACCGACGATCCGGCGGTCCGGGTACCGCCTTCGGCCGTAGCCGAGGCCGTGCCACCGAGTAGACCCGGGAAGACGACCAGAACGAACAGTGTGAGCAGGACCCCTGCCGTCCAGCGCCGCCGTCGCGTCGCGCGTATCCACGCTCGAGACCGCCGCAGCACCGCGGGCAGCTGCCAGCGATCCGGATCCCAATAATCGGATCTCCAGTTGTTCACTACCACAACCTGATTCGTTTCCGCGCACCCGAACGCGGGCACGGCATGGCCAAGATGAGCATCGATGCGGGCAAACCCTCGGAGCTGCTCGACAGTCCCCGGAAACCACGACTCAACGCTAACCACGCGCCGTGAACGACCACCCTCCGATCAGTGAACAGCGCACGGTGAAACCATCAGAGCCCGTTGACTTTTCGTATCCACTTCGACCGAAGCCGTTCACCGCCTGTTTGCCCGGCGCGGCCGCGGAAGATTCATGCTTCCGGCGCTCGATCCGACGCGGACAGCACTGTATCGGCGCAGATGGTTGTCGATGACCAAGCACTACGAAGTGTCAGCTACTGCACGGAAGTGCCTGTATTTCAGTGTCTTCCAGCGGCAGCAACCACTGGAGAACGTGACAATTGCTCGCCCATCGCTGTGATCGTGAGTACATGCCGTCGCGAAATAGTCGGATTATCACCAGATGTGATGTGGCCGTTAGCGCGAGCCCGGGTCAGCATCGCCGGACTCGGGGGTGTCGATGATCACTTCCGGTTCGACGGACGGGCCGAGCGGTGGGCGCTCGGCTAATACGGCGAACTGGCCGGTGTGGTGTTGACGGATGCTGGCTATTCGCAAGACTTTTCGGCGAGCCAGCAGCCAGCCGCCGGTCAGGGCGGGTGCCATGATGACGAGCATGGCCAGTACCGCGACACGCTGAACCATATCGCCGTTACAGGCCATCAGGATTACTACGACGGCCAGGAAGAGCAGGGTCGCCACATCGGTGTAGGGAGCGCCGGGCAGGCGGGAGGCCGGGCGCCAAGCCAAGCCGCGGCGCCACTCCCGCCATAGTCGGAGGTGACAGAGCACGACCGCGGTCCACGACGCGATGGTGCCGAGTGCGGATACGTTCAGCACTATCTCGAAGGCCCGGTCCGGCAGCACCGCATCGAGTCCGACCCCGACCAGGGCTATCGTACCGGTGGCGAGAATGCCGACGTAGGGTACGCCGGTGCGCGACATGCGCGAGGCCACGCCGGGCGCGCTGCCGTTCATCGACATCGAACGCAGGATCCGGCCGGTCGAATACAGCCCGGCATTGAGGCTGGAGAAGGCGGCGGTGAGCACGACGAGGTTCATGATCGAACCCGCGGCGGGCACACCGATTTTCGTGAAGAACGTGACGAATGGACTTTCACCCGCTCGAAAGACTGTGTAGGGCAACAGCAGTCCGAGCAGCACCAGCGAACCAACGTAGAATAGCCCGATTCGGGCGATGACGGAGTTGATCGACCGAGGCATGGTCGCCTCCGGGCGCTCCGCCTCGCCGGCCGCGATTCCCACCAGTTCGACTGCCGCATAGGCGAATACGACACCGGTCGTAACCGTAACCAGCGGCAGCAGCCCCGTCGGGAACAATCCGCCGTGCTGGGTGATCACTCCGACACCGGTCGGCGCACCCTGAATTGTGAAGCGGCCGGCGAGAAAGATCGTGCCGATGATCAGAAAGCCCACCAGGGCGACGACTTTGATCAGGGCGACCCAGAACTCCAGTTCACCGAACCAGCGCACCGAGATCAGATTGGTACTCACCACCGCGATCAGGGCGGTGAGCGCGATCACCCAGTGCGGAACGACCTCGAACGCGCCCCAGTAGTGCACATAGGTGGCGATGGCGGTGATATCGACGATCCCGGTCATGCACCAGTGGAAGAAGTACGTCCACCCGACCGCGAAAGCCAGCTTCTCCCCGTAGAACTCGCGCGCGTAGGAAACGAACGATCCGGCGGAGGGCCGATGCAGCACCAGTTCGCCGAGCGCGCGCAGGATAAAGAAGACGAATACGCCGCACACGGCATACACCAGGAACAATCCCGGTCCGGCACTGGCGAGCCGGCCACCGGCGCCGAGAAATAGCCCGGTGCCCATCACCCCGCCGATCGCGATCATCTGCACTTGGCGTGCGCGCAGCGATCTGCGATAACCGACATCCTCGGCATGCAGCGCATCCGCGAGCGCCGATATCTCGACTGGTCCCCGCACTGTGATCATGACCAGGCCTTCCAGTCAGTGTCATGTCGCGGACGAATGTACCGTTATTCAGCGGTACATTGCAACGTGTTCACTTGAAGGTTCAACCGGGATCCCAGGGCGATGCTGGGCATATTGGTTCTGCATGCACAAATTTTCGTAGGCACGGACCGTTCGGTTCACCGCGGCGCTCTCCAATCGGTACGGCTGTTCGATCGCCGGCCCCTTGGCGGGAGCGCTTCGGCGCGACAGGTCGAGCGCCAGCGTTCGACCTGTTCCGCGGTCATCGCTTCGGTACTGGATCCCAGACACTCGGTCCCAACTCGGCGCCGCGTCGTAGCGGCGGCGCATCTGACGGCGACGGTAGAACACTTCGTCCACCGAGAGCGTCGTCGAGCACTCGCGCAAGGCACCGAGCAAAGGTGTCTCGGCGACTCGGCAGGATGCTGCGTGCAGAGTTCGTTATCGAAAGATCTTCATAACTTTTTCGAGCGGGACCGCTTCCTTTTTATTTGTACCGCAATACAACTCGGTTTCTGTTCTCACTGTCGGGAAGTTGCCCGTTCGGTTGTGTGCGTGCATCTGTTTGTATCTGAGCATGATGGATTGGCGTCGGATCGCCGGGGTCCATTCCTGCCACGGGAGCCGCATATGCCGATATCCGACCTGACGCGTCGGTCGTTCCTCGGTGCGGCGAGCATCGGTACCCTCGCGCTGGTCGGCGCGTGCACCGGCTTCGCCACCACCGGAAGTGGCGGCATGCTCTTTCTGTCCACCCAATTCCGCCCGGCCGACGAGGCCGAGCGGTTCCGCAACCTACTCGGCCGGACAGCGCCCGGCGTCAGCTACGTGACCATCGAGGAGAGTCCGTTCGCGAGTCAGGTGCGCAGCCAGGTCGGGGCGGGCACGACGCAGGTCGGTCTGCTCGGCGGGCTACACGGCGATATCGCACCGCTGGCCGACGGCTATCTGGAGGATCTCACCGGCCTGCTGGCCGACCTGGGCAACCGCGGCTGGCCCGCCGCCTACCTGCAACTGGCGCGGGCCGGCACGGATCGGACGTGGTATATCCCCTGGGCCACAGCGAGTTACGTGCTCGCCGCGCACGCCGACGCATTGCAACACCTGCCATCGGGCGTGGACGCCTCAGCACTGACCTACGATCAGTTCCTCGACTGGGCGATCGCCGCGCGCCGCGCCAATGGCAACCGACCGATGCTCGGACTGCCGGCCGGTCCGAAGGGACTACTGCATCGCTTCACACAGGGTTATCTGCTGCCGTCGTTCACCGGCGGTCAGATCACCACCTTCCGCTCGGCCGAGGCCGTGACGGCCTGGCAGTATTTCCGCGAACTGTGGGCCAACTGCGCGCAGTCGAGTACGAACTACGACTTCATGCAGGAACCACTGGCCGCCCGCGAGGTGCGCATCGCCTGGGATCACGTCGTTCGCCTCGTACACGCGCCCGAACGCGACCCGCAGGACTGGCGCATGCTGCCCGCACCGCGTGGCAAATACGGCCTCGGCTATATGGCCGTGGTCGCCGGGCTCGCGATTCCCAAGGGCAGCACCGATGCCGAACTCGCGCAGCGCACCATCGGCGCACTGACCAAGCCGGAAACCCAGATCGAGTTGCTGCGCTCCAACGGCTTCTTCCCGTCGGTCGACACCGTCATCCCGGATGATCTGCCACCAGCGGTGAAACTCGAGGCCGATGCGGTGCGCCGACAGCAGCAGGCGCGGGGCGCGATCCTGTCGCTGCCGCCGGTCGGTCTCGGTCAGCGCGAGGGCGAGGTGAGCAAGGTGTTCAAGGACAGCTTCCGCTCGATTGTGTTGGAGGGAGCCGATATTCGATCCACACTCGATCAGCAGGCGCGGGTGCTGCAGAGCATTCTCGACGAGCTCGAGGTGCCGTGCTGGGCACCGGATCATGTCGCCGACATCTGCAGGGTGGGGTAGATATGCGCGCGCGACTCGGGTCCCCCTGGATTCTGCTGCTGCCCTCGATCGTGCTGCTGGCCACGCTGTTCGGTTGGCCATTGGTGCGCGCAGTCTTCGACGCGTTCAGCGACGACCACGGCTTTACGCTCGCGCACTGGCGGCGTTTGTTCGACGATCCGTATTTCCTTACTTCGCTGCGCAATACGCTGTTGTTGATCGTGATCGTAGTGCCGATCCAGCTGGTGCTCGCGGTCGGTATGGCACTGCTGATGCAGGCACGACCGCGGTTCGCCAGTGCCCACTTCTACCTCTGGTGCGTGCCATTGGCGATCTCCGAACTGGCCGCCGGACTGGTGTGGTTATCGATCTTCGGCAATCGCGGATATCTGAACTCACTGCTGGTCCGGCTCGGGCTGTCCGCGGACGGCGTGCAGTGGCTGAATTATCACCACACCGGAACCATGCTGCTCGCGGTGGTGATTGCCGAGATCTGGCGGGCGACCTCGCTGGTCTTCGTCATCGTGGTGGCCGGCGTACAGCTGATTCCGCGGGATTACGACGAAGCGGCCCAGGTATTCGGCGCCAACTTCTGGCAACGGCTGCGGCATGTGACGCTGCCACAGCTCGGGCCGAGTCTGCAGGTCGCGCTGATCCTGCGCACCATCCTCGCGCTGCAGGCCTTCGCTGTCGCGCAGGCACTCACCGGGCGTGACTTTCCGCTGCTGGTCGGCGAGACCTACGAGTGGTACGCGAATCTACAGAATCCAGCGGTGGCGAGCGCGGTTTCGCTTGTGGTGCTGGCTATCTCGCTCGGTACCGCGGTGTTCTACCTGCGGACGGTCCGGGTACCGGAGGGATCGCGATGAGCGCGACCGAGGTGCTGCCGCCCATCGATCGCGCACCGCTGCGCCGACGTCGGTGGCGAGCCATCGGCGTGCAGGTGGCGTGTATCGCGGTGACGCTGTTCATGGCGCTGCCGATCGTGCTGATCGGGCTCGCCGCGGTGTCCTCGCGCGAGGCGTTGAACGAATTCCCGAAGCCACTGCTGCCCAGCGAATTCTCCGTCGAGACGCTGCGGTCATTCTTCGGCGCTACCGGAACCGTTGCGGCACTGGGCAACTCGTGTCTAGTCGGGCTCTACACGGTGTTCTGGTCCCTGGTCATCGGTGCGCCCGCCGGATACGCATTGGCCCGCAATGCCTTCCGCGGTAAGGATGCCTACCAGGTCTTCATCCTGTTCGTGCGGGCGTTGCCGATCGTGGTGCTCTCGGTACCGCTGGCCACGATGTTCCTGCGGCTGGACATCTACGACACGGTATTCGCCGTGACGCTCGTGCACACCACACTCGCGCTGCCGACCACCGTGCTCATCACGGCAAGCATTTTCGTCGCGGTACCTGCCGATCTCGAGGAGGCGGCACGCGTCTTCGGCTGTACACGCCTGCAAGCGGCGCGCAAAGTCGTGGTGCCGCTGGCGCTGCCCGGGCTCGCGGCATCATCGATCTTCACGTTCGTGTTGTCGTGGAACGAGATCCTCGGCGCGACCATCGTGACGCTCGGACATCGCACACTGCCCGCGCAGGTGCTCACCACACTCGGTGAGGCATCGACGCCGTACCGGTTCGCCGGCGGTTTCGCGCTGATCATTCCGGCACTGGTCTTCATCTTCGCGATGCGGCGCTATCTGGTGCATATGTGGGGGACGACGCTGAGATGAAAGGGGTGCAGGGCTGATGGCCGAAGTGATTCTGCGGGATCTGGTCAAGACCTATCCCGGCGGCACGACGCGCGCCACCGACCAGGTCTCCCTCGAGGTCGCCGACGGCGAATTCATGGTGCTGCTCGGGCCGTCCGGCTGCGGTAAGACGACGCTGCTGCGGATGATCGCCGGGCTGGAACTAGCCGATTCGGGACAGATCGTGATCGGCGGTAAGGATGTCACCTACCTCGAACCGCGGCGGCGCAACCTGTCGATGGTGTTCCAGTCCTATGCCGTCTTCCCGAATAAGAAGGTCGCCGACAATATCGGCTTCGGGCTGCGGGTGCACGGTGTGCCCGCCGAGGAGATCCGGCGCAAGGTGGCATGGGCCGCGGATCTGCTGCAGCTCACGCCGTACCTGGATCGGTATCCGGCGAAGTTGTCCGGTGGCCAACGCCAGCGCGTCGCGGTGGCGCGCGCGATCGTCATGGCTGCCGATGTGCTGCTCATGGACGAGCCGCTGTCCAATCTCGATGCGCTGCTGCGGCTTTCGTTCCGCGCCGAGTTGAAGAAACTGGTCGGTGAGCTCGGCACGACCACGATCTACGTCACCCATGACCAGGTCGAGGCGCTGTCACTCGGCGACCGCGTCGCCGTCATGCGTGCCGGGGTGATCGTCCAATGCGGTTCGCCGACAGCGGTATACGACGGTCCGGCGACCGAATTCGTCGGCGGTTTCCTGGGCAGCCCGCCGATGAACTTCCTCACCGGGATCGTCGCCATCGGCGAAGCCGGACCGCACATTGATCTCGGCGGGCAGTCACTGCCCGTCCCCGCCGCGCTGGCATCGTTCAACGGTAGGAAGCTCGAGCTCGGCATCCGGCCCGAGGCCATTGCCGTCGGTGACGAAACCGGCACCGGCTCGGTGCGCGCCGAACTCCAGGTGCTGGAACCGCTCGGCTCGTCCACCCTGCTGACCACCGATGTCAGCGGGCAGACCGTCAAAATTCAGGCCCATCCCGGCTTCCGGGCAGACCGGGGCGACGCACTGAACCTGCACGTGCCGCCGCACGCGTGCCGCTGGTACGACCCGGAAACCGGATTATTGCTGGAGCTCTCGGTGTAGATATCCGGTGGACACCTCGCCGTATCCGTCCAAAGGAAAGCATGCCGCAGACACACGAAGACCCCGGCCGCAGCCGGGGTCTCCCGTGGTTACGCCGACCGTTCTGCGAGTCGAAATCTCTGCACCCCGGCCTCGATCAGTGAGCCTGCCACACTTGCCGGGAATCGTCGCGTCGAGTGCGGCAACCACGGGAACGCCGCTGCGCTTGCATCTGCGAGTCCGATTGAACCGCGCTGTACCAGGCGATATCCGTCGATCCGAAGCACTTTGACATAAACGAAACAGCAACATCGTGATCATCCCGTGTCCGAACTGTTCGACTCGGCATGCGGGGCTCGTGCCGGAATCTCATCGGATCATGAAGCCGCCGTGGCGGTTTCATGCTCTGCGACCTGAAGGGGAGCCGGCTTCGGACTACCGTGGCAGCAGTAACCGTGCACCCTGCTGGAGGACCTTTTGCGCAGCATCGCCCGCGTACTGCTCATGATCTCGGCACTCGTCGGGATCGCCGTGCCTGCGGTGCCGGCCGCAGACGGGGCACCGATCGCCGATGATGTCACCGTTGGCAAGATCGATGAGTTGCTGGCGCTGCGGGCCGCCGCGCCGGGTGCGAGCAAGGGGGCGCTGATCGAACGGCTGTCGGGTCGCCTGCTCGGGACACCGTATGGCGCCGATATGCTCATCGGCTCGGCGGACCAGCCCGAACAGCTGGTCATCGACCTGCGCCGGGTGGATTGCTTCACCTATCTCGACTATGTCGAGGCGATCAGCAGGTCGACCGATCGGGACCAGTTCGTGGCGAGTCTGATCGCGACCCGCTACACCGACAGCCGCGTCGAGTTCCGGCAGCGCAAGCACTTCTTCAGCGATTGGTCGCATACCGCGCGCATCGCGGCCACCGATATCACCGGCACGCTGAGCCCGGCCGCGGTGACCGTCACCAAGCACCTCAACGCTAAAGCCGATAGCGGAAGGTATCTTCCGGGGCTGCCGGTGGTCGACCGCGATATCACTTACATCCCCGGGGCCGCGGTGGACAACGGTGTCATCAGCGGACTGCGCACGGGTGACTACATCGGCGCGTATGCCGACCGGCCGGGACTCGATGTCACCCACGTCGGCATTTTCGTCATGACGCCGAGCGGCCCGATCTTCCGCAACGCGTCCTCACTCACCGCCAATAACAAGGTGGTCGACTCCCCCTTCGGCGACTACATGCGTACCACCCCGGGCATCGTGGTGCTTCGGGCGCAGTAATCGCCGAAAGCACGAAACAGAACCGGCCAACACGAAAGCGGAGCCGCCGCCGGCGCAGTCGACCACCGACGTCAACGTGCGGCCGGGGCACTGTTCCGGGGGGTGATCAGTCCGAGGTCGGCATCGTAGCGGCGGTACAGCAGGTGCCCGCGAAGGCTGGCGGAATCAACGAAGAACAGATACGGCAGGCCGACGCGGCACAACCGGTCCACTGCCGCGGCCTCGGACAACTCCGGAACCGGCTTCGATTCCGCCGATTCGGCGCACGATGCTCGGAGCAGCCCGATACCTGCGGGATCGCCACGGTAAACGATCGCGTCGGCGCCGGTTGCGGCGTCGATGAACAGGTGCGCGTCATAATCCATCGCGTCCAGCACCGCGGCCGCCGCATCGGGTGGACCGACCAGCAGCGAGCAATTCTTGCGGCGCGTGATCGTGCCGTGGCCCGATGCCTCGAGCAATCGCCGCATCGGCTCCCGCTCGGAAGCCACTTGTTGCTTCGTTGTCAACCGCTTGATCAGCCACTCCAGCCGCTGCACGACCGGCAGCACCATGCCCGGCCCCGTCGTGACCGTCTGCACGCGCGCCGGAATACCGTTCACGCAAAGATTCACCTGCACCAACTGTGTTGCGCTCCGACAATTCGCGTCGACGACCCGCACCCGGGCACCGCCGCCTACCCCCGTGCGGGCAAGCAATCGACCGACCGCCCCGGCCAAGCGCTCGAGTTCCAACTCCGCGATCGGTCCACGCGGAAATACGGCGATGTCGGGGAAGGCCGCAGTGGACCACTTCCCTGGCGCACTCATTAGACCTCGCGATTCGATTCTGCCGAGTTCCGACCCCTGGACTCGATGGCAGCATCCGCGATGTCGACGACGGGAGGGCCGAAAGTCACTGCCACACCCGACCTTCGCCACCGATCGACATCCGACCGCCCAGCGCCGACGGGGCTAGGCTGAAGGGGCCCTGCTGGGAGGTATTTGCGATGACAAGTGTTTTCCTGGTCGATGACCATCAAATCGTGCGTCGCGGTGTTAAAGATCTGATCGATACCGAGTCCGATCTCGAGGTCGTCGGTGAGGCGGGCACGGTGTCGCAGGCCTTGGCGCGCATTCCCGCGCTGCACCCGGACGTCGTGGTTCTCGATGTGCGGCTGCCCGACGGAAATGGCATCGAGCTGTGCCGTGAACTGCTGGACCAGCATCGCGAACTGCGGTGTCTGATACTCACCTCGTTCACCGATGAGCAGGCCATGCTCAATGCCATCCTGGCCGGGGCCAGCGGCTATGTGGTCAAGGACATCGACACGGTCGAGCTGATCGAGGCCATTCGCGAAGTCGGTGCAGGCAAGTCGCTGCTCGACAATCGCGCGGCCGCGGCTCTCATGGCGAAATTGCGTGAGGAGGCCGACGCGAACACAGGGCCGCTGGCCACCCTCAGCGAACAGGAGCGAACCCTGCTCGGCCTGCTCGGTGAGGGGTTGACGAACCGGCAGATCGCCGGCCGGATGTACCTCGCCGAGAAAACCGTGAAGAACTACGTGTCCAGGCTGCTGACGAAACTCGGGGTCGAACGCCGCACCCAGGCCGCGGTGCTGGCCTCGAAACTGAAGGCGCCGACAAAGCCGGAATAACGAGTAGACAGCAGTGCCCAACGGCACACCCGACCGTGCGAAGATACGGTGATGGAAGGCAAGTCCACCGGACCCGGCCAAGCCCCGGTCACGGAAACATTGTCTCAACTGCGGCTTCGTGAGTTGCTAGGCGAAGTCCAAGACCGGATTACCCAGATCGCCGGGGTCCGGGACCAGATGGACCGCCTGATCGAGGCGATGCTGGTCGTCACCGCCGGACTGGACCTGGACAACACACTGCGTTCGATCGTGCACACCGCCATCGAGTTGGTCGATGCCGGTTACGGTGCGCTCGGCGTGCGCGAAACCGATAAGACGAGCATGCAACTCGCCGAATTCGTCTACGAGGGCATCGACGACCGCACCCGGGTCATGATCGGCGATCTGCCGCGCGGGCACGGGGTGCTCGGCCTGCTCTTCGAACAGCCGAAACCGATCAGGCTGCCGGACCTTTCGAAGCATCCCTCGTCGGTCGGCTTCCCCGCCCAGCACCCGCCGATGCACACCTTCCTCGGCGTACCGGTGAAGGTGCGCGACGAGATCTTCGGCAACCTGTACCTGACCGAGAAGGCCGGGGGTCAGGAATTCACGGAGGACGACGAGGTCGTAGTGCAGGCACTGGCCGCCGCGGCGGGTATAGCGA
>FTJU01000146.1_pt1 | contig 18785 bp, 18 predicted proteins | sample 1658961 | NCBI WGS metagenome assembly FTJU01 (sample SAMEA3914878, study PRJEB12502) | metagenome | biome: forest; material: soil | place: USA | collected 2012-03-12 | depth 0.3 m | reverse complement strand
CCGAACGAGTTGTTGATCGCGTACTCGATCTCCTGGCGGCGAGCCTCGCCGTGCACCACATCCAGATCGATCTCCGGATCCTGGTTGTCCAGGTTCAGCGTCGGCGGCACCAGGCCGTCGCGGATGCTGAGCACGGTCAGAATCGATTCCAGTGCGCCCACCGCGCCGATCGAATGTCCCAGTGCGGATTTCGGCGCGTAGACCGAGGCGTGGTTACCGACGGCCTTATTGATCGCGTTCGCCTCGGCGGTGTCGCCGACCGGGGTCGCGGTCGCATGGGCGTTGATGTGGGTGATGTCCTTGGGCGTCAGACCCGCGGTCTGTATCGCCCGCGTCATCGCCCGGGCGGCACCGTCGCCATCGGGGGCGGGAGCTACCAAATGATAACCGTCGGAAGTGATTCCAGCGCCGAGCAGGCGCGCGTGGATCGTCGCGCCGCGGGCCTTGGCGTGCTCCTCGGTCTCGATGACCATCAGCGCACCGGCCTCGCCGAAGACGAAACCGTCGCGATCCTTGTCGAATGGACGCGAGGCGCCCTTCGGATCGTCGTTGCGGGTGCTCATCGCGCGCATCATGGTGAATGCCGCGATCGGCACCGCGTCGATGAAACCCTCCACGCCACCGGTGACGACCATATCGGCATCACCCATGACGATCATTCGCCACGCGTTGGCAATGGCCTCGGAGCCCGATGAGCATGCCGAGACCGGAGTGACCACTCCTGCCCGGGCCTTCAATTCGAGACCGACTACAGCCGACGGACCATTCGGCATGATCATCTGAACAGCCAGCGGCGAAATCTTGCGGTAGCCCTCGTTGTTCAGCTTGTCGACCGAGTCGATGAGCGTTTCACTGCCACCGAGCCCGGTGCCGATCGCCACACCCAGACGTTCCGGGTCGACCTCGGGGCTGCCCGCGTTCTGCCAGACCTCGCGACCGAGTACGGTCGCGAGTTGCTCGACGTAGGCCATGCGCCGACATTCGACACGGCTCAGCAGGGTCTCGGGCCGAACTTTCAGGTGACCGCCGATGCGGACCGGAAGGTCGTACTCCTCGACGAAGGAATCCTCCAGCACGTCGATTCCGCTCTCGCCGTTGAGGAGTCCCTTCCACGTCGCGTCGACATCACCAGCGATCGACGTGGTCGCGGCGAGGCTTGTGACGACGACATTCGGGAATCGCCCGTTGGCGGCAAAGGGGTTTCGCACGAGAATCGCTCCTGGTATCTCTTCCGATAACGCGGTTTCGGTGCCCTCGCGAATGCCTTATCTGAACTGGACAGGCGTTCGACGGACTACGGCGGCCGGACATCGTTGTCGTGCGGCATCGTCGCAGGCGTTCTTCTGTGTCGCCGTATGCACCGAAATGCATTGCTGAACAGGTATTTCTGCTGGACATCGTTCCGGGAAGAGCATACCGGCGCGGAGTGAGCACGGTATGCCCGTCATTACGAACCTTCGGCCCGGTGGTTGTGGGAAACCTCCAAAGTCGCTGGAACCGCGCGTGCGCGTGGACGGTTCAGGCGTGATGTTCTGGTCCGCTGACCGGTTCTCTCCGGCCCGTTCGGTCACCATTACCGATGCATATATGCAATCTTGTTATTGCACAACGGCATTGAAAGAGCCGCCCCAGCGGCACGGTGAAGGGGTGTGGCGAGATCATGGTGTCGTCGAACACAGCCGAGTCCAGCGGCAATGCCGCCTCGCTGCGCTCACCCACCCCGCCGGCTGCCATCCCCCGGCACGTCAGCAGGCGCGGGGGTCGCGCGGCCGAGCCGCTGTGGCCGGGCATGCTCCCGCCCGGCCCCGCACCACGAGTCCTCCCGCCGGCGCGCCCACATCGCCGGAAGCGGCGTCCGTCGCGTCGTCGGCCCTGGCTGGTCGGCAGTGCCGCGTTTTTCGCGACGCTGGCGGCGGTGGCACTGGTGCTGGTGTACACGGCCGCGGCGACCAATACCCGGCAGTCGACGGCCACCATCACCGATCCGGTACTCGGCGGCGGAGCGAACTGCGAGCCGACGCGCACCGAGCAACTCGTGCGCGGTAACGGAACCGGGTCGACCAAATCCGGTCCGGATGTGATCCTGGCCTTCCAATACGCCTATTACGTGACCCGCTCGGGCTCGGATGCCCGCGCGCTGACCACACCGGACGCGGCGGTGTCCTCGATTGCGGTGATCGATGCGGGCATCACATCGATTCCGCTCGGCACCCAGCACTGCGTCATGATCTCCCCAATGCTCGACGGTCGCTTCGATGTCGTCATTACCGAGCTCCGAACAGATGCGACGGTGCGCACCTATCGCCAGTTCGTCACTGTCGCGCCCCGCGAAGGCATCACCGTCATTACCAAGATCACCGCGCCGTCCTGATACTCGGAACCCAACTGATCAGCTCAGCCTGCCAGGAAGACCCGCGGCGGTCGCCGCGGCAGTCAGCACCGCTTCGAGCATTTCCGGAGTGAGCCGACCGGTGAAGGTGTTCTGCTGGCTGACGTGATAGCAGCCGAACAGGTGCAGCGGCGCTCGATCATCGGCCGTGGGTGGCAACACAACGTGGGCGCCGTGTCCGAATCCGGGCCGCGGCCGCGGCACCGTCCAGCCCGATGCGGCGAGCACCGGAAGCACGGCCTGCCAGCCGAAAGCACCGAGTACGACCACCGCTCGCACGGTCGGTGTGAGCAGACCCAATTCGGTTTTCAGCCAGTGGCTGCAGCGATCCCGCTCGGCGGGCGTCGGCTTGTTGCCGGGCGGTGCGCAGTGCACCGGCGCGGTCACGCGCGCGCCGATCAGCCGCAGTCCGTCGTCGCGGTGCACCGCCATCGGTTGACTGGCCAGCCCGACGTTGTACATGGCGGCATAGAGGAAATCCCCACTGCGGTCGCCGGTGAACATTCGCCCGGTCCTGTTGCCGCCGTGGGCAGCCGGGGCGAGCCCCACGAGGAGCAACCGTGCGTCATCGGGACCGTATCCGGGAACCGCCCTGCCCCAATAGATTTCGTCGCGGTATGCGGCGCGCTTCTCCCTGGCCGCCCGTTCCCGCCAGGCGACCAGCCGCGGGCAGGCGAAGCAATCCGCGACCGCGGCATCCAGTTCGGCGATGGTCTCGCACATGATCATGTGGTTTCGCGGGTCATTTCGGAACAAGTAGGCCACTCAGGTGGTCATAGGCGACATGCGGTCCGCCGGGATAGTCGTTGTCCACGACCGTCGATGCGAAATCCACGCCGGACAGGTTTCGGGCACCGGCAGTGCGTCGATATCGGCGCGCAATGCGATCGTCCGGTCGCCGCTCGTACCGCCGCGCAGGACGGCGGCGATGCAGTGTCCGGCGATGCCGGTGCGCACTTCGTCCAGATGCAGCGAGCGCAGCCGCTCGGTGATGTACGCTGCGGTCTTCGACTCGCGGTTGGACAGTTCGGGATGCCGGTGTAGGTGGTGCCGCCACTGGATGACCTGATCGGCGACTTGTGCCGCGCGCCTGTCCAATTCGGCGTAGATCGCGCCTGTGGTCATCTGAACTCCGTTCGTTGTGCCAGGATGCCCCACGATCGGTGATGGACGGTCTTGTCCACTATGCCTCGATTACCATCCGTTTGCTTATAGGTCGTACGACCAGTTCGGCGCGGCGGTGCCCCGTGTATAACGACCCGGACATGTGAGCCGGACCACGTGGGTGAGTTGATAGCATGGCCTTTCTGGCCGACCGGATGCGGGCAACGCCCCCGGATTCACCTCGAAAGAGTCTCTCCATGCAGTTTGAAATCGTCGAGCGAGACGAAACGTGGGTTGCCGGGCTCCCGGTGCGCAGCCCGAAACGTGCGCTCGGGGAACTGCGTGACCACGACCTGGAGGCCGCGTGGGCGGCGGTGCTGCATCAGGAACTCGGCGGCCAGCTGGCCAGTGCCTACACCGACTACTCCGGTGAACTCGGCACCTACAACACCCAGATCGTCGGCTACGAGTGCGCGTCCTTCGGCGAGGTGACCCGTGGCCACCTGGTGGCGCGACTGCCGCGCGGCACCTACGCCAGATTCTCCTCGGTCGGTAACTTTCCGCAGGTGATGACCGACCTGTGGACCCAGATCGCCTACGCCGAGGAACATAACCAGATCAGGCGCACCTATACCGGCGATTTCGAGTGTTATCCGCACGCCTACAAGATCGATCTCTACCTGGCGGTCGAGGCCCGATGACATACGCGATCGTGGTCCGCCGTGAGGCCATCTATGGCGGTCTGGTGGTGCCGCGGGTACGTCCGAGCTTCAAGGTCAGCAATAGCGACCTCATCGAATTCCTCAAGGATCGGCTGCGTGACCGCGCTGGCGATGACCAGCCGATGTACACGGTGTACGTGCCGGATCCGGCCGGAAACTACAACGCGGTCGTGTGTTTCGAGTACTCGGATCCGAGTGCGGTGCCGGTCGGTGACGTACTGGTCAAGGTGCCCAAGGGTGTCTACGCCCGGTTCGAGCCGAACGGGGATTATCACGATCCGGTCGAGGATGTCTGGGCTCAGGTCGACGATGCGACGGCCTCCGCCGAGATCACCCGGGCCTACCGGGAGGAGATCGAGATCTGGCGTGGGCCGGAGTCGGTCGAGCTGTTCATCTCTATCCTCGTCTGAGATTGCTAATTATTAGCTGCGTCAGTACCGACTGGTCTCCATCTTCTGTCCGATAGCGAGTTCGAGCACTCTGACCTGCGGTAATTCGGGGTCGTGGCATCGGTTTCCGGAGAATTAACCAGATATCTGGTCAATTCGTGCCGGATGACGGATACTGCCTAGGCAATCTCACCCGATCGGCGAGCCGTCTGGCGAGTCGGTCAGGCCGGGCTCGATGACCGTACGAGTGTGCGGTAGCAAACGGAGTAGGAAAACCATGACTGTCGAAACAATCGCAGTCGGCCCGGGCGGCACATGCGATGCCGAGGTGTTGCGGTTTCGCGACATGCATTCCGGATATGTCTTTCATGTCGCTACTCCGCAGACTCATCCCGATCTGTGGCGCCGTTATCTGCATGGGGCGCTGCAGGTTTACCGGCATTACGGCGTTGATCACGTGTTGGAATACGACAGTGTTGTCGACGGCCGCTCGACTTCGTTGTTCTTCGCCGCCGTCGATCCATCCGGCGCGGTCGTCGCGGGATTGCGGGCGCAGGGGCCCCACCGTGTGGCCGACGAAGTGCACGCGCTGCGTGCCTGGGCTGGCAGGCCCGGTGCCGCCGAGTTGCGCGCGATGGTTGCCAATCGGATGCCGGAGGGTGTCGTCGAGGTGAAGGCGGTGTGGGTTGCGCGAGCAGCCGAGCATCGTGCTGCGCTCGCCGCGGCGGTCTCCCGCTGTGTCGTGCACGCCGCCCGACTGCTCGGCGCTCGGTTCGGTTTCGTCGCCACTGCCACGCCAAATGTCGGTCTGTATCGTTCCAGTGGAGGGTATGTCGCCGATCGGATACCGTCGGTGCCCTATCCGGACGACCGCTATAGGACCGTTCCGATGTGGTGGGATATTCGGACGTATCGATCATTAGCCACAAAATTGCAGAGTTCGTTGACCGCGCTGGAGCATGTGGCGCTCGATGCCAGGCTGTCGCCGCATGATCGAGCCCTCTCGGGTGAACCAGGGATCGGAGGATTGGCGCAGGCATGAACGGTGACCTCACCGCGGACCACCGCCCGCTGATTCTCGACGAAAATGCCACACACGACGCACAGCTCATCGTGCAATTGCGGAAAGCGTCGCAGGTCCGGATTCTCGACCTGCGTGATGTGCTGCGCGCCGAACTCGCCAAAGTGCGCCGGCTGCCAACGGATCTCGGTGGGCCGGAGACAGACCGATGGGTCTATTACCCGTGGCGGCGCACACTCGTCGGGTTGCCGGGGGAAAAGACGTTCCGGGCAATTCGCTTGGATCGCAACCAGAACAAGCTCACCCGCGCCGAACAGGAACGATGCGCCGGTCTCGCGATCGGAGTGGTGGGACAGAGTGTCGGGCACGCGGTCGCCTACGCGTTGGCCCTGGAGGGCACCTGCGGTTTACTGCGCCTGGCCGATTTCGACGATATCGAGCTGTCGAATCTGAATCGGGTGCCCGGTGGGATCTTCGATATCGGGGTGAACAAGTCCATCGTGACCGCACGCCGGATCGCCGAACTCGATCCGTATCTGCCGGTCGAGGTCGCCACCGCGGGCGTCGACGAGAACACCGTCGACGCATTCCTGGACGGATTGTCTCTGGTCGTCGAGGAATGCGATTCACTCGATATCAAGTTCGCGGTCCGGGAAGGCGCACGCCGACACCGCATTCCGCTGGTGATGGATACCAGCGATCGCGGCCTGCTCGATGTCGAGCGCTACGACCTGGAACCGGACCGTCCGCCGTTCCACGGTCTGCTCGGCGCGACCGTCGGCGCGGATCTTCGTGGATTGTCGACCAAGGACAAGGCACCGCACGTCATGCGGATTCTGGATCCGAAGGAACTCTCGGCCCGGATGGCCGCGAGTCTGGTCGAGATCGACGAAACCGTGACGACCTGGCCGCAACTCGCCGGCGACGTCCAATTGGGCGCGGCCATCGTGGCGGCGGCAGTGCGCCGGATCGGGCTCGGACAGAAGCTGTCCTCGGGCCGGACCAGGTTCGATCTCGAGCGTGGTCTCGACGAGCTGGCCGAACCGGAGCCCGGATGCGAGAAAGTGTCCGACGAATTTCCGGTGCCCCAGGACGGTGTGCAGACTCTGGACGGGTCCGCCGTCGAGAAGGTGCTCGAAGCCGCGCAGCGCGCGCCGTCGGGCGGCAATAGCCAACCGTGGTCCCTGCGGGTCGACGGTGACGAGCTACGCATCGATCTGGTCCGAACACGCTCGTCGGCACTGGATATCGGCTATCGCGCCAGCGCGGTATCGATCGGTGCGGCGCTGTACAACGCCCGCGTCGCGGCCGCCGCGCACGGCATTCTCGGCCCGCACGAGTTCATCGAGGACAGCTCCACCGCATTGGCCGCGGTGCTACATCTGGGCAACGGCACCGACCCCGTATTGGCCGGTGACTATTCGGACGTGCTGACCCGCGCGACGAACCGGCACCTCGGCACGGGCGTACCGCTGGCGGATCATGTGCTGCCGGCGTTGGCCACGGCCGCCGCCGATGGGTCCGTCCATGCCATCACTGAACCCGATGGCCTCCGCGCCGCGGCCGCACTGCTCGGCGAATCGGACCGCATGCGCTATCTCACCCCGCGCTTGCATCAGGAGATGTTCGGCGAGCTGCGCTGGCCCGGCGAGGATCCGCGCACCGGGATCGATATCCGGAGTATGGAATTGGCCGGCGACGAACAGGCCAAAATCCGGATCGGCGAGCGCTCGGATGTCATGGATCGACTGCGCGAATGGTCCGGCGGTACCGCGCTCGGCGAGTACAGCCGCGACCGCGTGCTGTCGAGTTCGGCGGTGCTGGCGATAACTTTTCCACGACGATCCGGCGCAGAGTCGGTATCACTTGCCGACTATGCGCGCGGCGGCGCGGCCGTGCAGCGGGTCTGGATCGCGGCGCAACGGCTCGGTCTTGCCGTACAACCGGTCTCGCCGTTATTCCTGTATGCGCGGCACCCCGACGAGCTGAAAGGGATTTCCCCGGATTTCGCGGATACACTAACGTCACTTCAGGGCCGTTTCCTGGACCTGCTGGGAGTGCCTGAGCATGAGATCATGGCATTGGTGCTTCGCCTGAGCTATGCGGCGGCAGCCACGGTCCGCAGCAGGCGGCTTCCAGTGCCGGGCGCGGGCAACCGCAGCTAGCGCGATCGGAGATAGGGTGCCTCGGCGAACGCTCGACTCATTGGTGACCCAGGTCGCCTCCGAGTTGATGGGCGTCGACGCCACAACGATGGTGGCGGCGAGTGAGCGCGTGCTCGCGCGACTGGTCGAGCATTTCGATGTCGATTTCAGCTATCTACGCCACACCGATAGAGAGCAGCGGGCGACCGTACTCATCGCGGAATGGCCGCACCGTGGTGACATCCCGGATCCGGACCCGCTGAAGATCGTGCATTTCGAGCATGCCGATTCGGTGTTCCGGGAATTGGAACACGCCACCGAGCCGATCATTGTGCGGCCGTCCCAGCAATCGGCCGACTATCAGGAGACGATCCGGCGCTCGTCGGGCATTCCGCAGGTCGCCATGGCCGCGGTGCCGCTGTTATCGCGCGGTGAGTCGACCGGCGTGCTGGGATTCATCAAACAAGGCGATCGCGAGTGGAGCGCTCGGGAACTGAACGTGCTCAAGGCGATCGCCGCACTCTTCGCCCAGTTGCAGGCGCGCGTCGTGGCCGAGGAGCGATTACGCTATATCGCCCTGCACGACGATCTGACCGGATTGGCGAACCGGCGGGCGCTGTTAGAACATATGGAGGAGCGGCTCCGACCGGACAGTCCCGGTCCGGTGGCAGCATTCTTCCTCGATCTCGACCGGCTCAAAGCGCTCAACGATTTTCTCGGACATACCGCGGGGGACAACTTCATTCGCACGCTCTCCTCGCGGCTGCGCGAGAATCTCGATCCCAATGACATGATCGCCCGGCTCGGCGGCGACGAATTCGTCATCGTACCCGCCAAACCGATGGATGCGGTGGCGGCCGAATTGGAGGCGACGCGGATCCAGCAGCTCATCAGACGGCGAGTCACCGTCGGCGGGGAATCGGTCAGCCGCGGCGCCAGTGTTGGTGTCGCGGTCGGTATTCCGGGGGAGACCACGGTCGCGGATGTGCTGCGTCGGGCCGATCACGCGCTGCTGTCGGCGAAATCGGGTGGCGGCAATGGGGTCGCGGTCTTCACCGATGCCATGCGCGCGCAGTTCGAACTGCAGGACGATGTGGAGCTGAATCTGCGGAGTGCGGTCTCCGACGGCTCGCTGCTGTTGCACTATCAGCCCGAGGTCGATCTGCGCACCGGCCGGGTGGTGGCGCTGGAGGCGCTGGTGCGCTGGTTGCATCCGACCAGGGGACTGCTGCCGCCCGGTGCGTTCGTCACCGTCGCCGAGGCCACCAACCTCGCCGGTGAACTGGGGCGCTGGGTGATTCGGTCGGCCTGTGCGCAGTTCGCCGAATGGCGCAGGCGGGGGCTGGCGGCGAATGTGGTGATGCGGATAAATGTTTCGCCGGTGCAGCTGGTCAGCCTGGATTTCGTGGAGCGGATCGAGGATATTCTGCGACTGTTCGGAATCGACGGTAGTTCGGTTTGCCTGGAGATCACCGAACACGTGGTGGTCCAGGATCTGGCGCGCACCCAGGTCACGCTGCGGGGACTCAAGCGGATGGGCGTGCAGATCGCCATCGACGATTTCGGTACCGGATACAGCTCGCTCTCGCATCTCAAGGCGCTTCCGGTGGACGCGGTGAAGATCGACCGCGGCTTCGTGCAACGCCTCGGCGCCAGCACCGACGATCTGGCGATCGTGAAATCAATTATCGGATTGGCCGGGTCGTTCGGGCTCGGCGTGGTTGGCGAGGGCGTCGAAACGCCGGTCGCCGCGCGAACCCTGGTCGGGCTGGGTTGCTATCGGGCGCAAGGATTTCTGATCGCGCGACCGATGCCCGCCGATGAGGTGGAGGCGCATCTGGCCGCCGGGCGCATTACGCTGGATCTCGATCTGCCGCGGACGGGCCGGGGTACTACGCGGGCGTGACCGGTTCCTGGCCGCTGATCGAAACATTGGGCCATGACCGAGAGCCGGTGATCGCACCAGGGACTGGGTGCGCCTGGTGCGGGTCCGGCGCGAGCTGGGCTCGACTGTGTCCGTGCGCGGGGAGGTGGCTGGGCGCGTCGCGGAGGTGGCGGGGCGCGTCGTCCATGGGTTGATCGGGGTGTTGTGCGAACCCGGTACGCGTTAGCGGGGTCTTTCACGGCTGTTCATGCGGTGTTGGGCGCATGGGTTCCGAGGGGAACCCGGTTCGCTGCACGATCGGCGATGTGCGCATCGTGCAACTGGCGAACTTCTACGGTCCGCGGTCGGGTGGGCTGCGCACCGCATTGCATCACCTGGGCGAGGGGTATGTCGCCGCCGGGCACGAGGTAGTGCTGATCGTGCCCGGACCGCGCCGGGCGGAGGAGATCCTGGCGACCGGTGCGGTGCGGATCACCCTGCCCGCCTTGGCGATACCGTGGACCGGCGGTTATCGGGCGGCGGATCCGCGCCGGGTGGCCGATGTGCTGGCCGGATTGCGCCCGGACGTGCTCGAGGTGTCGGATCGACTGACGCTGCGGGGGTTCGGACGCTGGGCGCGCGTCCGCGACATGGCGAGCGTCATGATCTCGCATGAGCGCCTGGACCGACTGCTCGGCCAGATCATGCCGGGACCGGTGGCCCGCAGGTGCGCCGACATCGCGAATCGGCGTACCGCGGCCGACTACGACATAGTGGTCTGCACAACGGAATTCGCTCGCGCAGAGTTCCTGCGCATCGATGCGCCCAATGTCGAACTGGTGCCGCTCGGCGTGGATCTGGAGCTGTTCAGCCCGCGGCGCCGCGATTACCGCATGCGCGCGGAACTCGGCGTGCCCGGACATCCGCTGCTGGTGCACTGCGGCCGATTGTCGGTGGAGAAACGGGTGGATCGCAGCATCGAGGCCATCGGCGCGCTGCGCCGGGCGGGGATCGAGGCTCGCCTGGTCGTGGCGGGCGAGGGGCCACGGCGGGAAGCCCTGGAGCGTCGGGCCCGTGCCTTGCCGGCACTGACCGGAGGGCGGCCCGCGGTGCACTTCACCGGATTCATCTCCGACCGGACAATGGTGGCGAAACTACTTGCCACCGCGGATGTTTCGCTGGCACCCGGTCCGCATGAAACCTTCGGCCTGGCCGCGCTGGAGGCGTTGGCCGCGGGTACGCCGGTCGTTGCCAGCCGGTCCTCGGCGCTCGCTGACATCGTTACCGCCGAATGTGGTGCGGTCGCCGCCGATCGCCCGTCCGCCTTCGCCCAGGCCGTCACCGATGTGCTCGCGATGCCGACCGCCGGTCGTCGGAAAGCGGCACGCAGTCGGGCGGAGCAGTTCACCTGGCCTCGGGCTGTCGCGGGAATGCTTGCAGTGCTCGGGCGATAACCCGCGAGCGTACGCTGTCCACCGACTCCGGCGATTTCGCCACGATGACGTGCCCGGTTCGAACTCCTCGGCGCACTTCGACCGTATGAACTTCGGAACCTCACCGTTGCCGCGTACCCTGCGTGCAACGGATGCGGGCTATTCGAGATGGGATCCGGTGTGCTTGGTTTTGGTCGCGGGAAGACAGTGCGTGGTGCGAAGGTGCTCGTCACCGGGGTGGCGAGCGGAATAGGCCGGGCGACCGCCGTGGCGTCCGCGACCGCGGGGGCCGAACTGGTGCTGACCGATATCAATGCCGAGGGCCTGGAGGATACGGTTCGCACCATCAAGGAGGCCGGCGGCACCGTGCTCACCGCGCGTGCCCTGGATATCACCGACTACGACGCGGTCACTGCCTTCGCCACCGACGTGCACGCGAATTCGGCAGTCTCGATATCGTCATGAATATCGCGGGCACCTCCGCCTGGGGCACCGTGGAGAATCTCGAGCACCGCCACTGGCGCAAGATGGTGGACGTCAACCTGATGGGCCCCATCCACGTGATCGAGAACTTCGTGCCGCCGATGGTCCGGGCGAAACGCGGTGGGGCACTGGTGAATGTCTCCTCGGCGGCCGGAATCCTCGCGCTGCCATGGCATGCCGCCTATAGTGCGGGCAAATTCGGCATCCGCGGCGTCTCCGAGGTTTTGCGAGTCGACCTACGGCGTCACGATATTTCGGTGCATCTGGTGGTGCCCGGCGCGGTGAACACACCGCTGGTGCAAAGCGTCGAGCTGGTCGGGGTGGACAAGGAAGATCCGAGGATAAAGCGACTCACCAAGGCATTCACCAAACATGCCGTGGCGCCGGAAGATGTTGCGGCGGCGATCCTTCGTGGTATCGAGCGCGATCGGTTCCTCGTCTACACCTCCTTCGATATCCGCTTCGGCTATTGGTTGGCGCGCAAGTTCGCCTACCCCTATGAATTCGTGATTCGCCGCACCAGCGATCGGTTCAGCAGGCTGCTGGCTTCGATGGGCAATTGAGCGTCACATCGAGCACGCGGGCGCCCGGCCCCTGTTCGCCGAGGCGATCGTGTTCATTGACCAGTCGGCAGCTGCCGAGTGACAGGCAGCCGCAGCCTATGCAGCCGGTCAGGTTGTCGCGCAGGCGAGTCAGCTGGGTGATGCGGTCGTCGAGGTCGGCCCGCCACGCGGTGGACAGAGTCTCCCAGTCGCGCCTGGTCGGGGTGCGGCCCTCGGGAAGTTTGTCCAGTGCGGCGCGGATTTCGCTCAATGGAATGCCGACCCGCTGGGAGATGCGGATGAAGGCGACGCGGCGCAGTGTTTCGCGGGTGTATCTGCGTTGATTTCCACTCGTGCGACGGCTCGAAATGAGACCCTCGCGTTCGTAGAAGTGCAACGCGGAGACCGCTACTCCGCTACGCTCGGACAGCTGCCCGGGGGTCAGCTCCTTTGCCCGCCAATCGGTTGTCGACATCACACTCCTCCATTCACCTGAACAATACTTCAGGTTATGGTGTGCTGGGGTCGGAATCGGAGACACCCAATTGCGTGCTCTTACGCCCTCGGCGAACTACGGTCGGATCATGGCAGCAGACGCGGTGCGGGCGGGGCACGATGGCGGGGCCGACGATGAGTTGGCGGGAGTGGGCGATCCGGACGGTCGACTGGCGGTCACCTCCGAGGTCGGGACGCTGCGCACGGTGCTGATGCACCGGCCCGGTGACGAGTTGCGGCGGCTGACTCCGCGCAATAACGATCAACTGCTTTTCGACGGCATTCCATGGGTCGAGCGGGCCCAGCAGGAGCACGACATCTTCGCCGAGGTGCTGCGCGGGCGCGGTGTCGAGGTGCTGCTGCTCGCCGATCTGCTCGCCGAAACCCTCTCGGTCAGCGGTGCGGCCCGCATCCAGGGCATCTCCGCGGCTGTCGACGCGCGCAAACTCGGCCATATGCTGGCCGATGAGCTCGCGGCCTTTCTGCGCGGCGTCCGGGCCAGGGATCTGGCCAATATCCTCATGGCCGGGATGACATTCGATGAACTGCCCTTCGACGGCGACAACACCTCACTGGTGCGGCGCATGCACCACGGTGCGGATTTCGTCATCGATCCGCTGCCGAATCTGCTGTTCACCAGGGATTCGTCCTTCTGGGTCGGCCCGAGGGTAGCAATCACCTCGCTCGCACTACCCGCCCGGATGCGCGAGACCTCGCTGACCGATCTCATCTACGCATTCCATCCGCGCTTCCTCGGCGTACGGCGGGCCTACGAATCGCATACCGCGCCGATCGAGGGCGGTGATGTGCTGTTGCTCGCACCGGGGGTGGTCGCGGTGGGCGTCGGTGAGCGAACCTCGCCCGCGGGCGCGGAAGCGTTGGCGCGCAGCCTGTTCGACGACGATCTCGCCCATACCGTGCTGGTTGTCCCGATCGCCCAGAGTCGCGCGACCATGCATCTGGACACCGTCTGCACGATGGTCGATACCGATGCCGTCGTGATGTATCCCGCGGTCCGGGATTCGTTGTGCGCGTTCACGATCCATCGCGAAGATGCTGGGACTGATGCCTATTTCGGCGGCAGACGCAACGATCAGGCCAGGGTGAGTGTGCGCGGTCCCGATCCGTTCCTGCCCGCGGCCGCCGACGCGATGGGCATCGGCAAGTTGCGGGTCATCGATACCGGACTCGATGTGGTCACCGCCGAACGCGAGCAGTGGGACGACGGCAATAACACTCTGGCGGTCGCACCCGGTGTGGTCGTCGCCTACGAGCGCAACGATATGACCAATACCCGGCTCGAGGGTGCGGGCATCGAGGTGCTGCGAATTCCGGGCTCCGAACTGGGTTCCGGCCGGGGCGGACCGCGGTGCATGTCCTGTCCGCTGTCCCGAGATGACGTGTGAGCGTGCAATGTTCACCATTACCGTGACCCACGATTCGCCGGTTCCGCCCTATGAGCAGCTCCGGCTCGGTGTCATCGCGCAGGTGCGCGCGGGTGAGTTGACGGCGGGTACGAAGATCCCGACGGTGCGCGCACTGGCCGCGCAACTCGGGCTCGCACCGAATACGGTCGCTCGGGCCTATCGGGAACTCGAGTCCGACGGTGTGGTCGAAACCCGGGGCAGGCAAGGATCTTTCATCGCGTCCTCGGGCGATCCGACACAGGATCTGGCAGGGCGGGCCGCGACCGACTATGTCGCCACCATTCGACGGCTCGGTCTCGATGACGCGGCCGCCCTGCAGTACGTCAGGGCGGCTCTGGAGAGCTAGTCCCTGCGGGCATCAGCGCCAACTGGGCAGCCACAGATGGTCGTGCCAGTTGCCGGGGGTAATCGGCAGGGCGGTCAGAATCGGCCAGAGCCAGATGAAATTGGCGATTACCAGGCCGAGGTAGATACAGACCGCGAGCAGTCCCAGGCTGCGTCGTTCACTGGGCACGGCGGGCAGATAGGTGCCGGCCGGACTTCGCGGTATTCGTACCGATCGAGCCGGGCCGAGGATATCGCCGCACACCAGCGCGATGCCCATCACCAGGAACGGGGCCAGCGGTACCGCGTAGAAGTAGTACATCTGCCGATCGAGGGTGAAGAACCAGGGAATGAGCCCGGCGCCGTATCCGGTGAGCACCGCCGCGTAACGCCAGTCCCGACGGACCACACTGCGCCACAGCATCCAGCCCAGTACCGGAAAGGCGATCCACCAGATCGCCGGGGTGCCGATCAGCATCATGGCCTTCACGCACTGGGTTTGACCGCAGCCGGTGACACCGTTGTCGGCGTAGTAGTAGAGCATCGGCCGCAACCCCATCGGCCAGGTCCACGGCTTGGACTCCCAGGGGTGATGGTTACCCGCCGAATTGGTCAGCCCCTCGTGGAAACGCAGCGTTTCGCCGCTGTAGTACCACAGCGAGCGCAGCGCGCTCGGCAGGAACGACCACGGCCCATCCCGACCCACCTGGTTGCCGACCGCATAGCGGAAAACGCCGTCCTCACTGGCGAACCAGGCCCAATAGCTGGCCAGATACACCCCGAGCGGAATCAGCACCAACGAGTAGAGCGCGGGCCCGACATCGCGCACCGCCGTGCCGACCCAGGGCTGCCGCACGCCGTGGGCACGCCGCGCCGAGACGTCGAACAAGACGCTCATGACCCCGAACGCGAGGATGAAGTACATGCCGGACCACTTTGTGCCGCAGGAGAGCCCGAGCAGCACACCGGCGCCGAAGCGCCACCAGCGCACTCCTAGCCGCGGACCCCATTCGCTCGCATCGATCCGACCCTCGTTATCCACCCTGGCGATTCGGGCCCTGACCTCGTCGCGGTCCACGATCAGACAGCCGAACGCGGCGGTGACCAGCATTGCCATGAAGATGTCGAGCATGCCGATGCGCGAGGAGACGAAGGTGACTCCGTCGGCGATCAGCAGAATGCCCGCGATCGCGCCGATCATGGTAGAGCGTGCCATCCGCCGCACGATCCGGATGACCAGCAGCACCAGGATCGTGCCCGCCAGTGCCGCACTGAAGCGCCAACCCCAGCCGTTGTAGCCGAACATCCACTCGCCGACCGCGATCAGCTGTTTGCCGATCGGGGGATGCACCACCAGCCCGTACGCGGGGTTGTCCTCGATGCCGCCGCCGGTGAGAATCTGCCAGGCCTGTGGCGCGTAATGCTTCTCGTCGAAGACGGGAGTGTACGCGTCGGTGGGATAGTCCAACATGATGAACCGCGTCAACGCCGCGATCGCGGTGAGTACCGCGGTGACCACCCACCCCTGCATTTTGTCGAGCGGCCCGAAGTCGGGCGATGGCCGCAGGGGCGCGGGGCTCGACCAAGAGGGCACGGCCCCGGCAACGGTCGCGCGCTGGTCGGTCACCTGGGTCACGTCCCGATCGTATGCTGTGTGCGCCACCGAGACCCGCACCGGTGAGCGCGCCGCCGAAGGAATCACATCCTGAGCGGCGGTTCAGGTGGCGTCCGAAGCGTATCGGAGTCCCTTGATCACCCAGCGCAAGATTGGTTTTCTTCTGGTGCGAGAATTGTCTTCCAGCAAAGGTAACGACTGATTTCGCGCGGATATGGGTAACTCACCGGGGACGCCCAGAACTGGTCGCGTACTCAACCGCCGGTCCGGTGACCAAGTCTCGAGTCACCAACGACCGGCACGAAGCCCGGGAAGGCAGAGGAGCGTGACGGACGCGGTGGGGCGGTTGGTGCTCGCGGCGACGCCGATGGGTGCGACCGGCGATGCCTCACAGCGGCTACGCGAGGCGCTCGGATCAGCCGATATCCTCGCGGCCGAGGACACCCGCCGCACCCGTGCCCTCGCCAAGGCCCTGGACGTGGAGATCACCGGGCGGGTCCTGCGGTTCGACGATCACGTGGAGTCGGCGAAGATTCCGGCGCTGCTCGATGAGATCGAGAGCGGCGCCACGGTACTGCTGGTCACCGATGCCGGTATGCCCTCGGTGAGCGATCCGGGCTACCGCATGGTGGTGGCCTGTGTCGAGCGTCAGCTGCCCGTCACCTGTCTGCCGGGACCGTCGGCGGTGACCACCGCCCTGGCACTGTCCGCGCTCCCGGTGGAACGCTTCTGCTTCGACGGATTCGCGCCGCGCAAATCCGGCCAGCGGCGAGAGTGGTTGCGCACCTTACTTACCGAGCCGCGTGCCTGCGTATTCTTCGAGGCGCCACACCGGCTGGCCGACTGCCTGGCCGATGCGGTAGAGGTGCTCGGTCCCGACCGGCGAGCCGCGGTCTGCCGGGAATTGACCAAGACTTACGAGGAGGTCGTGCGCGGCAATCTCGGCGAACTCGCTGCCTGGGCGGTCGATGGGGCGCGGGGCGAAATCACCGTCGTCCTCGAGGGCGCCCGACCCGTCGCGGCCGATCCCGCCGATCTGGTCGACGAGGTCGAATCGCTGACCGCCGAAGGTATTCGCCTCAAGGACGCGTGTGCCCAGGTGGCCGCCGAGACCGGCGTTTCCCGCCGCGAACTGTACGACGCGGTGCTGACCGCACGCCGCGACGGCGGGGACAGTGCATAGTGCCACTCGCCATCGCTGACACTCCCGTGTCGGCCAAATGGGGAGTGTCATAGTGCCATCGATCACGGGCGCGACGATGATCGGTGTCATGACCTCTTTGGAGAGCAAAGCGAAGGCGTTTCTCGAATTGCATGTCCCGGGCGATCCCGGTGTCTTTCCGACCGTGTGGGATGCGTGGTCGGCGAATGTCGCTGTCGCGGCCGGTTTTTCGGCGCTGACCCTGGGGAGTCATCCGGTCGCCGATTCCGTCGGACGCAGCGATAAGGAAGGGATGACATTCGCGGAACTGTTGACCCGCGTCCGGCAGATCACCGGTGCGGTCGATGTCCCGGTCTCCGTCGATATCGAATCCGGTTATGGGCTCGAGCCCGCGCAGTTGATCGAGGGATTGCTCGAGGCGGGCGCGATCGGCCTCAATATCGAGGACACGGTGCACAGCGAGGGCGGCCGGTTGCGCACGCCCGAGGAGCATGCCGATTTCGTACGCGGTTTGCGGCAATTCGCCGCCGCGGCAGGTGTGCACGTGGTGATCAATGCGCGCACCGATCTGTTCATGCGCGAGGATGGTGCGGCCCACGACCGCGTCGATCGCGCCATCGCGCGTCTGCGGTTGGCCGCAGCGGCCGGTGCGGATTCGCTGTTTCCGGCGGGTCGGCACTCCGATACCGATATGCGCCGACTGACCAGCGAATTACCGCTGCCGGTCAGCGTTGTGGGGCTGCCCGATAAGTCGGATAAGGCCGTCTTGGCAGAGCAGGGCGTCGGCCGCATCACCTTCGGCCCCATGCTGCAATGGGCGCTGACCGCCGAGATGAATCGGCTGCTCGACCGCTGGAAATAAGGCGCCTCCGCCAGGGCCGACACACTGAAGCGCTATCGCCGCGTCCAGCGGTAGCGCTTCAGTCGCGCGGTGATCTTCGCGTAGTCGCCCGCGCCTCGAGCTCGGTCGGGAGGTCGTCCGCGCGCAGCTCGTAATTGTCGCCTCAGTAGCGGTACGTCTTGCTATCCCAGCTGTGGTAGCCGCTGTGGACTCCCCGTGCGCCATATCGTCTGCTACCGACTACTTCTTGGGCTCCACGTAGCGCGGATATACCGCTTCCGGCTCCGGCAGTGCGGTTCCGGGGACCAATGGGGTCGCGATATCGGCGAACGAGCGGTTCTGCTGGGCCAGTAGATCCAGGATCTTGCCCGCCGATTCCGGCATTACCGGCTGCACCAGAATCGCGACGATACGCAGCAGTTCGATGGTCACGTACAGCACCGTCGCCTCGCGGGCCAGCGACTCCTCGGTGTCGGTCTTGGCCAGCGCCCACGGCGCCTCCGCGGAGAAGTAGCGGTTGGCCTCGCCGAGCGTCAGCCAGATCGCCTCCAGCGCCAAATGCATTTGCTGGGCATCGAATTCGGCCCGGCAGCGCTCCAGCAGTCCATTGGCGCGGTCGAGCAGTGCGCGATCGGCCTCGGTGAATTCGCCCGGCGTCGGCACCACGGCGCCGCAGTCGCGGGCGACCAGCTTCAGGCTGCGCTGCACCAGATTTCCGAATTCATTGGCCAGATCGGTATTGATCCGCCCGACGATCGCCTCGTGGCTGTAGCTGCCGTCCTGACCGTAGGAGATCTCGCGCAGCAGGAAGAAGCGCACCGCGTCGACGC
>FTJU01000416.1_pt2 | contig 18854 bp, 20 predicted proteins | sample 1658961 | NCBI WGS metagenome assembly FTJU01 (sample SAMEA3914878, study PRJEB12502) | metagenome | biome: forest; material: soil | place: USA | collected 2012-03-12 | depth 0.3 m | reverse complement strand
CCCCGCCGATATCGACCAGATCGGTGCCCTCGTCGACGGCGCGCGCGACCGCGTCCATGGCGGCCGCGTCGGTGAAGGTGGCGCCCTGGTCGTAGAAGGAGTCGGGGGTGCGGTTCACGATGGCCATGACTAGCGCCCGATCCGTCGCAACCGGCTTGCCGCACAAGGTGGGAAGCGGCGTTGCGGTGGGGCTGAACATGCAATCGACTGTAGCTGCCCGACCTCCCCGGTTACTCAGGCCATACGAGTAATCGCCACACGGCTCGCGTTCGGTCCCGGACGGACCGATGTGATCTCGTTGTCAATTCCTGGGCGCGCGGGCCGCGGCCACGTCGGCGGCGTATTCGTCGTAGGCCGGGATGTAGCCGTCGGCCCGCCCGGCGAGCACATATAGCTGACCGGCCGCGTCGGACGCGTAGCCCTGCTTGCGGAGTTCGACCTTGCGGCTCTTGAAGGTAGAGGTCTGCTCGAGTTCGGCGACGACCCGGATGAACAGCGGAACCGCATAGCCGGGCAACCGGGCGTAGGCCAGTTCGGCGAGGGCACGCCCGTCGAATTCGGCATCCGGATGCAGTGTCACTGCCGCCATACCGGCTTTGCCATCGGTGCCGGGGATATCAACACCGAAAACGACCGCCTCCGAGATCACGTCGGATTCGGCGAGCACCCCCTCGACCTCGGTCGTGGCGACATTCTCACCCTTCCAGCGGAAGGTATCGCCGAGCCGATCGACAAAGGCGATGTGATGCCAGCCCTGATCACGGACCAGATCGCCGGTATCGAACCAGACATCGCCGTCCTCGAAGCCGTCGCGGACCAGCTTCGCCTCCGAGGCGGCCTTATCGGTGTAGCCATCGGCGGGCGAACGGTCGGTGACCTTGGCCAGCAGCAGGCCGACCCCGCCGCCCGGCACCCGGCGCAGCCGACCGTTCTTATCGCGCTTGACCTTTCCGGTCGCATCGTCGTATTCGACGATGGCGTAGGGCAACGGCCCGAAGCCCGCCGTGCGATCCACCCCGAAGGCATTGACGAAGGCGATATTCACCTCGCTGGCACCGTAGAACTCGACGATCCGGCCGATGCCGAAACGACTCTTGAACTCGTCCCACAGCTCCGGCCGCAGACCATTGCCGACGGCCAGCCGGACCCGGTGCTGCCGATCGGTCGGGTTGACCGGCTGATTGAGCAGATAGCGGCAGAGTTCACCGATATAGATGAACGCGGTTGCCTTTTCCCGGATGACCTCGTCCCAGAACCGGGAGGCGGAGAAATGCCTGCCGAGTGCGAAGGTGGCGCCCGCGGCCAGCACCGACGACAGCGCGACGGTCAGTGCGTTGTTGTGATAGAGCGGCAGGCAGCAGTACAGAGTGTCGTTGCCGTGCAGGCGAATTCCGAGTCCGCCGAGTCCGGACATGCTCTTGGTCCAGCGCAGATGTGTCATGACACTGGCCTTGGGCAGGCCGGTGGTGCCGGAGGTGAAAATCAGAAAGGCGCGCTCCTTCGCGGTGACCTGCGCGCAGCTCGGCGGATCGGCCGGGTCGGCATCCTCGGCCGCCTTGTGTAGCTCCTGCGAAAAGAGCACGTTACCAAGGGGTTCGGCGAGTGAGTCCAGTGCCGCCTGGCATTCTTCGCCGACGACATCGAGCACGCTGTCGAGCAGTCCGAAGCTGTGGGCGAGTACCTGGTCGCGCTGGTGGTGGTTCAGCAGGCCGACCGTCGCACCTAGTTTCACGGTGGCCAGCGCCACGAAGAGGGTTTCCGGACGGTTGGTCATCAGCACGCCGACCACGTCGCCGCGGCGCACGCCATGGTCGGCCAGCACCCGCGCGTACCGGTTCACCTGTGCGTTTGCCGCGCCGTAGCTGATGGTTTCGCCCTCGTACTTCAGGAACGGCCGGTCCGGATGCCGGTGCGCATTGCGCTGGAAGTACAACCCCACCGAGGATTTGTCATCCGGTCGCACCAGCATGCCGAGCATGCCACGCAACATGGACGGTGCGTCCAATGCCATGGGCGGCAACCGCTTCGCAATATCGAATAGGCTGACCTTCGGTCGGGCTGCGGTGCTCAATGCGTCAGACCTCCTTGTCGACAGTGATGCCCGTCTCCTGCGTCACCTCGGCTACCGGTATCGGTTTCAGCGCCGCGAAGGCCGCGGGCAGATCGTCGACGACAGTGATCCTCGCCATGGCCCGCTGGGACACGAACTTCCGATCGTAGAGTTCGTCCAGCCAGTCGAACAGACCGCGATAGAAGCCGTTGTGGTCGAGCACAACCACCGGCTTGTCGTGTTGGCCCAGATACCCGCCGGTCCAGGTTTCGAAGAATTCCTCCAGCGTGCCGATGCCGCCGGGCAGGGCGAGGAAGGCGTCGGCGCGGTCCTCCATGACCTGTTTGCGCTGGCGCATGGTGTCGGTGACGATCAGCTCGTCGGCATCGACATCGGCCACTTCCTGGTGCACCAAGTGTTTCGGGATCACCCCGATGGTGTGCGCACCGCCCGCGCGTGCACCGGTGGCGACCGCGCCCATCATCGAGACATGACCGCCGCCGGAGACCAATTGCCAACCGCGCCTTGCGATCTCGGTGCCGACCCGGGCGGCGAGGGCGAGCATTGCCGGATCGGCGGTGCTGGCCGAACAGTAGACACAGACCGCGTATCCGTCCGCGCTCATGCTCACCATTGATCCTCCGTCCCGAGGGCGTCGGTATCGGTGGCCCCGTCGGCGGCGGCCAGGATGATCTGCACAACCTCCTCGACGCTATCGGTCACATGCAGCAGGCCGAGGTCGCCGGGTGAGATCTTGCCGGAGCCGCCGAGTGAATCACGCAGCCAGTCGACGAGTCCGGCCCAATATTTGCTGCCGAACAGGATGATCGGGAAGCGGGTGATCTTGTGGGTCTGCACCAGGGTGAGCGCTTCGAACAGCTCGTCCAGGGTGCCGAATCCGCCTGGCAGGCAGATGAACGCCTGCGAGTACTTCACGAACATGGTCTTGCGCGCGAAGAAGTAGCGGAAATTGATGCCGAGGTCGACCCATTCGTTGAGGCTCTGCTCGAACGGCAACTCGATACCGAGTCCTATCGAATACCCACCTGCCTCCGACGCGCCCCGGTTCACGGCCTCCATCACGCCGGGGCCGCCGCCGGTGATCACCGCGAATCCGGCCTGTGCCAGCGCGCCACCGATGGCCATGGCGGCGTGATACTCCGGATGACCCGCCGGCGTGCGCGCCGAACCGAAGACGGTGACCGCACGCGGCAATTCGGCGAGCGCACCGAATCCCTCGACGAATTCGGCTTGGATGCGCAGTACACGCCACGGATCCGTATGTACCCAATCGCTGGGGCCGTGCCGGTCCAATAGGTTCTGGTCGGCGGTGCCGCCCGGTTTGCGGTCGCGGCGGAACATGATCGGTCCGCGGAACTTGGGGGTCGACTTCGGTGGGCTTACGATCTCGTTATCGGCGGCTTCGGCGGACATGGCGCCCACGCTACCGGGCTGGGCCGGTGAGGTAGCCGCGAAGTACCTCGGCCACCGAGCTGATCTGGGCGACCGGGACGTATTCATCGCGCTTGTGGGCGAGGTTGGGGTCGCCGGGACCGAAGTTCACCGCCGGAATGCCGCGGGCGGCGAAGCGCGCGACATCGGTCCAGCCGTATTTGGCGCGCACGCTGTCGGCACCCACCACGGTGATCAAGTCCTTCGCGGCGTCGGCGGACAGCCCGGGCATTGCGCCCGCGGCGGCGTCGGTGAGCTCGAAATCGAGCTCGAGTCCGTCGAATACCTCGCGCACGTGTTCGGTGGCCTGCGCGACGGTGCGGTCGGGAGCGAAGCGGAAGTTCACATCGACCTCGGCCTCGTCCGGAATCACATTGCCCGCCACCCCACCTCCGATGCGGACCGCGGACAGGCCCTCGCGGTAGACACAGCCGTCGATATCGACCTCGCGGGCCTTGTAGTCGGCGAGGCGCTGCAGCACCGGGGCCATACGATGAATCGCGTTGTCGCCCTTCCAGGATCGCGCCGAGTGGGCGCGCACGCCCTTGGTCGTGAGCCGGGCGCGGAGGGTGCCCTGGCAGCCCGCCTCGACAACACCGCCGGACGGTTCGCCGAGGATGGCCAGATCGCCGACGAGCCAATCCGGAAGGTCACGCTCGATATGGTTGAGGCCGTTGTACTTCGCGGCGATCTCCTCGCAGTCGTAGAAGATCAGCGTCAGATCGTGCACCGGTTCGGCGACGGTCGCGGCTAAATGGAGGAATACCGCGTCCCCGGATTTCATATCGACGGTGCCGCAGCCGTAGAGCCGGCGCTCCCCCTCTTCGTCCACGAAGGTGCTCGGCACATTGTCGGCGATCGGCACGGTATCCAAGTGACCGGCCAGGATGACCCGGCTCGGCCGCCCCAGATCAGTGCGCGCGAGCACCACATTTCCGTGCCGCAGCACCTCGTACCCCGTGGTCTGCTCGCGCAGCGCACACTCGACGATGTCGGCGATGGCCGCCTCGTCTCGCGAGACGCTGGGGATGTCGACCAGAGCCGCGGTCAGGGTGATGGGGTCGGCGCGCAAGTCGATGGTCACGGCTGCCAGCCTACGACGTGGTGCGTACCGGTCGATGTGGCTCAGCACGCGTGCGGATGGGTGGGTAACCTCTGATGACGTGAGCATTCAGGGAGCAGCAGCAGTCGGTATCGCCAATGTGACCGCGGACGGGACCGTATTGGATACGTGGTACCCGAATCCGGAGTTGGGCGCGTTCGGTGACACCGGGACCAAGCGCCTGGATGAGGCGCCCGCGGAATACGCGGCGCTGCTCGGCTTCGACGAGGCGCGCGGGGTGGATGTGATCGCGGTGCGGACCACGATCGCCGATCTGTCGGCCGCCCCGGTGGACGCGCATGATGTGTACCTGCGGCTGCATCTGCTCTCGCATCGGCTGGTCAAACCGCACGAGGTGAGCCTGGACGGGCAGTTCGGGCTGCTCAGCAATGTGGTGTGGACCAACCACGGTCCGGCCGCGGTGGAGGGTTTCGAGGCGACGCGCGCCAAGCTGCGTGCGCGCGGCCCGGTCACCGTCTACAGCATCGACAAGTTCCCGCGGATGGTCGACTACGTCGTACCGTCGGGTGTGCGCATCGGTGACGCCGACCGGGTCCGCCTCGGCGCCCATCTCGCCTCCGGCACCACTGTCATGCACGAGGGCTTCGTGAACTTCAACGCGGGCACCCTCGGCGCGTCGATGGTCGAGGGCCGCATCTCCGCGGGTGTCGTGGTCGGCGACGGCTCCGATATCGGCGGCGGCGCCTCCACCATGGGCACCCTGTCCGGCGGCGGCACCACCATCATCTCCATCGGTGAGCGCTCCCTGCTCGGCGCCAACTCCGGCCTCGGCATCCCGTTCGGCGACGACTGCGTCCTGGAGGCCGGTCTCTACCTCACCGCAGGCACCAAGGTCACCACCCCCGACGGCACTGTGGTCAAGGCCGCTGAGCTCAGCGGCCAGAACAACCTGTTGTTCCGCCGTAACTCGACCACGGGCGCCGTCGAGGTCGTGCCCCGCAAGGGCACCGGCATCGAACTCAACGCCGACCTGCACGCCAACGACTAGGTTCCCCCGCCTCCCCGAAACCTTAGGCAATGCCCGCATCCCGAGCGAATTTGCTTATGGCGTAACGGATTCCGTGCGCTAGCTCCGGGTGGGCGCGAACCGCGGCCACATCCGCGGGCAAGCCGAGCTCACCGGCACCTACACCGTCGACCGCACCTGAAGCCACCCGGATACGGCTGTTCCTCAACCCATCTCCCGGTGCCGGACCGTCGCAGCCCAGGCGGGCGACTCGGCACCGGGACGATGGTCAGCGCACCACGCAGCCTTCAGGATCGCCCACGTCGACCGGCGAGACCAGTTGATCCGCAACCTTTGCTGCATATGAAAGCACTGGGCAACCGTAGAGCAACGAGGACGGGTGACCGTCACAGGGCGGAGTGATGCACACCGCAATTCGGCTGAATTAGACTGTGGGTAAACAGGATACGTCCCTTTGCAAGGGCATTCGGATACCGGACATCGGAACCGAAAGACATTCGAATCAGTGACATAGGTCCCACTGGTTACACCCTCGCTTCTCGGATCGAGCCGACCGGTTCGGCGTACCGTTCGCGGGTGTCGGCGCCGACAATCGCCCCTGGATCGGCAGGAGACGCGGTGTGAAACCGACCCGGGCGACGCGGAAACCAACACCCATTCCATGTCTGTGGCGTGAGTGGAGGACGTCCGAGAAGGACGATGTCGCCCAATCCTTGCGATGGGTGGCATGCTGGGGTATGGACGCTGTCACGGTAGTCCCTATCCCGAGCAACGAACCGGTGCATACCTATGCGCCGGGCAGCCGCGAGCGGGAACAGCTGATTATCAAGCTCACCGAGATCGCCGCCGAATCCATCGATATTCCGCTGGTCATCGCGGGTAAACACCGGCCGGGCATCGGCACGCGGCACGATATCGTCGCCCCGCACCGACGTCGGCATGTGCTCGGCACGTACACCGACACCACGCATTCGGAAGCCCACGGCGCTATCGAGGCCGCGATCGCGGCGGCACCCGGCTGGCGCACCACGACCTTCGACGACCGGGCGGCCATCTTCCTGCGCGCGGCGGATCTGTTGGCAGGGCCGTGGCGGGAGACGGTTGCCGCCGCCACCATGCTCGGTCAGTCCAAGACGGTGCAGCAGGCCGAAATCGATGCGCCGTGCGAATTGGTCGACTTCTGGCGCTTCAATGTGGCCTTCGCGCGCCAAATTCTGCAGCAGCAGCCGCAGTCGAGCGCCGGGGTGTGGAATCAGATGGACTACCGCCCGCTGGAGGGGTTCGTCTACGCGGTCACACCGTTCAATTTCACCGCCATCGCGGGCAATCTACCGACCGCGCCCGCGTTGATGGGCAATACCGTGGTGTGGAAGCCCGCGCCGACGCAGACGCTCGCGGCCTTCTACACCATGCGGCTGCTGGAGGCGGCCGGACTGCCACCGGGCGTTATCAATATGGTGACCGGCGACGGTGTCGAATTGTCGGAGGTCGCGCTCCTCGATCCGCGACTCGCGGGTATCCATTTCACCGGCTCCACCAAGACATTTCAGCACCTGTGGTCCCAGGTCGGCGCGAATATCGGCCGATACCACGGCTATCCACGCCTGGTCGGAGAGACCGGCGGTAAAGACTTCATTGTCGCGCACCCGTCGGCCGATCCGGACGCATTGCGTACCGCGCTGATTCGCGGTGCCTACGAATATCAGGGCCAGAAATGTTCGGCGGCTTCTCGCGCCTATATCGCACGCTCGATGTGGCGCACGATCGGTGACGATTTCCTCCAGCTGACCCGTGAACTCAGCTACGGCGATGTCGCCGATCTGACGAATTTCGGTGGGGCACTGATCGATCGGCGCGCCTATGACAAAAATGTGGCCGCCATCGAACGCGCCAAGTCGGCGGGTATCGCCATTCCCGCGGGCGGCGAATACGACGACAGCGAGGGCTGGTTCGTCCGGCCGACGGTGCTGGTGGTCGACGATCCGCACGACGACGCCTTCGTCACCGAATATTTCGGTCCCATCCTCGCAGTACACGTCTATGACGATGCCGAACCCGGCTCCTACGCGGCGGTATTGGCCGAGGTGGAGTCGGCGGCACCCTATGCACTGACCGGCGCGGTCTTCGCTCGGGACCGCAAGGCCATCGACCAGGCCTCGACCGCATTGCGATTCGCCGCAGGCAACTTCTACATCAATGACAAGCCGACCGGCGCGGTCGTCGGTCAGCAGCCCTTCGGCGGTGCGCGCGCCTCGGGCACCGACGACAAAGCCGGCTCGCCGCTGAACCTGCTGCGCTGGGTGGCGCCACGCACGATCAAGGAGACCTTCGTGCCGCCGGGTGATTACCGGTATCCGCACATGGGGTCGGAATGAATGTGGCCGGCGAGGGCCGTGACGAGTTGATTGCGGTAGTGCGCGAGTTGCTGGCCAGCCGTCGGCTGATCAGCGTCGACTTTCTCGGGGAGAACACCACCGACCGGGCACAGGCCGATGCCACGGCGGCCGAATACCTGCTATCTGACCCGCCGCCTCGCCGAACGTCCGACCAATCTCACATTCTTTCTGCGCGCGTTGGTGAGCAAGTCCTAGACAAGTGGCTTGCCGCGACGATGCCGCCTGCGCATATCCCACAGGCAGAGGTTCATCGGAAAGAGCCTGGCGGACTTCGGTAGTAGGCGGTGCACGGCACCGATCGCGCGCAGCAGTTCATTCGCGGCGCGCTCGTGCTGCTCGCTCCAATCCATGTGCATCTCTGCGCGCAGGTGCGGCGGCAGCAGACCTGTCACCAAGAACCGCTGCAGCGGGGCGAATAATGTGCGCAGCGGCCAGGCGACCATTTTCAGATCGACGAGATCGTTGAAGTACGCGCGCGTGCGGGCATCCACGGTCTTGGTCGCGAGATCGGCATTCCAATACTCCTGGAAGGCCTTTCGGTCCCGAGGCCACATTTCCGGTCGCATCTGCAGGGTGGTGCCGAGCCGAGCGGCGTACTGGTAGAGCACATTCGCGGTGTCCTCATCCATCGGTCCGTGCAGCCGCTCCTCCAGATCGACCAAGCCCCAGTACAAACAGGCGGCCACCCACAGTTGCAGCTTCGGGTCGAAGGCGTTGTATTTGATCGGGGCGCCGGGCTTGGAATGCACGGCGCGATGTGAACCATTGACGGCCTCGCGATAATTCGCACGGTCTTCCTCGGTGCCGAGCAGCGCCACCGCGAGATAGGTCAGCGTGGTGCGCGTCCGCTTCCACGGGTGCACATCGATCCGGCCGGATTCGACCGTGCTCTCCATGACGCCGTAGGCGACCGGCCGCAGGCTCAGCTGCACGATGACATTCGCCGTGCCGCCGAGGAAGGCCGCGATACCGCTCAGGAACTCGTCCATCGCGAAGTCGTCGACAGTGCCGTAGCGGCAGGGAGGCAGCGGATCGGGCGGCTCCACGGGTAGCGGCATGGTCATCGTTGGCCTCAGCTTTCGGGTGATCAGCGACAATCGAAAGGCGATGAGAAGAATGGACACTCACCTTCTCATTGCCCCGATAGGCTGTCAACCGATCCCTTTACGTCCCGCTGAGCTCACCCACCCCGTCGGCTCCGCCGACTGCCGACCCCCTGATCACACCAGGTGCAGGCCGAGCCGCCTGCGGATGCGCATATCCCACAGGTAGGCGTTGATCGGAAACATCCTGGCCTGCTTCGGCATTCGAGCGGTGATCGAGCCGAAGGTGCGCAGGATTCCGGCGAGTTTCCGATCCTCGTCCGCGGTCCAGGTCATGCCCATCTGGTCGCGCAGATGCTCGGGCAGCAGGCCGGTGACCACGAAGCGGTGGAACCGGGCGAACGGTAACCGGGCGGGCAGCGGCAGCATTTTCAGATCGATCAGCTCGTTGAAGTAGTCGCGGATCGGGGGATCGATGATGGTCTTCGCGAGCTGCTCGGTCCAGTATTCGTCGAAGGCGACGCGGTCGGCGGGCCACGATTCCGGACGCATTTGCAGCGTGGTGCCGAGTCGAGACCCGTAGCGGTAGAACGCGTCCGCGTCGGCGTCGGCCATCGGGCCGTGCATGCGTTCGTAGAGATCGCGTGCACCCCAATAGAGGCAGGCGGCCACCCAGAGCTGCAGTGCGGGATCGAAGGCGTTGTACCGCACCGGACTCGCCGCGGTCGACTTGACCGAGCGATGCAACAGGTTCACGGCGTCACGATAGGCGTCGCGTTCGGCATCGGTGCCGAGCATGGCGACCGAGAGATAGGTGAGCGTGGTGCGCAGCCGCTTGATCGGATGCAGCATGACCTTGCCGCTGTCGACGGTGCTCTCCAGCACGCCGTAGCCGACCGGCAACGTGCTGAGCTGCATGATGACATTCGCCGTACCACCGAAGAATGCGGCGATACCGTCGAGGTACCGCTCGATATCGAAGGCGTTCTCGGCGGGTGTGCGCGCGGATTTGCGAAACGGGCTGGTCACCGTAGCCCCCATTCTCATTGTTGAGAAGGAATTACTTAAACGTTCTCACCGTCTCATGAGTGTGTCAACCGTCATGTCGCGGTCGAGGCGGCTCGCCGGGGGAGCGTGGTGGTGCGGTGTGGTGCCGAAGTAGCGTGAGCGAATGTCATTCGGTCCGCCGCTGCTGCTTCGTTCGCTCAATCCGCTCGCTGTTGCCGGAGGAGCGGATATGCCGGATGCCGTCACCATCGACGGGGCGACATTGTCGCGCAGTGATTTGCTCGGTGCGGCGACGTCAGTGGCCGAGCGCATCGCGCGCGCCGATCGAGTGGCGGTACTCGCGCGACCGACCGTAACCACGGTGCTCGCGGTGGTCGGCTGCCTCATCGCCGGAGTGACGGTGGTGCCGGTGCCACCGGACTCGGGGACCGCCGAGCTGGCGCATATCCTCACCGACTCCGGCGCCCAGGCCTGGTTGGGGGCGGCGCCGCAGGGGTCGGATCTGCCGGTCGTTCCGGTGCGCGTGCACGCGCGCTCGTGGCATACCTATCCCGAACCCGACCCTGCCACACCGGCATTCGTGCTGTATACCTCGGGAACCACCGGTCTGCCCAAGGGGGTCGTGCTGAACCGCGGCGCCATCGCGGCCGGGCTCGATGCGCTCGCCGACGCATGGGCCTGGACGCCGAATGACGTTCTGGTGCACGGTCTTCCGCTGTTCCACGTGCACGGGCTGATTCTCGGTTTGCTCGGGCCGCTGCGGGTCGGCAGCCCGCTGATCCACACCGGCAAGCCGACACCGCAGGCCTATGCGGACGCGCGTGGCACGCTGTATTTCGGGGTGCCGACCGTATGGTCGCGCGTTGTCGAAGATCCCGATGCGGCGCGGAAATTGGCCGAGGCGCGGCTGCTCGTCTCGGGTAGTGCGCCGCTGCCGGTGCCGGTATTCGAGCGGCTGCGCGAACTCACCGGGCATGCGCCGATCGAGCGGTACGGGATGAGCGAAACAATGATCACGTTGTCCACTCGGTTCGATGGGGAACGCCGTCCCGGCTGGGTCGGCACGCCCGTGGCAGGTGTCGAGACCCGGCTGCGGGACGAGGCCGGTGCGGATGTCCCGCACGACGGGGACAGCATCGGCGGCCTGCAGGTGCGGGGGCCGATGCTGTTCGACGGTTACCACAACCGGGCCGAGGCGACCGCCGAATGCTGGACCGAGGATGGCTGGTTCAAGACCGGCGATGTCGCGGCGATCGATGCCGATGGTTGGCACCGCATCGTCGGCCGGGAATCGGTCGACCTCATCAAATCCGGCGGTTATCGCATCGGCGCGGGTGAAGTCGAGACCGTACTGCTCGGACATCCAGACGTGGCCGAGGTCGCGGTGATCGGTGTGCCCGATGCCGATCTCGGACAGCGGATTGTCGCGTACGTCGTATTGCGCGGCGCCGCAACGTATTCCACCGAGAAAGATCTCATCCAACATGTGGCCGAACAGCTTTCGGTGCACAAACGACCACGCGAGGTCCACGTGGTGGATTCGCTGCCGCGCAATGCGATGGGAAAGGTGCAGAAGAAGCTGCTCGGCTGAACGGAACCATCGCGCGCTCGACACATCCTGAACCAGCCCGAATCCCATGGATTATCGATACAAATGGGGTGCTGTCGACCGCCCCGCCCTAACGCGAGCAGGTTGGTGCGCATCCAGTCAAGGGTGTGGCCGCAGGCCGATATCCGGGGGGGCTGCTCGGTCGCCAGCCCAACAGCGCGTGATGACCACGCCGCAACAGACCGAGGGCACCAACCTGCGCCCCTGGCAGTCGCGGATCACACCGCAGAGTCGGTGGCCAGCGCGTGTAAACTTCGTGTCAGTTGTCGAGGCGGCAAATCCATTGTTGGAGTTCACCGCTGGGGACCGATCGCGGCTCGTAACCAGCGCGCTCGAAGAGCAGCTGACTAGGGATGTTCCGAGTATGGATGTTCGCGGTCGCCACCACGTCGACCGCACCACTTTCTCGTGCGTTTTCGAGGACGACATTGTGCACTTCCTCCAGTGTCCGGTCCGCAACCGATCCACCCCGGCCACGAACTGTCCTGCTGACACCGATTGCTGCGACATGAACAGAGAACAGCGAGGTAGACACCTCCGGAATCACGTGAGCGACCGCGAGGATTTCGTTGCTGGGGTTGGACCATCCGACTATCAGCAGACTGCCTGCCTTCAAGCAGTGCGAACTCTGCCGGATGATGCTTTGCGCGGTACATTCCCACGGTTTCGGATGAGGCATCTTCCGCCCCTCCGGCGTCTTAGGGTACGGCTCTGTACACGAGAACTCGTGAAATAGGTGGTTTTTGACCTCGGTACGTTCGGTGATCGTGCTCCAGCGGATGCCTGCCAGATTCACTGTGCAGACTGGCTATTGGTAGCCAGCCAGTCCTCCAGATCAGCACGACTCGGCCGAGCGGCAAGTACTTGCTCGTATGCGTCGACGAACTCGCTGTCGTCGTCTGGCTCGGGGAAATCTATCTCGTCCACGGGCACATCCAGCACCCAGGCAAGGTGCTCGGGCGAGGCAGCACCGGCCTCAACCCGGCGCTGGAGCGCATCGACCAGAGCGGAAGGAAACACGCGGGCGGCTGACTGTTGCTGGCGCACAATCAATTGCTTCGCACCACCGATCACTCCCTGATCCTCACCGGCATTGGCGCGAATCAGACTAGGTGTGGTTCTCTTCAGAGCGGCAACCACTTCCGCTGACACCAGCACTCCCAGCGAGGCTAGTCGATTCTTCAGGGCCATCGTGGATACCCCCGTCTGCCAGAGGAATTCCGCCACGCCGCGCTCATCCATTTGCTGCCAATCTTGGCGAGCAATCAAGTCCTCCGGCAGTAGCAACTCTGCGGCGAATCGGTCGGCTGGCGCCTCGCCCTTCTCTCCTGGCTCGGAGTCCCCGTCGTGGTGGCCGAGCGCGAAATGCGCCAGCTCATGAGCCAACGACCAATTGCTCCGGAACCAGTACGGGGTCGTCGCGAGTATGACAATTGCCCGGGGGCCGATGCTCAGTGAGTAATCGGTGGACAACATCGGCAGGCGAACAACGTCCACCCCCAGCTGATCCTCGACAACCGCGCCGTAGTCTCGCACGAAATGTTCACCCAGCATCTCCCGCATGGCGGCGGCGCTACCCGGTAGTGGTGAACTCGGAGGCGGCCCCTCCGGGAAGGCCGCTTCATAAGTTTCGGCCACCTGCCGAAGTAGCTCGTCATCGTTCGGCCGTCCCGGATTGATTCGAATCCCCTGACCGGTGTCCCAACTGTGCCGAGCGGCGATCCTGACGCGATGCGGATCTGGTTCGCCGGTGACCAGCCAGTAGAGGTCGGTGCCGAGCTCGTCGGCGATCCTGGCGAGTTCCACTGACGAGAACCCCCGCTGCCCATTCAGAGCTCGCGACAATGCGTCGGTCTTCATGCTCGTTCGCTCCGCGAGCTGTCGCTGACTCATGCCAGACGGCATACGCGATCGGATCCGATCACCCACTGCCTGCAGCTCGTCGTCCATACCTCTAGCCTAGCGTCGATGTTGGGAATATCCCAACATCTTGCAGGGCTTACGCGAGCAGGCTGGTGCGCATCCAACCGAGGGTGTGACGCAGGCCGATATCCAGGGGTGTGCTCGGTCGCCAGCCCAACAGCGCGCGGGTGCGGTCGAGGTCCGGACTGTGTGCGGTCGGCGCGCTGAGATCGGCGGGGACGATCTCCACCCAACCGCTACGCACGAGGGCTATGGCGGTGTGTGCGAATTCGGCGGTCGTCACCGCGGCCGGGCCGCCGATATCGACCGGGCCGGTCGTGGTGCTGTCGAGCATCGCGACCAATGCGTCGACGGTGTCGGCGATGTAGACGAATGATCGCACATCACCCTCGATGACCTGCAATGTCTGATCGCGTAGTGCGGCGGCGCAGATCGTGGCCGCGACGCGGCCGTCGCCCGGCCACTGGTGTGGACCGTAAACCTCGAAGGGCCGCACTATGCCCACGTCTGCGCCGCCGTAATGGCAGGCGATGACCTCGGCGAGGAGGGTGCTCAACGCGTGTACGTGAAAGTCGCCTGCTTCTCCGGTGTTTCGCGGGTCGCCGCTACTGTCGGAACCGGATGCGACAACGACGCGCGCGCCGCAACTCGCGGCCAGGTCGAGGGCGGCCAGAGTGCCGGCCGAGGCCGCGCGCAGGGTGTCCGTCGGCCGCCGAGCGGTGGCTTTCGGACTGCCAGGGCAGGCAAGATGCGCGATATGGGTGATCGCGGCAAGGTCGGCGAACGTGCCGGGTGCAGTCACATCCGCGGCGCGGAGGGTGAAATGCGGGTGCGCCGTGAGGTTTTCGACGGCCGCCCGACGGCCGGTGCTGAGGTTATCGATCGCGGTGACCCGGTCTCCGCGCGCGAGCAGTGCACGGCACAGGTGCGAGCCGAGGAATCCAGCACCGCCGGTAACGACGATGTGGTTACCGGTATGCGGGGATTCGTCCATCATTGATGGGCGATCATTCACAAGGGCACCTCCCACCAACGGCCCCGACGTGCCGAATCTGGTGTGGCGTGCCCTGCCGCGACCAGTGTCGCGAACGCGGCCCGCTTTCGGGCGCAGTTGTGTTCGCGGTGTAGTTGCATCGCGCGATGGGCGTCGGCGAGCGTCAGCGGCGGGGACGGCAGGTCGCATGTCCACGCCTTCGGCCACTCGACGGGACGTAAGGGGCACTGCGCGTTGGCGCGTCGAGGTGCGGCGGGGCGGTATGGCCGGTCGACCGGCCATACGCATCCGAGTGCGATCACCACCACCACACCCCCGCCGAGCGCCGCCACCACGCTGGACATCACATGCCACGGACTCACCGTCGCTCCCCCTCACAGCCGTCCCCCAGAGGGGCGCGCATATCTTGCAGGAGGCCGTCGAGCACCCGCTGCAACAGCGTGAATTCCGATGTGCCGCAGGGAGACAGCGATCCATCGGTAGGCGATGGCGCGATGGGAAATTCGATGCCGCGCCGATGCGCGCGCTCGCGCGGACTCACTCTCTGCGGCGCGATCCTGCCATTGGCCACGAGTGTGTGGTACGCGACCCATTTCCAGGCACATGTCTCGATCCGGCACGCCCGATGTCGCCGCATCTGCTGGTGTGCCAGCTCGATTTCGGCGCTGCCGCAGATGGCCGGTGCAGTGGCGATCGTATCCTCGCTCAACACGCCGCCCTCGTTTCGGTACCGGGCACGGGCAGCACGGTGCGTGCCCAAGTGCTTTGCGGGCAAACAGTTTCCAGGTCGTACCCGTGATCGCAGATCAGTGCGGGTTGATCGTTCACATGCGCCAGTTCGAAAACCACAATGACCTCGATCTCGAGGCCCGCCGCCATGGCGAGGAGGTACCCGATCGGGTCGGGCTCGTCCCCCGGTGGACGGACGGTGTATACGCATCGATACCCCAATGTTTGTGCGTGCCTATGTATTTCGCTGGCATGACGAGGCGCGTGCAGTCCGGAGACATCCGCGCGAACGAACCCGATCGCCTTGGGCTTACCGGTGCTCGGCGACGGCTCGATGGCTTGTGTGTGGGTCATGTGGGTCCCTCCCCGGAACCTGGTCGGTATACGAGATCTGCCAGGCGTTCGGGCGGGCAGAGACAACGAAGCAGCGGGCTACCGGATCGGCCGTGAGGAGGTCACCAAGCCGAGAAGCGTGCCGTCGATGTTGTTGCGGTGCCAGCAGAATCGGGATGTTCTCATGTGTTCCGACCTGCGGTGACACCCGAACGCCTGACTCAGCACACCACCGATCTGTAGCGGATGCAGCACAATTGGGTACCCAATGAAAATTCATCCAAAAACCCACGGCCCAACCCGATAATGCGGTACAACAGACCCGATTGCGTGACTGTTCCAATCCGTTTCCGCGACAAGGGGGAAGATAATGACCGGCACTGACGCCGAATCTGATGCCACGCCCAGCTCGACGTTACCGCGACGCCAGCTCGGCCGGTTCCTACACGACCAGCGCGACGCGAACGGCTTCACCATCGCCGCCGCCGCAAAGCTGGTTGACCTATCCGCATCGGCCTTACAACGGATCGAGGCGGGCCAGACCCAGAAGGTGCGCAAGCAGGATGTCCGCGCACTCTGCGAGCTTTACGGCGTCGATCCCGGCGAGACCGATTCCGCCGTCGATTTGGCGACTCTGGCCAGGACACAGAGTTGGTACCACGCGTACGGCGGCTTGTACTCCGATGCATTCAACATGTATGTCGGGCTCGAGGCGGCCGCACGCCGACTGGTCACCTATCACGAACACATCCCCGGACTGCTGCAGACGCCGGAATATGCGCGTGCTGTGATCGGCGCACACCCCGGATTCACTGACCACGATGACATCGATCGGCGAGTGGAATATCGACGCAAGCGACAAGCGATCGTCACTCGCAAGGTGAACCCCATCGAACTCGAAGTGTTGCTGCACGAATCGGCACTCCACCGAGTGGTTGGCAGTCGAAGGATCATGGCCGCGCAGCTCCGACACTTGGCAGAGATCTCCAAGCTGCCCAACGTCGTGTTGCGAGTGCATCCATATGACGGAGGGCTTACCTGGGGGATGCCGCATGGCTCGTTCACTGTCCTTACCTTCGAACAGAAAGCCAACGGCGAGGCCGCCGAACCGCCTGTCGTATTCATGGAGGGAGGACCAACCCAGGATGTCTACCTCGAGAAGCCCGAGGAGGTACGTCTATATAGTGAGCTTGCGGCCGCGGTTAGAAGCGCTTCGCTGGACGATAGGCAGACCCGGGAACTGATCCGCCGGGTGACGAAGGAGTTTGACTGTGAACGACATTGACCTATCTCGAGCCGATTGGTTCAAGAGTAGTCACAGCGGTAGCCAGAGCGACTGCGTTGAGGTGGCGTGGCTTGACGGTGCGGTCGGTGTCCGTGATTCGAAGAACCCAACCGGTCCAGCACTGGTCTTCACATCCGGCCAGTGGGATGCCTTCGCCGTAGGCGTGCGCAACCGGGAGTTCGACCGCCAAGCCTGACCACTTGCTCCGCTTGAGCAAAGCGGTCGGTCCTCAACTGCCCACCGTCATATTGGCAGTACGCAACGTTCGCCGCCGTGTGCACTGACATCAGCGCCTCGTCCATAGGGGATGTTCCCGCGCACGGATTCGCGCGCCGCGCACGATTCGCCCCGGCGATTCTGTGCGCGGCGCGGCAAAAGGTGCGCGGGAGCAGTCCTCCTCCGACGGAGTTGTGAATGTTTGAGAACCAGTGGAACCGAATGGGTGTCATGTGCGTCCTACACTGTGAGCGAAGTAGGGGCGGCGGACGGGAGCAGTGGTGGGACGACGGACGACAGCGACAGTCGCGGCGCTGGCAGGGGCGTTGGTGGTTGCCACCGGGTGTGGGTCGACGAACGGCGGGACGGCGACTCCGGCCACGACCACCGATAAGGCGAAAGCGACTGCGGCGCTGTGGGATCCGTGCACTCAGATCAGCGACTCGGTTTTGCGCCAGGTTGGGGTAGAACCGTCGACACGGAACAACACGATCTCCGGGGTCGAGAATATTGAGGGGTGGAAGTTGTGCTCGTGGAACGACCAACCCGTCCGCGCGAACTACAACCTCGGGGTGTGGTCCACAACCCACACGATTGATGAGTCGAAGAGGGATGGCAACAACGTCGACTTCACCGCTATTTCTATCGCCGGTCGAGAAGGCCTCCGATTTCGCCGAGCTTACGACTCAGACGAAGAGGTCTGCTATCTCAGCTTTCCGTCAAACGGCCAAACGATAGACATTTCCATCTACAAGACGACACTGACGAAAGACAAACGAAATCCGTGTGTCATCGCAGCTGCCGCAGCCGAGACATTAGTGCCGATTTTTCCGAATTGAAGGATTTAAGGTACGTCGATGAGCATGCAAGAAAACATTACGCTCTGGCAGCATCTCGCAGATGAGGCAAAAGCTGGCAGGTTGTACCTTGACGATTCGGTGGCGAAGCGGTGTCGTACGGCAATCGATAACCAGATCGCGGTGTATGACGAAGCCCGGCGCGAGGTTGAGCGGATGGCCCGCGTGACTGGTCTAGGTGAGTTCGAGTGCGGCAAAGAATTAGGGCGCTTGCTTGGCTTGAAAGCAATCGACCCGACAGGCGATGGAGACTTGGATACTGCACTCAAAGACCACATCCGTGTCCTCGGCCTCATGGGTGACACCATCCAGGCCTCACTGGACCGCCTGCAAGAACAGGACACAAGCAACGCGCAAGGCTTCGACCGGATCTGAATCAAGGGGGCGCACGATGTTCGGTCTTCCATCTTTCGAATCAATCGTCATCAATGTCGGCAAAATGATAAATAATGGCCCGCTCGGTGCGGTCATTTCCGGCGTAAATGACATTGATAAATCGGCGACAGCATTGGCGACCGCCTTGGGCGATCAAAGCCCGGAGTCGATTGCCGCACGAAACCGCATCAAGGATCTAACCGATCACCATTTCGAGGGCGAATTTCATAATTCACGTATTCCGGACTCCCTGTACGGAAATGTTCGGAGCGAGGATCTGGATGATCTGTATCGGAAAGCGCAGACAATCGATGTCGGTGTGATGACGACGCTGCAGCAGATGTGGAAGTCCCGAGCCGAGAAACTCGACTCCGGCCTCAACCAGTTCGGCCCGGAAATCTTGTCGGCGATGGCGGAGTCGTGGACGGGAGCGGCCAGCCAGGCCGCTGCCAGCGGGATCGTCGATTATGTGGCGAAGGCGCAGAATATGGTGT
>FTJU01000190.1_pt2 | contig 18879 bp, 15 predicted proteins | sample 1658961 | NCBI WGS metagenome assembly FTJU01 (sample SAMEA3914878, study PRJEB12502) | metagenome | biome: forest; material: soil | place: USA | collected 2012-03-12 | depth 0.3 m | reverse complement strand
GTGTCGCCACCATTGTCGCGGGATGTATCGGCGGCTTGGCCACCGGTGCGACCCTCGGCGGGATACTCGGCACAATTGCCGTGGGCGGACCGGTCCTGATCGCCTCCGGCGTGGATTTCGTCAATACGATGCTGGCTCCGGACGGCACCACCCGGTTCGCGGATAAGACAACGACGCCCGAGCCCACGCCGACCACTGCCGCCGCGCCGAAATAGTTCCGCCGAGCCGGTCCGAGCTGCCGCGAGCCGCGCAGGGCGGCGCCGTCGGCACCGCTCGGCGCAGCGACTCAGGGCACGAACCGGGCGGTGATACCGAGACGAGTCAGCCGTCGGTCGCGTCTTGCTGCTCGCCTGCGCGGACTCGCGTGCACAAAGCTGGTTGGGCCCAGGTCACTCTCCGACCAACATTCGACTCGGCTACACGCGGTCACTCGCCAAGCGAACTGCCAGCGACGCCCCTACCGCGCGTAGTGGTTCGGTCGAGTGCAGGGTGCGGCTCAGGATGAACGCACCCTCGAGCGCGCTCAACAGGGCGAAGGCGAATCGGCGTGCCTCGGCAACGTCCAGTCCGCGACGGGTGAAATAGTCGGCGCATTCGCGCACCCATGAATCGATGACCTCGGCCGCAACCTCACGCTGGTGCACAGCGATTGGGGTGGCGGGCTGTTCCTCACCGCATACGGCCTGGATAAGCGCGTGGGCCGGATCATCGCGCTACCGTGCGAGGCATTCGACAACTTCCCGCCGGGCCTGCCGGGGACGATGGTCGCCATCGCGGCAGCGCTGCCCGGCGGGATGCCGTTCGCCCTGCGGCAGTTGCGCATTCGCCGGCTGCGCAATTCTCCGTTGATGATGGGCTGGATGGCCCGGCGGCCACTGCCCGACGCGCTCGTACGCAGCTGGACCGAGCCCGCGCTGCGCGACAAGGCGATTCGGCGGGATCTGGTGAAGTACGTGAAGTCGAGGTTCCCGAAATCGGAAGTCGTCGCGAACACCGAGGCGCTGCAGCACTTTTCCGGCGACGCACTGATCCTGTGGTCGTCCGCGGGGAAGGTTATGCCGCGCGAGCACGGCCGCAAACTGGCCGAATTGCTGCCCAAGGGCGAACTGGTCGAGATCGACGACGCCTACGTCCTGTCCATGCTCGACCGTCCGCAAGCCGTGGCCGCGGCCATGTCGGCCTTCCTCACCGGCGCGGATGCATCTGTGCCGCACAAGAATTGACACCCTCATCCGCAGAAGGCGGCGTCCACCAGGTCATCCATGAGCGGCTTGTAGCCGAAGCCGAACAAGGGTGGGAGTTGGTTGAGACTGATGGTTATCGTGCGGGCGGTGGTGTAGCCACCGAAGACGAAGAAGCCGTCCATGGCGCCGCCATGACTCCAGATATCGATACCGCAGGCGTTGGTGCGACGGAAGATACCCAGGCCGACCTCGCCCGGTAGGGCTGGGTCCATGGTCGGGATGGTGTGCTGCATTTCGGCGAGTTCAGTTGGGCGAAGTAGCCTTCCGGCGAGTAGCGCGCCGAAGAAGCGGTTCAGATCGGCGCCCGTGGACACGAGCGCGCCGTCGGCCAGCCCCCAGCCCGGGTCGATATCGGTGATGTCGACCCGGGCGCCGTTGACGATCTGATATGCGCGCGGGTGTGGCCCGCGAATCACGTTCTCCAGTGGGAATGCGGGCCAATAGGTGTCACGGAGTTCCAGCGGAATCAGAATCCGACTGTGTATCTCGGCTCCTAACGGCCGTCCCGTGACCTCCTCGATCAGCTTTCCGGCCAACAGGTAATCGGTATTGGAGTAGCCGAACCGTGAACCGGGCGGGAACTTCGCCGGCGCATCCAGACCGAGTCGGATCAGCTGATCCGCCGTTCGGTACTGCTGTAAGGCCTCGGGGGTCCCCAGGTTCAATCGAACGAGATAGTCCGGAATACCGCTGGTGTGCTGCAGTATATTTCGGACGGTGATCAGATTCCCGTCGCCACCGGGGCCGCGCACCACACCGGGCAGATAATTCTCGATCGCAGCGTCGAGCTGAATTCGCCCCTCCCCCACCAATTGCAGCACCGCAGTCGCCACGTAGGCCTTGGTATTGCTGGCGATCCGGACCTGTGCGTCATCCGGAAACGGATTGCCGGTCACGATATCGCCGACGCCGCTGTTGATTTGAGTCACGTCGCCGTCGGCGGTAACGATCAGTTGTGCCCCCGGAGCGGTGGCCAAACGTACCAGGCCATCCAGCCGAGCTTGCAGCGCGTCGAGACGCACGGTGCCCGGTTGAGCCAAGGGCGCGGGCAAATTCGATAGGAGCGAAATCATAAGTGCGGCAAGCAAAGCCGTTGTTGCCTTCAAGCGCCACATCCGTCCTCCTCGGCCGCGGCCCCGGCGGCCGAATCTTTCGGTGCGGACGGTGCCGGCCGCACGGGTCCGAATCGGCTCGAAGGAGACTCCGGCGCTGGCGCGTCGTTGGTCGGTATATCCGAGCGGATCAGCCGCTGTAGGACACATGCGGTGTCCAGTCGTCGAGGGGGCGGACGGCAGCGGCATGCAATGCCGCGGCGACCCGCTCCCGAGTGAACGCCCCCGCCCCGAGCACACCGTTGATCTGCACCGCGACGGCACGGAAGCCCTCGGGTGCCAAGGTGGTGTCCAGGCTGGTGACCAGATTGCGCACCGCTGCCTTCTGCACACCCAGCGATGCCGCCTTATGCCACGGCTTATCCGCGGCCGCGCTGCCGGTGACCAGCACGCGGGCACCGGCGGCGAAGAATGGTCGCGCGGCCTGCACCGCGGGCAGCAGCGCGGCGGCGCCGATCGTGAAGTCCTCGATCAATTCCGCGACCGTCAACCGCAATGGATCGGCCTCCCGGAAGATGCTGGGGTTGAAGTGCAGCACATCGATGCGCCCGTGCCGCTCGCCGACCTCGGTCACAATGCGAGCGATATCGGCGGGATCGGCCAGATCCACACCGACACCTTCGGCATCGAAACCTTCGCCCAGCAACTCCTTCGCCAACGGCTCGGCTTCGGCGACAAGGCGACAGGCCAGCACCACTATGTACCCGTCACGCGCGAAAAGGCGGCCGACGGACAATCCGACGCCGGGACCGGCACCGAGGACGAGCAATACGGGAGCAGCCATGTTTACGAGACTAGATCGTCAAACCGTGCAGATCACAATGTCCGATTCTTGCCTGCCCGGAACGGAGTCGGTAACACTGGAAAGGCCGAGCAGGCCCTTTCGAGTGACTTGCAAGCAATGGAAGCTGTGTAACCAGTGGGTAGCGAGGATGACGCGAACGTGCGCTGAATGACTCGAGACGAAAGCTGAGGCGGCGAGAATGATCCGGGACTTAGGCCGCCGCGATGGATGACGACACCGTCGAGATCCCCAAATTCGAGATCCCCGAAATCACCGGCACTCGCCGCGCCAGACACCGGCGTGCGGCGCCCGAAACCCATCGCGGCCGCAAAGCCGCCGCGATCGCCGTGCGCGCCCTGACATCGATGGCCGCGCTCGCCGTGCTGTCCGGCACCGGATTCGTCTGGTCGGTCAAGACCGCATTCGATAACGGCTTCACCCACAGCGACGCGATCGGCAAAGACGCGCCACGCTCACTCGGCGGCGACCTCAATATCCTGCTGATCGGCCTGGATACCCGCAAGGACCTCGACGGCAAGGATCTGCCGAAGGAGATCCTGGACCAGTTGCACGCCGGTGATGGTGACAACGGCGGCTACAACGCGAATTCGCTCATCCTGCTGCATATTTCGTCGGATATGCACAAAATCGTGGCCTTTTCCATCCCACGCGACGACTATGTCGCGGTCTCCGGCATTCCGGGCTACGACCACGCCAAGATCAAGGAGGCCTACGGGCTGAAGAAGGCCGCCACCGAGACCAAGCTGGAGAACTCGGGCATGAAGGACAAGGTGGCCCTCGAGCGCGCCGGCCGCGAGGCGGGGCGGGTATCCATCGTGCAGACGGTGCGCAACCTGGTCGGCGTCCCCATCGACCGCTTCGCCGAAATATCACTCGTCGGCTTCTACGATCTGGCCGATAAGCTCGGCGGCGTCGATGTCTGCCTCAATCACGCGGTCGACGACAGCTACTACTCCGGTGCCGTCTTCCCTGCGGGCCCGCAGCACCTCGATGCCGCCAACGCGCTCTCCTTCGTGCGCCAACGCCACGGATTGGAGAACGGCGACCTCGACCGCACCCACCGCCAACAGGCCTTCCTCACCTCGGTCGGCAAATCGCTGAAAGACACCGGCACGCTGACCAACTTCAGCAATCTCTCCGGACTCATGGACGTGGCGCACCGCGATATCGTGCTGTCCGATGGCTGGAACCTGCTCGACTTCGCCCGCGACCTCGGCTCGGCGGGCTCGATCTCGGTCGAATTCCGGACACTGCCTGTGCTGCGCTACGACAATATCGACAGTCAGGACGTCAATATCGTCGATCCCGCGGCCATCAAGAAGGAAGTGCGCGCCGCCTTCGGTATCGAAACCACGCAGGCCGCCCCGGCGCGCACTCCGACCAGCATCGTCGATGTCCACAATGCGAGCGGATACACCGGCCGGGCGGCGCAACTGTCCACCGCACTGACCAAACGTGGCTATCCGGCGGGCACCGTGGCCAATGGCACCCGCGCCGATGGCACGACCTCCACGATTACCTATGGCACCGGGGCCGAGACCGATGCCACGCGGCTGGGCGATCTCCTCGGCCTCACACCGACCGTATCGCCGAATATCGAACCCGGTCACATCACCGTGGTCGTCGGCACCGATTTCACCATGCCGACCGAACTCGTGCCGACCACCAGCGCGAGCCCGACCACCACCTCCGCCGCTCCCGCACCCGATGCGGGCAAGCCGGTCGCGACGACGATCGGCAGCGGCGTGCCCTGCGTCAGCTGAGGCCCTAGATCCGCGCAGGTCACACCCACAGCGGCACAGTAGGTCCGAAATGCCCGGTAAACTACTGCACGGGCCAGTACATCGCAGGTGCTCCGCAGGGAACGCACGGCGCAACACAGGAGAGTCATGTCGAGTCGCCGCTTCCGTTGGAGAGCAGCTGCGGGTTTTGCATCGGTGATGGCGTTGCTTATCGCCGGATGTTCGTCGAAGTCGGAAGCTCCGACTACCAAGGTCGGGCCACCGCCGCCCGCGATCGTCATCACTCCCGGCGGCGGCAATAATGTCGACCCGCTCGCGCCGGTCGAGGTGACCGCGAACGATGGCATGCTGACCTCGGTGTCACTGACCAATGAGGCGGGTCGCGCGATCGAGGGCATCTATACCCCGGACAAGACGGTATGGAAGCCGACCGAACCGCTCGGCTACGGGCACACCTACACGATCAGCGCCGAAAGCCTCACCATCACCGGCCGCGTCGGGCCGACCACCTCGACCTTCAGCACGCTGGCGCCGAACAACCAGACCAAGGTGTATCTGACCACCACCGGCGGCAACCCGCTGACCGACGGTGGCACCTTCGGTGTCGGCACCGTCGTCGTCGCGCACTTCGACGAGGACGTCCCGGATAAGGCCGTCGCGGAGAAGCGGCTTTCGGTGACGACCAATCCGCCGGTCGAGGGTTCCTGGTACTGGCTCGACAAGCGCAACGCGCACTGGCGGCCGCAGCAGTACTTCGCACCGGGTACCAAGGTGACCGCCACGGCCAACATTTACGGCGCGGACCTGGGCGGCGGTCTCTACGGTCAAGAGGACAGCAAGACTACCTTCACCATCGGCCCCTCGCACGTCTCCATCGCCGACGACAACAACAAACAGGTGCAGGTCTTCGAGAACGGCAACCTGATCCGCACCATGCCGACCTCGATGGGAAGGGGCGGCAGCGAGGTCATCGCGGGGAAGACGCTCAGCTTCTGGACCCAGCCGGGCATCTACACCGTGATGGACAAGGGCAATCCGGTGATCATGGATTCCTCCACCTACGGCCTGCCGGTCAATTCCCGGCTCGGCTACAAGGAGGCCATCGGCTGGGCGACCCGTATCAGCACCGACGGCATCTATCTGCACCAGCTCGATTCGACCGTCTGGGCGCAGGGCAGCCAGAACCTCTCGCACGGCTGCCTGAACCTGAGTGCCGCGAATGCCCAGTGGTTCTACAACTTCGCGATCCCGGGCGACGTGGTGGAGGTCCGCAACACCGGCGGGGCGCCGCTGCAGGTCTGGCAGAACGGGGACTGGGGCGTGCCCTGGGATGAGTGGCTCCAAGGCAGCGCCCTGCACTGACGGAATTTCCGGGCGAAAGTGTCCGGTGTGGCAGAATCGTCGGCATTATGACCGTCTTGACCAGCGCTTCTCCGGACCGATTGCCGCGCGGGCCGCATCGCTTGACCCGAGACGAGGTCGTGACGTCACAGCGCGAGCGGCTATATCTCGCCGCATTGGAGGCGGTCGCTGAACTCGGCTACGGCCCGACCACGATCACCGATATCGTCGGTCGGGCCCGGGTGGCCCGGCGCACGTTCTACGGACTGTTCGAGAGCAAAGAGGAATGCTTCACCGCTGCTTTCGATTTCGCGGTCGATGTCATCACCCGTGAACTCGACCGGGTGGTCGCGGAGTCGGGTGCGGATACCTTTGCCGAGTTGGTGCGCACGACGCTGCGGACGTATTTGGAATTCCTGGCCGCCGAGCCGGCCGCGGCGCGTGCGCTGCATATCGAAACCCTCGCCGCCGGACCGGGACTCATCGCCCGCCGGGCTCGCACGCACCGCATGTTCGGCTATCGGATGGTCGCCGCGGCGCGAATCGGCGTGCGCGCGGGCGAAGTTCGCGCCGAACCCGACCCCGGACTGATCGATGTGCTGCTCGGCGGCATCGACGATCGAGTCCGGGCCACCCTGATCGAATCCGGGCCGCAGCAGCTACCAGCCTTGGCGCCCAATCTGACCCGCGCCGCATTGGTTCTGCTCGGCTCCGGCCCGGCGTGATTCACCAGCCCGGCTCGCCGTCGACCGGAATGTTCACCCAGCTCGGCTGATTCGGGTCCAGCTCGACGTGCTGCGGCCGCAATCCGCTCTCATTCAGCAAGGGGCGCAAAGGGAGACTGCTCGGAAAATTTCCGGCGAAGATGTCGACGCGCAGCCGGTGTCCCGGTTGCAGCACACCGTCGGTGGCGAACATGCCGATATCGATGACCGTCGGCCGGCCGGGCACGATCGGTTGGCGGGTGTCCACGGTCAGATAGGGGTAGGGGTCGGTGTAGTCGCCGTTGGCCGAGCGGGTGGCCTTGCTCTCGTCGACGGCGCGCAGGGACGCGGTGCGCTGACCGTGCGTCCATTGGGTCGAACGTCCGTCCGGCGCAACATCGTTGAGGGTCACGGTCCAGTAGCCGTCGGTGGTATCGAGGACCGTATTCAGGTGGATCGCGATCGGACCGGAGATCTGCGTCGGCACGGTGACCGGTGCGCTGGTGAAGGTCAGACCATTGGTCTCGGCGATCCGCGAATCCTTCGTGCAGATATCCGGCAGCGGCAGGATGCCCGCCGTACCCTGTGCACCGTCGCGCGAGCACAGGGTGGTCAGGCCGGGCGCGATGGAAACCCGCGCGGGTCCACCGGGCGTCACGGTGAGGCTGCCGTCGTAGGCGCTGCCCGGGGCGGTGGCCGAGGCCGCCGCGTTCAAATACATACGGCGGTAATCCATATCGGGCCGTGGGAAGGCCGAGGTGTGGGTCCAGCCACCACCCTGCTGCCACAGGGTGACTTGATCGTAGTCGTCGATGCCGTTATCGATGCCCTTGAGCCACTTGTCGAACCATGCTCGCTGCAAGACATCCAGGGCCGCCGGACCGTCGGCGTCCCCCATGCCCGAGCCGGTGGTGATGTGATAGTTATTGTCCATCACCAGTTTCTTCTGGCTATCCGGCACCTTGATCGCGTTGTAGACCCGTGGTGAGGACTAGGCGAAGATGTCCTGCCAGCCGCCGTAGACGAAGGTGGGCACCGTGATGCGATCAGGATGTCCGATCCAGGTGGTGCGCAATGGACTTCGATCGTCGAGCACCGAATTCATTTCGGGCGGAGTCTGATCCATGCTCTGGGTGCCCAGCGCCATGATGATCATATTGAAGAAGGTGAACGGATCACGGACGCGGTCCGCCAGCCAGGTCCAGTCGAACTTGCCCGCCAGCATGGAGACGACATCGGGAATTACTTTCGAACCGTCGACGGCGAGCAGCCATTCCGGAATGAACCCGATGCCGAGGGCGCCCGGCGCGGCCACGTCGCGGATCAGATCGCTGCCCGGCACGATCGGGAAGATCGCCTGCAGCGCAGCGGGTCTGCGCTCGGCGGTCTGCAACTGGTTGATGGCCGAATAGGAGATCCCGCTCATCCCGATCTTGCCGTTGGACCAAGGCTGCGCCGCCGCCCAGTCGACGACCTCGACGCCGTCCTGCTGCTCGCGCTCACCGAACACCTGCCAGGTGCCCTGGGAGAAGCCGGTGCCGCGCACGTCGACGACCACCTGGGTGTAGCCGCTCTGCACCAGTTTGCGGTCCACGGCGAAGGTGCGCGCGGTGCCGCCCGCCAATGCCTGTGCCAGATCGCTGATTCCGCTCAGGCCGTAGGCGGAGAGATCGAAGCTGTGCAGTGCCTGCATCAGCGGCTCCGCCAAGCCGGGAATGGCCAGTACCGAGTCGGCGATATTCGCCACCAGCTTGGTGTAGGGCGTGAGGTTGACGATGGTCGGCGTCGACTCGACGATCGGCTGGCCGGAGGCATCGGCCGGGTGGTACACATTCGCCTTCAGCACCGTGCCGTCACTCATAGTGATCGGTACGTCCCAGTCGATGTAGATGTTCGGATACTGTTGCGGCCCTTGATGAGTCGCGGTGAATTGCACATCGAGGCCCCCGGTCGCCCGGGTCGGCGCGGCCGCGACGACGGCTCCGGCAAACACGGTGAACGTAGCTATCGCAGCAGCCACCGCCTGAATCGGACGTTGACGTCGGATCATGTTTGCCAAACCCTCCCGGCAAATGAGGAACTACCTCGTTCCCATCAACGAGTGGGTACAGTAACGTCCATCACCGTTGGCGCGCAAGCACGACTCGGTACAGCACCCTGTACAGCACACCTTCGACTGCGGACCACAGTTAAGTTGCCAAGAATTCTCCCGAACCGGCGGTGCGCCAAGGGGACCGGCGTCGCCCAGGCCCCGCCACTCAGAAATTGGTAGAGCGGGCCGCACTCATCGCACCAGTGGTCGAACTGACGATGCAGCAACGAAGGCCGCATCTGCGAGAGATTCGCCAGCAACGGCTACCGGCCGGCCCGGCCCGGCCCGGCCGATCATCCCCGGTCTCGGCGAGCGAGATCGAGACGGACAAACGGGCGCCTGATGTCGAAAGGAAGTAGTGGATTCTCAGCAGTCCAAAAAAGGCGCGCAAAACTGGTCTCGGAGCACAGAGAAAGGTCCGCCGCGTTTCTTCAGCATGCGATCGATGTCGCAGAAATGCGGCAATAACGACGGCATTCCCGCGGTCGAAACATTTGACCAGACCGTTTGGACAGCCTGCCATGAATGCCGAGGCGGGCGATGACTCAGCGCGAACAATGGCGACCATAGTCAGCGCGAACGAGCAATGTCAACCTCGCGGGTCGAACTATTCGCAGGCAGAAACGATGCGGTGAGGAACGCAACAGTGCCTCATCCAGTGGCATGAATCTGAAAACATGGCCTGGTCACTGATGGTGTAGCGAAATGCACTATCTCCCAACGCCCCCCCGCGAGGGCGCGAGATCAAAGAGCGGCCGACCGGGCAGAAACCTACAACGGGAATATTCGGAATAGGCGAATCACGGTTACACTCTGTCCGTATCGGTCGTATATCCAGGTGGTCCCGAGTTACCCCTCGGAGTTCGGACCAGAATTTGTCCGGTCATGGTTTACAAGGAGACACAATGCAGGTTTTCGGCAGCTGGTACCGCCGGTTCGGAAAGGTGAGACCAGCGGTCACCACGGTTGCGATGATGCTCGCGGCCGGCGCCGCAATCACCGGGCAGGCGAGCGCCGACCCGGCCGCGGACATCCACTATGTGGCTCTCGGTGATTCCTTCGCCGCGGGGGCGGGCGTATTTCCGCAAACCGAACTCGCCATGTGTTCACGATCCGCGGTCAACTATCCAGCGCTGGTCGCGAAGGAGCTCGGCGTCGCGACCTTCAAGGACGTCACCTGCAGCGGAGCCACCCTGGACGACCTGACGAGCCCGCACCGCGGCATCGTCTCCGGAACCGCCGCGCCGCAGTTCGACGCGCTCACACCGGACACCACCCTGGTGACAATGACGATGGGCGGCAACGATATCGGCCTGGCGTCGCAGGCCCTACGGTGCGGCAATCTACTGCCGGAGCCCTACGGCAAGTCATGCGAGGACACCTTCACCGCGAACGGCATCGACACTTTCGCAGAACGGACCAAGGCCCTGGCACCCGTCTACGGCAATGCCATCGATGAAATCCGCTCGCGCGCACCCGAAGCCACGGTCGTGATCGTCGGGTACCCGACCGCCAGCCGCGCGGGCGCCTGCCCGGAACGACAGCCCGCGTGGTCGCGCGACGCCGACTATCTCCAAGGCGTACTGGTCGACCTCAATGCCCTGCTGCGCAATGTTTCCGCCGCACATGGCGCGATCTTCGTCGCCACCGCCACGTCCAGCATCGGACACGATATGTGCGCCACAGCCGACCAGCAGTGGATCAACGGGCTGATCCCATCGCTGTCGACTCCATCGTTCATTCCCCTGCACCCCAATACCACTGGTGAAGCGAATATCGCACAGCAGGTTGTCGCCGCGCTGCGGTGAGAACCTGCTGTGACACGGTGTCAGGAATCGGCATATCCAGTTCCTCCCACACCGCACCCGGTTCGACGGGATACGGTCGGGAATCCGATAACGCCCCGATTGCATTCGACGAGCCGGCACCTCATTGAACGGAGCCGGTTCGCCGGCGATCGAGAACATGACTTACTCACTTCTATCATCGCTCCAACTTCTATCGGCGGTAGAGCTAGCGCTGATAGATGGCGGACGCGCCGAAACCGGCGCTGTCAATGGCTATTCGCTAGTCTGCCAACAATGGACGCAGCAGCAGAGCACATCGCATGAGACGGACCCCGGGCCGGGCCGGTCACGAGGGTCGACGCCGGGCAATCCTGGAGGCGGCCCTGGAGGTTTTCGCAGAACGCGGCTACCAGGGCGCCACCATCGCGATCGTCGCGGACCGGGTCGGGTTGAGCCAGCAGGGCGTATTGCACTACTTCCCCAATAAACAGACGCTGCTGGCAAATGTGCTCGCGCTGCGCGATCAGAACGATCTCGACGTTCTGCTTGCCACCGCACAGGGCCATGCGACAACCCTGGATTTCCTCGCCGAACTGGTGGAACGCAATGCCGAGCGCCCCGGAATCGTACAGTCGTTCACCGTGCTCGCGGCCGAGAGTGTCACCGAGGATCATCCCGCGCGCGATTACTTCGTCGATCGGTACGCGCAGGCCCGCGAGAGGTTGACAGCCCTGTTGGAGCGCGACCTGGGCGGTGATCCGCCACACGGCGTCTCACACAGAGATGCCGCCGTGCTGCTGATCGCGGTCCTGGACGGATTGCAGCAGCAGTGGTTGCTCGCGCCGGATGAGGTCGATATGCCCGCGCTGCTGCGCGATTTCCTGCAATTGATCCGTCCGGACAGCGATGCACGTTGATAACGTATCAATAACATTCCCTACCGACCACTAGGTAGATCGACCATACTCCGAGGTAGCTGCCCGCGCGTCCTACGAACAAGGGAGTCGACCGATATGGCGAATCACCGAGCCGACCGCGAGGCAGTGGTCGAAAAGGCTTTGGCCGCACTGGATCTGGATGCCCGGTGCCGCCTGCTCGCCGGCCGGGACATGTGGTCTTTGCCCGCGATGCCCGAGATCGGACTGGCATCCCTGGTGATGTCCGATGGTCCGATCGGTGTGCGCGGCGTGCACTGGAGTCCGGAGGATCCCTCGATCGCCCTGCCGAGCCCGACCGCACTCGCCGCCACCTGGGATCCCACCCTGGCTCGGCGGGCCGGGCAGCTGCTCGCGCAGGAGGCCCGACGCAAGGGTGTGCACATGCTGCTGGCCCCGACGCTCAATCTGCACCGAAGCCCTTTGGGCGGCAGGCATTTCGAGTGTTACTCGGAGGACCCGCTGCTGACCGGGACAATCGGCGCGGCCTACGTGACCGGCGTACAGGAGGGTGGCGTGGCCGCGACACCGAAGCATTTCGTGGCCAATGACTCCGAGACCGACCGGTTCACCGTCGATGTGCGGGTATCCCAGCGGGCATTGCACGAACTGTATCTGGCGCCGTTCGAAGCCGTGGTCGAGCAGGCCGAGCCATGGGCCCTGATGGCGGCATACAACAGCGTCAACGGTGTCACGATGACCGAACACAATGCATTGCAGAACGAAATCCTGCGTGCACGTTGGGGTTTCGACGGAGCGATCGTTTCGGACTGGACGGCGGCCCGCAATACTGTCGGCGCGGCAGTCGGCGGGACCGATATCGCGATGCCCGGACCGCAGACCGTCTTCGGACACGCCCTCGCGGAAGCGGTCCGCGCGGGGCACGTTCCAGCCGAGACGGTCGAGCGGATGGCACGCCATGTGCTTCGACTGGCCGCCCGGGTCGGCGCACTGGCCGGCGCACCACCGGAAGTCGCCACGGTACCCGCGACGATCGACGGCGACGCGCTGGCTCGCGAGATCGCGCAACGCTCGATTGTGCTGCTGCGCAACCAGAGCGATGTCCTTCCGCTCGGCGAGGTGCGCCGTATCGCACTGATCGGCCAAACCGCCGACCAGCCGAGGGCACTCGGCGGCGGTAGCGCCCAAGTCTTCCCGCCGCACACCGTCTCACCGCTCGAGGGCCTGCGGGCCGTGCTCGGTCCGGATACCGAAGTGGTCTATGCCGTCGGCGCGGATCCACGAGTCCAGATTCCCACCGCCGAAGAGGGTTTCGAGCTGCGGGTCCAGCTGTACGGCGCGGATGACCGCCTGCTCTGCGAGCATCCGCTGCCGGAGGCCGCCATCGAGTGGATCGGTGAGTTCCCGGACGGTATCGCGGTCGGGGACCTGCATCGGGTCGTTGTCACCGGTACATTCACCCCGCGCGCGACAGGAACACATATCCTGGCCATCGCGGGCATCGGGCCGTTCCGGCTGACCGTCGGCGATGCGACCTGTTTCGACGACCGGATCGTCCCGGAAGGCGATCCGCTGGCCGCCTTCCTCCATCCGCCCGAGATGCCTCTCGAGATCGACCTCATCGCGGGACAGCAGGTTTCGCTGAGTCTCACGCATACCGTGACGACGCTGCCCGAGATGCCGATCGCCTTCGAGAAGTTCTCGCTCGGCCATCAGGAACCGAATATCGATCCCGAGGCGCTCATCGAAGAAGCGGTGGCCTCGGCGGCTTGGGCCGATGTGGCGGTCGTGGTCGTCGCCACCACCCCTGAGGTGGAGAGCGAAAGCTTCGACCGCACATCGCTATCCCTGCCCGGTCGCCAGGATGAGCTCGTCGCCCGGGTCGCGGCAGCCAATCCGCGCACGGTGGTCGTGGTGAATACCGGCTCGCCTGTGCAGATGCCATGGGCCGAGGATGTTGCGGCCGTGTTGCTGACGTGGTTTCCGGGACAGGAGGGCGGTGCCGCACTGGCCGACATACTCACGGGCCGGGTCGAACCGAGCGGACGGCTGCCCACCACCTGGCCCGCGCACCAGGACGAAGCACCGGTACTGAATGTCACCCCCACCGACGGTGCCCTCGCTTACGAGGAGGATCTTTACATCGGATACCGTGCGTGGCTGCGCACTTCGACCGCGCCGGCATACTGGTTCGGGCACGGAATCGGCTACACCGCCTGGGAATACGAGGCCGCGACCTTCACGCCTGATCGGGGTGTTCTTGGCACGCTGACCGTGCGGGTCCGCAATACCGGAGATCGCCCCGGCCGGGAAACGATCCAGACGTATATCGCTGGTTCATCCCAACCGGACCGCCGCCTGGCCGCCTTCGCGGTCGTCGAAGCCGAGCCGGGCCAGTCCGTCGAGGTGGCGATCCCGATTCCCCGCCGAGCGGCCGAATCCTGGGATGAGGCAACGGAAACCTGGGTACTGCCCACAACCACCTACGACCTGCTGACCGGTCGATCGGTTGCCGATATCCGGCTCACCACCGCCATCCAGTTCGAATGGCCGCACGCATGAGCTTGCACGGTATCGAGGCCTGCCGCGGCGAGCGCCGATGGCGCAGGGAATAGGTGGGTGAGACCGAACTTCTGCAACCCACCTATCGGTGCGCCATATGCGAAGACGAGATCGTGGAGAACAGCATTGTCCGACACGCTGCTGCGGATATCGTCCTCGAATGGATCCCACGTTTCCCCCGCCAACAGCCCCTGCACCCTGGCCACCAGGTGGATCACCCCCTCGATACGGGGCACGTGCACCGTGAGCCGCACGGCATCGGTTGTGGCCGAGAATATTTCGATGACTCCAGGATCACCGTCCATGACGATCGTCCGCCGGTAGCAGGTCGCTGTGGCGCTCTCGACACCAGCGATTGCGGTGCGAGCGAGCTGCGCCAATCGGCGGTCGATATCGGTCCCCTCGGCCACCGGCACCCGCAGTGTCAGACCACCATCCGCGACCAGGCGATCGGCGCGTCGTCGCCGCTTGCGCAATTCGACCGGTGTGGCACGGAATATCGCGACCATCACACGGTTGAACTGACGCAGACTCCCGAATCCGGCGGCGAATGCGATATCGGTGACCGACAGATCGGTATCGTCCAACAGCCTTCGCGCGAAGTGCGCACGCCGCGAACGGGCCAGCTGATCCGGCGTCGCGCCTACCTGTTCGTGAAACATCCGGCGCAGATGACGTTCCGAAATCGCGAGCCGCGTGGCGAGTTCGGCCTCATTACCCGTGTCCAGCGCGCCAGCGGCAATGAGATCGACAGCGTGACAGACCAATTCGGACGCATTCGCGGGCTTCCGATCACCCCGATACGGCCGACAACGGTGGCACGCCCGAAACCCCGCCGCCTCGGCACCCGCGGCCGAGGTGAAGCTGACGACATTCTCCGCTCGTGGACGCCCAGGACACGGCGGCAAGCAGTAGATGCCGGTCGTGACGACGCCTTCGAACGATGCCATACCCCGAGTCTGCGCGCCGGACCACGTACCTACCAGTCATATCCGGACACGACCCGTCCGAATATGGCGTGATCGGCGGCCGCGGCCCACCAAGGATTGGCCGAATGGACGCACAGACGAGCAAAGATGTGATCATCCGGGCTTGGCGCGAATTCGCGACACAGGATCCCGACCGCATTGCCGCGGTATTCACCCCGGACGCCGAATGGCTCGCGCCGCCGGAGAACGCCACCGCCCGCGCCATCGGCGGCACTCACCACCTGGTCGGACGCGATCGCATCGTGCGCTTCCTGACTAGGGAGTTTCCGTCGGTATTCGTCTCCGATCGAAGCGTGGAGTTCACCGCTGTCATTGCCGAGGGCGCGACGGTCGTCGTCGAGGAGCGGATGCGGGCGACCTTGGTGAACGGCAATCACTACGACAACGACTACTGCTTCATCTTCGAATTGCGCGACGGCCGGATCCACCGCGTGCGCGAATACATGGACACCCGTCGTGGAGAGGAGATGTTCCGCACGGCGGGCCAGATCGTGAACGCACTGGTCGGGTTGCAGCACGGCACCCGATAGCGCATGTCCGGTCCGGCCCACGCTGCGATACCACCGAATCCGACTGAACGCCGAGGCCTGTCCGCAGATTCACCGCACCCGGAAGACTGTCAATCGCCAATCCGTCGAACGGGTCCGGGCGATGCGGGCGGCGATGGCGAAGTGTTGGCGACCACGGTCGTAGCTGGCGAAGACTTCCGCGGTCGAGGCGTCGACCATCATGAGGCTCGCGCGATAGAGCACGGCGACGCCGCGAGCGCGGCCGGGTGCGAGGTCGGCTCGGATTATGGTCCGCACTGCGGCGACTACTGAAGGCGTGGCCATAGTGGTGAGTTGGGCGACAGGGCGGCGGTGGTCGAGTATCTCGAGTGCGAGCCGCAGCGCACGTTCGACGAATTGCTTTGCCGTCGAATCCAATTCGACTAGCGGCCGCTCATGTCCAGCACCGAGTGCGCGCCGCACACCGAGCGGACCGGATCGTCCGGTCTGATGATTCCGCGGTAGCGGCGTGCGGCAGGGCGACGCACGCGGCGGATCCTCGAATTCCGCAGTGCCCGGCCGGTACGGCAACAACGGTGGCTCGGTCCTCGGCGCATACGAAAGCCCCGACGGATGTCTCTCCATTCAGCACCCCCAATTGAGTTCGAACTACTACCCCGAGCTCGGACCGCGACAGCATTCCACGAATACCGCCACAGGTAAACCACCCAAGCGACCGCTCAGGCGCAAACCGCGCCGCCGCGCGATCAAGATCAGGTGGAACTGGTGGTGGTGGCTTCTCGGCCGGATTCAGGCGGATGCTTGCACAGATTCCACTCTGATCTTGGTCAGCCGTTGGAGATGCGGGTCAGGGTTTGGAGGGGGTCCGTGAGGACGTCGGCGAAGGCCAGTTCGGCGGCGCCGACCAGGGGTGCGTCGTCGGCGAGGGCAGAGGTGCGCAAGCGAACCCGTTCGCGCACCGCGAGCAACCCGTTCACCGCGAGCCTGCTGCGAACCTGCGCCGCGGAGGCGAGGTAGACCTCGCGGAGCACACCACCGAACACGACCATTGTCGGGTTGAAGATATTGACCAGGTTCGCGATACCGTATCCGAGCCAATCCCCGACCTGGTGGAGCGCATCTCGGGCGGTGGTGTCACCGCGCGCGGCGGCGTCGACGATCGCCTCCACCGCCGCCCGCCCCGTGAGATCCGTCCGCCCGGCGGACGCGATCAACGCGAGTTCGCCCGCTTCGGCTTCCAGGCAGCCGTACGACCCGCAGGTACAGGCCCGCCCACCCGGATTGACGATCATGTGCCCGACCTCGCCGCCATAGCCGCCCTCACCACCGAGCAGCTTGCCGCCCATGATGATGCCGCCGCCGATCCCGACCTCACCGTGCAGGTAGATCATGTCCGCGACACCGATGCCGACACCACGCTCGCGTTCCGCGAGCGCACCGAGGTTCGCATTATTACCCACCGCGACGCGCAATCCGAGACGTTCCGAAAGCCGCGCTCCGACCGGCACGTCGACCCACCCGATATTCGGTCCGTACCGAACGACACCGTCCTCTTCCCGCACCATCCCGCAGAACGCGACTCCCACACCCACGCAAACGGTCTCGGGTCCCGACCCGCGAATCATGTCCTCCGCGAGCGTAGCCAGCGCACCGATCACCTCGTTCGGATCGAATGTGCCACTGGGACGACGTATTTCCCGCCGGTCGAGAATCACACCGCCCAAGCCGACCCGCGCCACGGCGAGCCGGTCCGCGCCGACATCCAGCGCCAAACCGTACACCCGCTCCGATTCGGGCCGCACTACCAGCGACGGCCGCCCTGCCTTCCCCGTCTGCCTCGGCAGCTCCTCGCTGACCAGACCGGCCGCGGCGAGGTCGGCGGTCAGCGCCAGAATAGTGCTGCGATTGAGCCCCATCCGCTCGGCGAGCGCCGCCCGCGACATGGGCCCGCTCGAGTGGACATGCCGCAGCAGCACGGCGAGGTTCTGCCGCCGGATCTCGTCCGGGGAAGGTGCAGCTCTCATTCGGGCGAACCTCCTCCCGGTCGTCGGTCAACTTCCTGGCAACGCACGCTTGCGCGACAGCGCGTCCACTCCCGCTGCCAACAGCAGCACGAATCCTGTCACAACGAATTTGGTGCCCGCGCTGTAGCCCATCAGGCCCATTCCGTTATTGATCACCGCGACCACCGCCGCGCCGAGTACAGCGTCGAGCATGCGACCGCGCCCGCCGAACAGACTCGTGCCGCCGATGACGGCCGCTCCGACAGCGGTCAGCAACACATCACTGCCACCGGTATTCGGATCTACGGAATTGGCTCGCGATGCCGAGATCAGCCCGCCCACCGCGGCCATTGTCGAACACAGCACGAAGGCACTGATTCTGATCCGATCGACCGGAATGCCCGCACGCCGAGCCGCTTCGGCACTGCCGCCGACCGCGTAGATATGTCTGCCGAAGGAGGTGCGGTTGAGCAGGAATGTCCAAAGGAGGAGCAGCGCGACGATCAGTGGCACCACGATCGGCATGCCCTCGAGCGAGTTGATCGCCGGGTTGCGGCTGCGTTCCTCATTGAGGATCAGCACCGCGACACCCGCCACCACGGCAACCACCGCGATCCGCAACGCGATCACCGGCGCGGTCTCACCGGTCAGCCCGAGTTTGGTGCGAGCCCGCAGTTTTCGGTATTGGATCATTGCGAATCCCGCCAGCAGCACGGCATACATGACCCAACCGAGCCATGGCGGCACATTCTTATTGGCAATCGCGACGATCGTCTCGTCGTGGATCGAGATATTGCGTCCGTTGTCCATGATCTTCAGCGCGATACCCTGCAAAGCCAGGAAAGCCGCCAATGTCACTACGAACGAGGGGATTCCGATCTTCACCACGATCGTGCCTATGGTCAGTCCGATCGCGACGCCGGTGAGCAATGAAACGAGAACCGCTGCGTACCAAGGCCATCCCTTATCGGTGAGCAATACCGCGAGCACCGCCGCACACACGCCGCTGGCGAATCCGGCCGACAGATCGATCTCGCCGAGCAGCAGCACGAAGATCAGCCCCATGGCGATCACCGCGATGGCGGCGCCCTGG
>FTJU01000319.1_pt3 | contig 19054 bp, 18 predicted proteins | sample 1658961 | NCBI WGS metagenome assembly FTJU01 (sample SAMEA3914878, study PRJEB12502) | metagenome | biome: forest; material: soil | place: USA | collected 2012-03-12 | depth 0.3 m | reverse complement strand
GCCGATGGCTGTCGCCTTGACGCGGGGAGTCGCCGATGGGCAGACTGGGCCGACATCGCATCCGTCTCGGTTCGACGGGCATTCCGGTTCATGGACGACAACGGGGGTAAGACCATGCGTGTTCAACGTGTCGTACTGACATTCGCGCTGCTCGGCGCCATGTTCACCGGCGCAACGGCGTGCTCGGACGAGCCGATCGAGACCACCCGAGCCGCGGCGTCGACGACCACAGTGCCGGCGGCACCGACCGTGCTCGGGCCGCTCGGCTTCGGCAAGCTGCGGCTCGGAATGAACCGGAGCGAGGCCGAGGCCACCGGTGAAATCGCGACCTTCGACGACACCAATGATCCGCCGGGCTGCGGCCGCTATACCGCACGAGCCGGTTGGCAGGGTTTCACCAATCACGGCGAAATAGTCGCGATCATGCCCGGCAAACTTGCGGTCCGCACGCCCGAGGGCATCGCCATCGGTTCCACCGTCGACGAAGTACGTGCCGTCTATCCCACACTCGAGGTCGGCTACAACTGGAGTTCCGCCAAGGTCTCGGACCAACCCGCACATTATGGCTTCCTCGGTATCTATCGGAATATGCCCGCCGATGCCAAGGTCACCCAGATCATGCTCTACAACGACCGGGACACCTGCCACAACTAGTTGTTGCTGGCCAGAAGGTTGTTGACAGGGAGCTTCCCGAGTAGGTGGACGTCGCGAAGCCCGAGGCTGAATCCCTGTTAGGATACGATCCGTGACGTATTCGAATACCGACTCGATGACCCGCCCACCGGGTCGACCGCGCGATGCTGCTCGTGAGGCCGAGATACTCGAGACGGTCCTCGCTGTGATGAGTGAGCTGGGGGTCGAGGGAGTGACTTTTGAAGAGGTCGCGCGACGAGCTCAGGCGTCCAAGCGGACGTTGTATCGGCGGTGGGCCACGAAGCAGGAGATGGTTGTGGCGGCCATTAAGGCTGGGCCCGCGGCGAGGAATAGACCAGAGCCCATTGATACAGGGTCATTGCGCGGAGATCTTCTCGCCCTGCTCGAGCGGTTGGAGTCGACGATGCAAGCCGGTGAGCCGATCAGCCTGACGATTATGCAGGCGGGTCTGCGGGATCCGGAGCTCTGCGAGTTCATCGAGACCTCGGCAGGCCCGACCGGAGCGCGCCTGACGGAGACGGTGCTGCAGGCTGCGATAGCCCGTGGTGAGTTGCCGCGCTCCACTGATCCGTTCGCTTATGAGGAAGTCGCGGCAGCCGCACTCGTCATTCGCAAACTCAACGGCTTGTCGACCGACGCGAGGTATCGAGCGGCGCTGGTCGATGCGGTACTCATTCCGGCTCTGCGGAGCGGCATCCCCGCGGACCAGCACGGCATCTTCTCCGGAAAGCCAACCCCCTCTACGACCGACCGACCCGAGACCAGGAAGACTCGATGACCGATTTCGCAATCCCCGACTTCACCTATAGCCGAATCACCGGTGCAAACAACGCGACGATCAACGTTGCTCACGCAGGAACCGGTCCCGCTGTCGTACTACTTCACGGCTTCCCAGAAACCCACCTCATGTGGAGCGCCGTCGCGCGCGATCTCAGCCGCGATTACTCCGTGATTGCTCTCGACCTCCGCGGATACGGCGACAGCGACAAGCCGGATGCCGACACCCCCGATGTCTATTCGAAGCGCACGATGGCCGCCGACGTCGTGGCTATCGCATCACAGCTCGGTCACGAGCGTTTCGCGATCATCGGACACGACCGTGGTGCGCTGGTTGCGGTTCGGGCTGGCCTGGACCACCCGGCCCGCGTCTCTCACATCGGGATCCTCGATGTGCTTCCCACGATGGACACCTGGGACGTTTTGCGCGGAGTCGACGCCAAGGTCGCCTGGCACCTATACCTCATGGCGCAGCCAAAGGGCCTGCCAGAGAAGATGATCGCCGCTGTCGCCGACGAGTTCTTCGCGTCCTTCCTCGATTCATGGGACCCCACCGGAACGACCTTCTCTCCCGAACTGCGGGCCCACTACGTGAACGCCTCCATCGCCTCCGTGCCGTCGATTGTCGCCGACTACAGGGCCACCGCTAGCGTCGATCTCGACATGGACCGAATCGACCGCGCACACGGTCGGCAGCTCACGATGCCCGTCGCCGCGATCTCCCAGGACTGGGGAAGTCAGCTCGGATTCGACCCGACTCAAATCTGGGGGGCTTGGGCTCCGGACTTCATTTACGAGCCGATTGACGCCGGGCACTTCATGGCTGAGGAGCGCCCCGACGACATTGCTCAGTTCGCCCGCAAGCTCTTGGCTCGATAGGCCAGGTAGGTCGGAGCCCGCGTGACTCACCGCAACAGCCCACTGACACCCGAAGGGCGCAGGAGGCTGATCGAACGCTGCCAGACCCGCCCGATCGCACACGTTGCAGCGGAGATGGGAGTCTCCCGCGCCACGGCCTCGAAGTGGGTGAATCGCTACCGCGCATTCGGTGAGCTCGGTCTCCTTGACCGGTCATCGACGCAGCGCGCCAGCCGACCGCGACAGTAGCGAGCATCGTGAAGCGTGTCGAGACGATGCGGCGCGAGCGCAAGTGGTCGGCATCGCGGATCGCGTTCGAGCTGGACCAAGAAGGCATAGGGATCAGTCGCCGCACTGTGACCCGTCTCCTGGCACAGCTCGGCCCGAACCGACGGCAGTTCATCGATCCGAGCGGGCAGAACAACCGGGAACTGCGGAAGATCGTGGCGAAGTATCCCGGCCACATGGTCCACATTGACGTGAAGAAGGTAGGCCGCATCCCCGATGGCGGGGGCTGGCGCGTGCATGGACGAGGCAGCCCCCAGTCGAAAGCAGTCGACCGCGCCAAGAAGGGCACACATGTCGGCTACATGTATCTGCACTCCGCGATCGATGGGCACACCCGCTTGGCATACACCGAAGCCCTCACCGACGAGAAAGCTGTCACCGCTGTCGCATTCCTGAACCGCGCACGGGCCTGGTTCAGCGCGCACGGCATCGTCAAGATCGAACGCATCGTCACCGACAACGGAGCCTGCTATCGGTCCCGCGTCTTCGCTGACACGCTGGGCGAAAGCCAGCATCGCCGCACCAAGCCCTACACACCCAAGCACAACGGCAAAGTAGAGCGCTATAACCGGATCCTCGCCGAGGAATTCCTCTACGCCCGCACCTGGCACTCAGAACAGGAACGAACCGCCGCCGTCGACACGTGGAACCTGCACTACAACTATCACCGACCGCACGGCGCAGCTGCTGGCCAGCCCCCGGCGTCGTTGCTCTCGAAAGGCGTCAACAACGTTCTGGCCTCATACACGTCCAATACTGAAAAACGTTGCGCCGCAGCGGTCTCAGCCGATGCCCAGGGTATTGATCGTCGCGGCGATGAAGACGATCGCGGTGCCGAGCAGGCTCAGCGCCGCGACATCGAACGGCTTGCTGCGCACTGCGAGCAGCCCGACCCGGGCCGTCGGCAGACAGAGCCGGAAGGCGGCCGCGAGCAAGGCCGCACCGCCGAAGAACAGCGCGCCGCGACGCCAGCGCTCCCAGGCGACAAAAACGACCGCGAGCAGAATGACCGCCGTGACGACCAGCATGGGCAGATGGCAGCGCAGGAATTGCGCACCCAGGCTGGTCCGGTCGGACTGCCGTTCAGCGGCAGACGAGTCAACGTCGGTCACGCTCCGATTCTTGCAGACGGCGAGAGATTCATCCGGCACAAGGGGTACGGACAATGCGAGCACTTCGTGCGCCCTCCCGGAGCGGGCCGCTACGGAGCGTTGAAGTAGCGACCTTGGTCGAGGTCCTCGATGAGGCCGGGATGGGTGGGCTTCCAGGTCAGCAGTTCCCTGGTCCGCACACTCGAGGTCGGATTGTCCAGTGAGACAAGGGGACCGAGGTAGCCGAAGTGTGCGTCCGCCTGCTCCGGCGGGATGCTGATCACCGGCACATCCAGGTGGCGACCGATTGCCGCGGCGATATCGCGGAAGGCCACGCCTTCGTCGTCGACGGCGTGTAGCCGCGACCCCGCGGGGGCCGTTTCCAGCGCCAACCGGTACAGCTGCGCGGCATCGAGTGTGTGTCCGGCGGGCCAGCGGTTGTCCCCATCGCCGACGTAAGCGGCGACGCCCTTGTCGCGCGCGGTGGCGATCAAGGTCGGAATGAAGCCTTGCCGGTCGAGCGAGCTGTGCACGGTGGGCGGGAGTCGGACAACAGCCGATCGCACCCCGTGGTCCGCGAGCGCGACCACCGCGTTCTCGGCTTCGACCCGCGGCCCCGCGTCGAGCACATCGGCTTCGGTGCCCACCCGGTTCAGCGCGGCGAACGCGAGTGTGAGCGTGCCCGAGGTGCCCACGAATGGTTTACCGGTGCCCGCGAGCGCATCGCCGATGGTCTCGATGGCGCGCAAATCGGCCGCGGTCGCTGCGACGTAGTCGCCGGTCCGCATGGCTTCGTGTTTGAAGGCCAGGTGGATGACGCCGTCGGCCGCGGCGACGGCGGCGCGCAGGGTGTCGAGATCGTCGAGATCTCCTCGTCGCACCTCGGCACCGGCCGCCGCCACAGTGGCGGCGGATTCGTTCGAGCGAGCCAGCCCGACGACCTGATGTCCGGCATCGAGCAGTTCGGGGATGACCGCGGAGCCGATGTGTCCCGATGCCCCGGTGATGAAAATCCGCACGATATTACTCCCAGTATTCAGATGCCCTAATCGGGCAGTGATGTCAGTGGCTGTCATCAACCATACATCCAATGACAGCCACTGTCATCAGATAGGATGAGCTCATGAGTCGATGGGAGCCCAATGCGCGCGGCCGCCTCGAACAATCGGCTCTGGAGCTGTACCGCGAGAACGGGTTCGAGAGCACGACCGTCGCCGAGATCACCAAGCGCGCGGGGCTTACCGAGCGCACGTTCTTCCGGCATTTCGCCGATAAGCGCGAGGTCCTGTTCGCGGGGGCGAGCGCGCTCCAAGAGGCCCTCGTGCGAGCCGTGCACGAAGCACCCGCTGCCATGCCGCCGATCGAGGCGATCGCCACGGCACTCACCCAGGTCGCCGATACCGTATTCGAGCAGCGCCGCGAGTTCGTCTGGCAGCGCCAAGCCGTCATCGCGGCCAATGCCGAACTTCAGGAGCGCGAGCTGATCAAACTCGCAACACTCGCCACCGCGCTGACCGAGGCGTTACGCGGTCGCGGCGTGATCGATCCGGCCGCGAGCCTGGCCGCCGAAGCCGGCATCGCGGTATTCAAGATCGCCTTCGAGAGCTGGGTCGGCGACAGCGGCAAGCGCACCCTGTCGCAACTCATCCGAGAATCGGTCGATGAACTGAAACTCGTGACCGGCGCGCAGGACCTGCCCGATGTCGTTCCTGGCTGACCCCATCGACCTGGTTGACTGCACGGGTGTTTCGTTTGATGTTTCACGAGCCCGCGATTCCCGGAAATACCGGCAACGCGATCCGACTCGTCGCTGGAACCGGATGTGAGCTGCATCTGGTCGAGCCACTCGGGTTCGACCTTTCGGAGGCCAAGCTGCGACGGGCCGGATTGGACTACCACGATCTGGCCACGGTGACGGTGCACAAGAATCTCGCGGCGGCATGGGCGGCGGTGCGGCCCGAGCGGGTGTTCGCGTTCACGACCCAGGCGAGCACGCGGTATACCGACGTGGCGTATCGCGAAGGGGATGTCCTGCTGTTCGGCACCGAGCCGACGGGGTTGCCGACGGAGGTACTCGACGATCCGCATATCACCGATCAACTGCGCATTCCGATGCTGCCCGGCCGCCGCTCGATGAACCTCTCCAATGCCGCCGCCGTCACCGTCTACGAGGCTTGGCGCCAGTTCGGATTTCCCGGCGCGGTGTGACCGTATCGCTCAGAGCTCTACTTCGAAGCGTTTGAAGCGGGAGCTCGCGCCTGCGGCGAGGCGGACGGCGGATTTGGGGACGCCGTAGTGGTCGGCGAGGAGTTCGATGGCGGCCTTGTTGGCCTTGCCTTCCACGGCGGGGGCACGGACATACAGCTGAAGGGTGCCGTCGTCGAGGGTTTCGACGAGTGGGCCCTTACGGCTGTTCGGTTTGATCGTCGCCCTTACGACCGTCGGCACCTGTATCTCCTGTCGTCCCAGTGTCTTTCTCTGTCCCAGTGCCCTTCCCGGTTTCGGCGCCCGAACCGGTTGCCGCACCCGTAGCAGCAGTCTCGGCACCGGTACCCGTCCCCGCACTTGCAGCTGCGCCGGCACTGGCATCTTCCGCTGTCACGCCCGCCCCGGTCGCAGCACCGACCACAGCCTTACCCTCGGATTCTTTCGAACGCGAGGAGTCGCGCTTGCGACCCCGCACCGCCCGCACGACGCCCCACACCACCGCGCCGAGCACCACGGCGAAACCGAGCCACGGAATCGCCTTGCCGGTGAACACCACCGCGTACTTCAGCCAATCCACCAGCGAATGCCAGCCGGAGACGATTCCGTCCCAGAAATTGGTCGGCCCCTCGCCGGATTCCTTGTCCGCGGTGGTGATGTCGATGGTGAGTGTGGACAGCGCGACCTGATCGTCGAGATGTCGCTTCTGTGCGGTGAGGCTGTCGAGTTCACCCTGCCGACTCGACAGCGCCTGTTCGGCGGCAATGAGATCCGCCGTATTGGTCGCACCGGCGATGAGCGTGCGCAACCGGTCGACCGAGGCCTGCAGCGCCTTGATCCTGGCGTCGAGGTCCTCCCACCGCATGGTGACGTCGTCGCGGTTGGTGCTCATCCTGGTGATCCGGCCGACCCCGCTCAGGCCGTCGATGAACTTGTCCGTCTTATCCGCGGGCACCCGCACGGTGAGCGTGGCCTGTGGATCAGTGTCATCGGTCCGCGGCTGCTCGGTGCGGCTGTCCACCCGGCCACCGACCTCGCGCACCCGATCGGTCACCTGACCAGCCGCCTCGAGCGGGTCATCCGCGGTGATGTCGACGCTGCCGGTGACGACCTCCTTGCGCGCCTCGACGGTGGTACCGCCGGTATCCCCCTTCGCGGGGGCACCCTCGCGAAGACTCGGTGGCGGCGCCATCGGCGCGACGGTGGCCATGCTCGACCGGCCCGTACCGGCGCTGTCGTCGTTGTTGTCACCGCAGCCGACCAGCAATGTCAAACCCAGCAGGCCGATCGCCAGCACAGCAAGCTTCCGCATGGAGGCAGGGTAGCCGCTGCGGCGGATTCGGTCACGAAACTCGATGCGGGCCATTCCCGAATGCCGAAGGGGCACCGAACAATTTCGCGAGGAATCGTTCGATCTGATCAGCGAGCGGTAGCCAGGTCCGGGCGGGTTCTCGAGCCGCATCGATACCGCGCCATGCAGCGCAGGCCCAGCATGATCGAGACCGGATCGTCGGCGGCTACCAGAGCGGCGTCCACACAGCGCCGGATCGCCGCGGCTGTGCGTTCGGTCGGTTTCCCGCTTGAATGGCATGGCACCGCACTAGTTGAGGGTGCTCTCGTACAGCACCGGACGAGGGGAGGCCCAGTCACCGCACACACCGAATGTTTTGAGCCTCAACGAAAATCACGAGACTTCGAATCGAGGCGCAGATCCATGCGCTGCAGACGGTCGGCGACGACACTGACCGCGCCTTCGGCGTTCTGGACGCGGCCGCGGATGAGCAGAGCAGGGGCACTCTGGGCCAGGCGGCGATAGCGGGTCCACAGGCCCACCGAGCAGACGATATTCACCATGCCGGTTTCGTCTTCCAGGTTGAGGAAGGTGACACCGACGGCGGTGGCGGGGCGTTGGCGATGCGTGACGGCGCCGCCGACGAGCACGCGAGAGCCGTCGGGCACATCGAGCAAGTCGGCGGCCGGGATGACGCCGAGCGCATCCAGTTGCGGGCGTAAGAATTCGGTGGGATAGCTGCCCGGGGAAATACCGGTGGCCCAGACGTCGGCGGCGGCCAGCTCGAGATCGCTCATGCCGGGCAGGGCGGGGGCGGCGGTGGCGGCACCGGTGCCGGGTAGGCGGCCGGGACGTTCACCCGCCGCGGCGCCCGCCGCCCATAATGCCTCGCGTCGGGTGATACCGAGACAACCCAAAGCGCCTGCGGTGGCGAGAGATTCGGCCTGGGTGACGGTGAGCTCCACCCGTCCGGTCAGGTCGAGGAAGGAGGTGTACGGGCCGGTCGAGCGGGCGTCGACAATGCGTTCGGCGAGGTCGGTGCCGATATGGCGGATGGTCGCAAGGCCGAGCCGTACCTCGTCGCCATGGCTTTCGAGAGTGGCTTCGGCGCGGCTGGCATTGATATCGGGTCCGTGCACCAGAACGCCATGCCTGCGGGCGTCGGCGACCAGCGACTGCGGGGAGTAGAACCCCATCGGCTGGGCGCGCAGCAATCCGGCGCAGAAGGCCGCCGGGTAGTGCAGTTTGAACCAGGCCGAGTAGAACACGATCGAGGCGAAACTCTGCGCATGACTCTCCGGAAAGCCGAAATTCGCGAAGGCATAAAGCTTTTCGTAGATGCGGTCGGCGACTTCGCCGGTAATGCCGTGCAGATCACGCATGCCCTGATACAGCCGGTCCTTCAGGCGCTCCATGCGTTCGGGTGAGCGTTTCGAACCCATGGCGCGGCGCAGCTGATCGGCCTCGGCGGCGGTGAAACCGGCGACGTCGATGGCCATCTGCATGAGCTGTTCCTGGAACAGCGGCACGCCGAGGGTACGTTCCAGCGAATTCTTCAGCGCGTCATGGTCATAGCGCTCCTCCTCATCGCCGTTGCGCCGACGTATGTAAGGATGTACCGAACCACCCTGGATCGGACCGGGGCGGATCAGCGCCACCTCCACTACCAGATCGTAGAATTTCCGTGGCTTCAGCCGAGGCAGCGTGGCCATCTGCGCACGCGACTCCACCTGGAACACCCCTACCGAATCGGCGCGCGAGAGCATCTCGTAGACAGCGGTTTCCCGCAGGTCCAGCTTGTGCAGTTCGACGGTTTCGCCCTTGTGCTCACCCACCATATCGATCATGTAGTGCAGCGCGGAGAGCATCCCGAGACCGAGCAGATCGAACTTCACCACATCGATTGCGGCGCAATCGTCTTTATCCCACTGCAGTACGCTGCGGCCCGGCATGCGCGCCCATTCGACCGGGCAGACATCGGCGATGGGCCGATCACAGATCACCATGCCACCGGAATGGATACCGAGATGCCTGGGCAAGCCTTCGATTTCGGTGGCCAGCTCCAGCACTTCCGCGGGAATATCGGTGCCGGTTTCGGCGCCGACTCCGGTCCAGCGGCTCACCTGTTTACTCCAGGCATCCTGCTGTCCGGGCGAAAAGCCAAGTGCTCGTGCGGCATCGCGAACCGCGGACTTACCACGATAGGTGATCACATTCGCCACCTGCGCGGCATATGCGCGGCCATATTTGGTGTAGACGTGCTGGATCGCCTCCTCGCGGCGATCGGATTCGATATCGATATCGATATCGGGCGGACCGTCGCGCTCCGGGGCGAGGAAGCGTTCGAACAGCAGCTCGGCGGCGATCGGGTCGACATTGGTGATGCCGATCGCGTAGCAGACGGCCGAATTCGCCGCCGAACCCCGGCCCTGGCAGAGGATGTCGTTATCCCTGCAGAAGCTGACGATATCGTGCACCACCAGGAAGTAACCGGGAAACTTCATTTCGTTGATGATTGCGAGTTCGTGCTCGATCTGCCGATACGCCTCGGGATTCTCCGACGGCGGACCGTACCGTCGAGCGGCGCCCGAAAAGGTGAGTTCACGTAGCCAAGAAGCCTCGTCGTGGTTATCGGGCACCTCGAACGGCGGCAGGCTCGGTGCGATCAATTTCAGATCGAAGGCGCATTCGCGGGCGAGTGTCACCGCATTCGCCACAGCCTCCGGGCAGGCGGCGAACAACTGCGCCATTTCCGCACCGGAGCGCAGGTGCGCGCCACCGGTCGGTGCCAACCAGCCCGCGATATCGTCCAGGCTCCGACGCGCCCGGATAGCCGCGAGAGCCATGGCGCGACGGCGCTGGGCGGGGCCGGCGAAATGCGCCCCCGTAGTGGCCACCACGGGCAGACCGAGGCGATCGGCCAGGGCAATGAGGTGGGCGTTGCGTTCATCGTCCTCCGGAATGCCGTGATGGGTGAGTTCCACACTCACCCGGTCGGTGCCGAAGCGCTCCGTCAGGTCGCACAGGGCGGACTCGGTTCGCCCGAGGCGGGTGTCTCCCGCTCGCAGATCGCGGTCGAGTGCTTGACGCACATGGCCTTTGCGACATCCGGTCAGAATGTGCCAGTGCCCGTCCGCCGCCGCGGTGAGCGCGTCCAAGTCGTAGCGGAGGATGCCCTTCTCGCCCGCGTCCATATGTGCGGCCGCGATCTGGCTGGAGAGTCGGCGATAGCCCTCTTGACCGCGGGCGAGCACCAGCAGATGCGGACCGGCCGGATCCGGCGAGCCGGTGCGCGGCGCCGAATCGGGTGCGCCGATATGGCCGAGCGAATTCCCGAGCCGCGGTCCGTCTTCCGTGGTGCCGAGCGACAATTCGGCACCGTATACCGTCGGCATACCCCATTCCTTGGCGGCCTCGAAAAAGCGCACGGTTCCGTAGAAGCCGTCGTGATCGGTAAGCGCGATCGCCTCCAGTCCGAGCCGCACCGCCTCCTCCACCAACTCCTCCGGCTGACTCGCACCATCGAGGAAGCTGTAGGCCGAATGCGCGTGCAACTCCGCGTACGGCACCATCGGCTCACCGCTGGCGACTGCCCGCAGGTCGCTCGAAACAACACTGCCCGGTTCGACCGGTTCGGGCCGATAATCCCCGCGCTTGCGTGACCACGCCGGACTGTCGCCGCCGTCGCCCGGGTACATCGCGTCCGGATTCGTCGGCCCCGGCCGACCGGACAGCACCCGCTCCAACTCTGCCCAGGTCGGCGGGCCGTTGCTCCAACCCATGACACATCACCTCCTCACATATCCGAACATACATTCGAAACGCGGAGGAGGTACGGGGACCCGCCGAATCAGGCGGTCGGGAGTGGATCCGTCGACTTCTCCGACAGCGCCGCCTCGACCCTGTCCAAACTGGCGCGGATCACGGCGCCATAGGCGTCGTTGGCGAGCACATCGAGGTGGCCACGGGCGATGGTCAGCTGCATATAGGCCACATCGAAGTCGCCGACGCGGCGATGACTGTCGGCGAGGTTGAGGTAGAGCGAGGGCAGGAATCCGCGTAGACCCTCATCAAGCGGAACGCCAGGACCGAAGACCGCGGCCAGCGCGCGTTGATCCCAGCGCAGCGCGGTTTCGGCAGCGTCCTCGAGATCGGCGAGATGGTGTGCGATTACACAGCGCTGCAACGGATCTCCACCGTCGTCGAGCTCACCCCACAGTTCCGCCAGCATCCGCCGCGCCACCTCCGGATCACTGCCGGAGAGCCGCACCGCGGCAAAGATTTCCGCCATCCGATCGTCCGCCATGCGCAGATTATCGCACATATGTTCGATAGATTCGAGCACGGTTCGAACACCTCGGCGCGGCCCGATTCGAACGCCCGATGAGAGGAAGCGCACCCAGCAGACCGTCCACTCGGTAAAGGTCGCCGCGAACGGGGCGATCCAAGCGTTGGACTCCGCTGTCAGCCCCTGGTCAAGGACTGTATCCGGTCGGCAACGACTGCGGTCACCGGTTTCGGGGCGGCACCGCAACTGGCCTGGCGCGGTGGGAGTTCGATGGTGCGAGTCGTCACCCGCCAGCGGCGCCCGTCGCGATGGGTGACCACGGCCGGACGGTAATCGGTCGCGGTGGAATCGGTTTCGAGATGGACGGTGAGATCATCGATAGTCGCCGAAACTTGTTCGCGCACTGTAATTTCCGCGATCTGCTCGACCGGATCTTGACCACTTCGACCACGCAGTCCAGCCAGCGAAACCGCACCACGTCCCACGGCTTCGACCGCCGCGACAGCGGCCGAGGTATCGACGCGACCATAGGTCAGCCCGGAGGGCAACAACACCATGGCGGGCGCGAAGCGATGGCCGCCGGTATGCGAACACTCCCAGACCCGGTCCGGATAGTCCGCGGCCAGATTCGCGGCGATCGGACGGCCGAACAGCGCGCAGCACTGATCGCGCTTTCCGTGCGCACACACCAGGATCAGCGAATCACGCACAGGTGCGCCGATTCCCGGCGGCGGGCCGTTCAGGAGATTCAGGTCCAGGTCGAGCAGTTGCTTCAGATCGGTGATCTCGAAGCGTTCACACCAGAAGCCCTGTGGACGCGAACTGGCGATCAGAACCGTTCGGACACCGTTGAATTCATTGCGCCCCGACCGCCGGATCAGCGTCGGCCGAACCTTCGAGGCAGCAGTGCGGACGGCGAGTTCGGCAGTGATCTCCGGACCGAGCACCTCGTCGCCGATCACGTCACGGCCCCACGCGCCGGGTTGCTCGACGCACAACCACCCCGACACCCGAGTTGCCGTGCCGGGCAATGGCACATCGACCGCGGCCGCCGCCGAGCAGAGCATCCCTTCGAATCCGGTCATCAGCCCGATATCTGTTCGTCGGCGAACTTCTGCTTTGCGCCGTACGCCACATCCCCGCGGCCATCGGCCTCGGCCCGATCGATCTCGGCGTGTCCGATCGGATGCATCGGCCCCGGCGGCCAGACCACGTCCACCGAGGCATGGCTGATCAAGAGGCAGTCGCGAAACGACTGCTCATCGGAAAAGAACAGAACCGGACGGTCTTGCGCGGGCACCACTTCACTCTAGAGCCGCTGATCCGCCGCGGGTGCGAGCGTCGCGAGGAACGGCAGCACGGCCACCTCGAATTCGCGAAGAGGGAGATTCACGCGTGCGCTTCGACGACTCGGCTGAGTCGATGGCCGCGCCCTTGTGTGCGGACCGCAAGACGGCCGCGAACTCCTCGCTCATTTGTGGTCACCAGGCCGCATGGTCCTGGCACCTCCATTGATCGACATTCGGAGCGCAGTGCGGAAAAGGTCTGGCGGATGTCGAGGGATCGCGGCGATACTGCGATCATGCCCTCCTTCGCGGACTTCGACCGCCGCAACTATCGCACCGTTGATGTCGCCGCCGGGTACGACGGGTGGGCGCCGACGTATGAGCAGACCGTCATGGACGCGATGGATCTCGCGCTGCTGAATCGGCTGCGGCGACCCGACTGGGGTGGGGTGCGGCGTGCCGCGGATCTCGGCTGTGGGACCGGGCGGACCGGAGCTTGGCTGCGGGAGCGGGGAATTCGGCATATCGATGGTGTCGACGTGAGCGCGGGAATGCTGGCGCGGGCGCGGGCGCGCATACCACACTTGCGCAGGCCGATGTACGTGACACCGGATTGGCCAGTGGCGCATACGATTTGGTGATCTCCTCGCTGATCGACGAGCACTTGGACGAGCTCGCGCCCTTCTACGCGGAAGCCTGGCGACTGGCCGCGCCCGGCGGCACCTGCGTGACGGTCAGCTACCACCCCCAGTTCATGATGATGACCGGTATGCCGACGCATTACACCCCCGAGACCGGTGAGCCGGTTGCGATCAGCACACATCTGCATCTGATCAGCGAACAGGTGTCGGCGGCATCGGCAGCGGGCTGGGTGCTCACCGAGATGGCCGAGGCGCTGGTGGATGACGCATGGATCGCGGTCAAGCCGAAATGGGCCGAGCTGCGCGGACATCCGTTCACGTTGGCACTGGTGTGGTCGCGCACATAATCGGTCAGTCGTAAAGTCCCTCGGCGCGCCAGATCCGACCGTTGTAGATGAGCAGCAGGACTCGGACATCGGCCTGTTCACCGACGAGTTGCACCTGGATGCGGGCGGCGATTCCGGCGCGGAGGGTATCGCATTCCGGGGTCCACCAGTGTTCGTCCACCGGCCACGGACCGGCCCAGGCCGTGAGATGCCACTGCTTACTGCCCCAGCGCAGCAGGACCGGGTCGGCGGTGAAGAGGCCACGATCGGTGACCTGCACCGGTACTCCGTCGGCGGCCTCCAGATGCACCACCGGACGGTTCACCAGAATCACCGCAGGTGCGGGCCTGGGCAGACGACCGGGCCACGGCAGGGCCGGATCGGCGGCCGGAATCGGCTCGTCGCCGAGCGCGACCATGGTGATGCGTTCAGCGGGTCCACGACCGCCGCTGAGCACGCCGACTCGAACCGCCTCGCCGCCGAGCAGCCCCTGCACGCGGATCAGAGCGCGGCGGGCCCGCGCGTCCTCCTCGCCGACACCACCCCACAGACCGAGCTGAAGTGCGCGCGCCGCAACGACTTCGACGGGTTCCAGACGCAGCAGTGTGATCGGCGCGGTCGGCCGGTCGTGACGGGTGAGCCAGCCGTCCAGCTGCCAGCGCACCCGATCCGCGGTGCCCTCCGGGGTCAACGGTTCGGCGCACCGCCAGATGCGCGAAAGTTGCTCGTCCGCCTCGGTTTCCGCGAGCACCGACAACCGGGTGCAGGCCATCGAGGCATTGGCCAGTTCCTCGTGCAGTTGACTGGCGAGCATGCGCCCCGCGAAGGCGGCGGCATCGACCCGATCGATCGGCGGATCACAGCGATACTGCACCGTCAGATCCTTCGGCGGGCGACGCGCGGACGGCGGCCGCTCCGGCACTGCCCTGGCACAGCGGTGCGCCAGCACGGCATCGGCGCCGAAGCGCGAGGTGACCTCGATCGGGGTCAGCGCGGCGAAATCACCGATCCGCCGTAATCCCAGGCGGTGCAACAGATCCACCAGATCGATGCGTTCCAGTGCGGACAGACTCGGTTCGAGCGCGATTTCGCGCACCGGCAGTGGCGCCAGGAATCGCGCACCGGCGCCGGGCGGTACGATCGCGGTGAAACGCGCGGCGATCACCGCCGTGGACAACTCGTCGGCAATGCCGATCTGCGCCTCCACCCCCACCGCGGCGGCCGCGTCGACGAGCCGTTCGGCCGCCGCGTCCTCGGATCCGAAAAACCGCGCCGCCCCCCGCGCACCGAGCACCAACAGCCCAGGGCGCAGCACCTCCACCCCCGGCACCGTCGCATCGATGGCCGCTACCACCGGCTCGAACAGGCGCGCATCCCGATCCGGATCCACCTGCGCGACATACACATTCGGACATCGCGCCTGCGCCTCCCGCTTGGTCAGCCCACGCCGCACACCGTCGGCCCTGGCAACGGCCGAACACTCCACCACCTTATTGGCGAACAGCACCGCCACCGGCCGCGTCGCGGGCAACCGCGCCACCGCCGCCGCCACCACCGCCGACCAGTCCGGACACCACAGCGCCAGCACCCGTGTCCCACTCGCCCGACTCGGCCGAATCACGACTTCACCCCTCCAGTCGCGTAGCCGACCGGATCACGTCGCCACACAACGGGCATATGAGCCGTGCTCTCCTGCCGACTCAGGCATCCGGCGACCGCGACTCGGTCGGCGGCACCGGTTTGCGTACACTCGCGGCCCAGCGGCGCCGTCGTGCCCTCCCACATATCGGCTGCGCCTGTCCCGGCTCGCCCACTTGTCCATCGATGTGCCGACAGCAACCCATCGCCAATACGAATCACGATGCCGCACAGCCCATATCGGGGAGGAGCGCAACGCAGCACGCTCCGACCATCGTTGCTTTCGGCAGCGAACATCACTGCGGACCCATCAGAATCACGCCAACGCACCGCACGCCCAGGCATCACTCGCTTGGGGGCGTCCTTCCCTCGTGCACCGCGTCGCGAGCCCGGATCGGCGGAAGGTCCGCTCCGCATGACAGAACTCATGATCCGACGGTCGCCGAGGGACCATTCATGACGCCGCACCGTGGGCCTCGACGGTCAATTCATCGGATGCGGTGACCGTTTCCAGTGGCACCCATTCCACTCGACTCGGACTGGGACGCAGTTCGATTCGGCCGTGGCAGGGTGGGCCCGCCTTGCCGCGGACCGCGACCTCCAGGCTGAGCGAGCGGAGACGACCGCGGCCCGCGCCGAGGCCGCCATATCCGGCGATGCGGGTATCCACGCGCAGGGACGGATTGGGCCAGCGGCCGTCGGTGACCACCAGAGTGGCTCCCTTGCTGCGTGCGCGGGCGGCGATGACGCGGGTGCGGGATGGGGCGACGGCGGCACCGGCGAGGCCGAGCACCACCAGATCGAGGCCGTCGAGCAACACCGCGGCCACCTCCACCGGATCCGGACCGGGATCGGCGACGACGGCGAGGCGCTGCAACTGCGCACCCATTTCGACCGCGGCGAGCAGCCCGAGCCGCGGCATCCCGACCACCGCGGCATGCCCACCGCTCTCGGTCACCGCGGCGAGCAGCCCGGCCAGTAGCGAACTCGCACCCGAGTAGGCCACCACCGAGCCCTTGACCAGGCCACCATCAGGCAATAGCTCCGCAAGGGCGGGTGGCACCGCGAGCGCTTCCCTGCGCAATTCAGCGTCGCGCGGCATCCGCTCGGCCGCCGCTTCCCCGCGTCCGGGTATCGCGGCCATCCGTCGGCGCAGCTCATCCAGTGTCGATTTATCCCTCGGCGGTTTCCTGTCCCGCCGTTTCCCCGCCCCTGAATCCTCATCCGAACCCATCACAACCACCTACTTCCAACGATGGACCCGAGGCGAAGCGCGGTCCGAACCCTCACAATCAAGGGTTCAGCACCGATTCAGCTATCGATCAATATCGAATATACGTTCGATACCCGCTCAGTGGAAACCCACCCCCGACTTCCGTCGAGTACGCGCACCGACCGCGATCACTTCGCAATGCCGCCGTTGTTTTCGAGTAATCGGCCGCGCCAACGATCGTCCCGCGAACCCCCAGAGAACCCTCCGGGTTCTGGCAGGAATCCCCGCCCTCCAGGCCGGAGAGGACGTCAAAGCCTTCATCCGCCCTTCATCGGCATGGTGGACGGCATGCACCCGGATCGGCTGCTGACGCAATGGGATGTCGGCCTCGAATCAGGCCAGCTAGCCTCATTTTCCGCTACCCTGCACCCGTGACCGAACGCGCTCGCCCCATTGTCGGCCCCGATTATCTGGTTGCCGGCCGCTACCGTCTGCAGTCGAAGCTGGGTGGCGGCGGTATGGGCGCGGTATGGCTCGCACACGATCGCCTGCTCAACCGAGATGTCGCGATCAAACAGGTGCTCACCACCGCCGGACTTCCGGAGGCGGAGGCCAATGAGATCCGCAACCAGATCATGCACGAGGGCCGGGTCGCGGCCAAGCTCTCGCATGAACACGCCATCGCCGTCTACGACGTGGTACTGGAGGCCGGTGAGCCCTGGCTGGTGATGGAACATCTGCCATCACGCAGTGTCGCAAGGGCATTGGCATTGGTGAATACGCTGCCGCCGATCGAGGTGGCGCAGATCGGGGCGCAGGTCGCCGATGCCTTGGCTGCCGCGCACGCCGCGGGCATCGTGCACCGCGATATCAAACCGGGCAATATCCTTGTCGCCGACCGCGGCCCCGGTGTCGGCATGGCCAAGCTCAGCGACTTCGGCATCTCACGTGGCGCGACCGATAGCTCCGACGAACCGGACGGCGTGATCACCGGCACCCCGGCCTATCTGCCACCCGAGGTCGCGCGCGGCGCGCAGCCGACCACGGCCAGCGATGTGTTCTCCCTCGGCGCCACGCTCTACACCGCGATCGAGGGGCAACCGCCGTTCGGCATGGACGACGACACCGATGCCCTGGTCCATCGTGCGGCCATGGCCCAGATCATCCCGCCGAGCCGCAGCGGCGTGCTCACCAACGCCCTGCTGCACATGATGGAACCTGCCCCGCAGCGCAGGCCGACCATGGCCGAGGCGCGGGACGAAATCCTCACCGCCGCATTCGGTCCCGGCACCGGTCCGTATATCCTCGGCGCTCCGGTGCGCACCGAGGACGGCACCATTCCGGCCTGGGCGGCCCGCAATTCGGCATCGGGCCTGCGCAGTCCGCATTCGACGCCGCTGCCGCGCCCGCACCGCAGTACCCCGTCGGGTCCCGCGGCCGCCGCACCTCAGCGCCCGAAGCCGAAGGAACCGAGCAATGCCCCGCTCGCCATCGCCATCGGCCTGCTGATCGGCCTGATCATCATCATCGCCGTCATTATCGTCATGATGTAATCCGCTGCGACCGAAACCTGCTGCACCGCAGCCCTTTAATAGCCGCACGACTCCATACCGGCACAAACCGATGCCACGCACGCAAACCGGGTGCCACGCGCACGAATTGGCGCCATACGCGCGAATCGCCCGACAAATCGTGCGTGGCGAGCAGAACCGGACGCGGCAGCCCGAACGCTTGCAGGTCAGTCGATGCGGCAGCTGGAACGCTTGCGGATCAGCCGAAGCAGCAGTCGGAACTCTTGCGGCTCAGTCGATGCGGCGGCGGTGGGCCCAGCGAGTCAGGGCGTTGCGGTTGGACTGCTGGGTCTTGCGAAGCACATTGGATGCGTGTGTCTCAACGGTTTTCACCGAAATATAGAGCTTCTCCGCGATTTCCCGATAGGTGTAGCCGCGGGCGAGCAGGCGCAGCACCTCCAGTTCGCGCGGGGTGAGCGAATCCAGTTCGGGATCCAGCGGTGGCTCCGGCACCGGTGATTTGCCGGTGAACGAGTCGAGTACGAAACCGGCCAGCCGCGGACTGAACACCGCATCACCACCGGCGACCCGCCGAATGCCATCGGCCAGTTCGGATCCCGAGATCGTCTTGGTCACATAACCACGCGCACCCGCACGGATCACCGCGATCACATCCTCGGCGGCGTCGGAAACGCTCAATGCCAGGCACACCGGACCGTCGTCGATTCCGGACAGCACCGCGACCCCGCCACCGTCGGGCATATGCACATCCAGCAGTACGACATCCGGACGTGCGGCGTTGATTCCGGCGACCGCCTCGGCCACGCCCCCGGCCTCCCCGACGACCTCCATATCGGTCTCCCGGCTCAATTCGGCCCGCACACCAGAGCGGAATACGGCGTGATCATCGACGAGAAAGACCCGCACGGCCACCTACTTCTCCTCACCTTCGGTGGATCGACCCACCCTGACGCACGGACGACCCGC
>FTJU01001358.1_pt2 | contig 19113 bp, 19 predicted proteins | sample 1658961 | NCBI WGS metagenome assembly FTJU01 (sample SAMEA3914878, study PRJEB12502) | metagenome | biome: forest; material: soil | place: USA | collected 2012-03-12 | depth 0.3 m | reverse complement strand
CCGTCCTGCCTCAGCTGGTGCCGTCCGGCACCGGATAGTGGATGACGACCGCACCGCCGGTGGCGTAGTTGACGACATCGGCGGCCGCCCGCTGGCCTTGCTGCGACGCCCGCGCCGCGGCCATGGCGTCGGCGTCGGCGAAGTCGGCTTCGAAGACCGCGAAATACGGCGCTTCTCCGTTGGTCGCCGCTACGTCGAAGCTGTAGCGCCACGCAAGCAGGCCGGGCCAATTCATGACCAGTGGAAGGTGGTTGTTCACGTAGTAGTCGCGGAAGTGGTCAGGGTCGGCGGGCTTGGGATATAGGACCACCAATTTATGCATGACTGCCTCCTGCATCTACCGCGGTCGGTTGAATCGTCATATGCGCAGGTTAGGGCTTGATGTGTGGTCGGGGGAAAGACCGGGACGGGATAGACTCAGAACGGATCGTTATCAATCGGTAGGGAGGGCATGTGGCGCCGGATACGGTGAGCCTGCGGTACTTTCTGGTGCTGGCGCAGGAGTTGAACTTCACCCGCGCGGCCGCACGGATCGGTATCGCGCAGCCCGCACTCAGTGCCCGGATACGCCGGTTGGAGGCGGAACTCGGTACGAGCCTGCTGGTTCGCGACACGCGTAGCGTCGTATTGACCACGGCCGGTGCGGCTTTGGCGGAGTCCGCGCCGCCCGCGCTGGCGGCGCTGGACCGGGCATGGGACATCGCCCGGAATGCGGGGGCCGGTGAACTGGGCACGCTGCGCATCGGATACAGCCTCAGCGCGGGGGCCGAGACGGCACCGGCCCTGGTGGACAGGCTCATTCGCAGCAGCCCGGGCCTCGAGGTCGGCGCGGTCCCGATGGCGACACCGGAGATCTCCCCCGCGGTCGCCGACGGCCGCATCGATGCGGGGATCACCCGCGGTGAACAGCCGGGTCGTGGCGTGCGCCGGTTCCTGCTGCGGCGTTTGCGCGTCGGGGTCCAATTGGCACAGCATCATCCGCTGGCCGAACACCCGGAGATCGCGATCGCCGATGCGGCCGCGTATCCGCTGCGACTGCCCGACCGGATGGCCAACCCCGTGATCCACGATCAGCTGTCCGCCCTGTTCCGCGACACCCGGCCCGGCCCCCGATTCCACACGCCCGCAGTCTCTTTCGACATGTCTCAGCGCGACCTACGCGACGGGCTCACCCTCGCCCCGGCCGGTGAAGCCGCGGTCACGACACAACCAGCCGGTCTCACCTGGCGACCGCTGCAGGGCGCACCCACCTTGACCATCCACCTGGTCCTCCCGCGCGTGCAGTCACCACTACACCGCCGCATCCGCGCCGTCGCCAAAACCCTGGCGCACGAGCTGCACTGGCTGCCGGACTGACGTGACGGTGACGTAGCCGCGAAAAGAATCCAAATCCAGATGGCCGAGCAGTGCTGCGCCGATGTGAATCGGGAGCCCGCTGTTGGCCAGCTCGGTCGCGAATAGCCTCCGGTAGTTGTGGGGCGTGAAGTGAAGGTTCTTGAATGCCGGATGGACCGACGAGAGCTCGGTGCATGTGTTGATCAGCCATCTCAGAACTCCGCCACGGCTCGAGATGAGACGGTCGTGGCGGCGTTTCTCGACTTCCGGGGTCTGGTGGGGTTCAGCTCGGATGTATCCTTCTCTGCAGCGTCTCACAGAAGCCCTGCACAGCGGCTCACGGCAGCCGGGCCCGCTGTATGCCGAATGGTGGGTGAGCAGTGACGATGAAGAAATGGTCTCTGGTGGCCGCGGCTGCGGCGGTGCCTGTTGTGCGTTTGGCTCGTGGCTTCGCGTCGGCCCCGCTGCCCAGGCCTGCCCCGTTGCCCGAGTCGATTCCGTTACCCAAGGCCGAGCCGCCGGCTGGTATGGGCCTGGTGTCGGTGCCGACAGGCGTCAACAGGCGTGTCGCCGCCTACGGATATCGCGGCGGGTCGTTCTTCGACAGGCGCGACTTCTATATCGGCAGCGCGCTGATCCAGCACCCGGAGGGTGATCTTCTCGTCGACACGGGTTTCGGGCGTGACATCAACCAGCAGTTCGCTACCCTGCCACGCTGGTTTCAACGCACGACCAGGTACGAGGTCTGGAAGCCGGCCCGCGACCAACTCGAAGCCGCTGGTTACGACTTCGGCCGGCTCGGCGGCATCATGCTTACCCATGCGCATTGGGATCACGTCAGCGGTCTGCCCGACTTCCCTGGCGTACCGGTGCTGATTTCTCGGCGCGACAGGGCGGCCTTCCACCAGGAAGGTATGCTCGGCTACTTCGGTGCGCCGTTCCGTGACCTTCGGTTCGACTGGCGTGTCCTGGATTTCGATTCCGGTCCCTACCTCGGTTTTCCACGCAGCCATGACATTTACGGCGACGGCGCGATCGTCTGCGTACCTGCGCCCGGCCACACCCCGGGCAGCATCATCGTGTTCGTGACGCTGCCGATGAACGTACGCTACGCGTTGGTGGGCGACCTCGTGTGGCAGCGCGAGGGCTTGAGCCGTCTGGAGGAGCGTCCTGTGGTTGTGCAGCGGTTCGGTGATTGGGACCCGGACGGCAACCGCCGCAATCTGTTACGAATGGCCTCCATCGTCGAACGCATCCCCGATCTGACCATCGTGCCCGCCCACGATCAGCGAGCGTTCGCCGAAATGAATGCCCTGCCGAACGTCACCACCAACGGTCTTATCCTCCAGACCGAACCCACGGAGCTGTAGGAACGCAGAAACCACTCGTTAACTGGCTGACGGCCACGCCCAGTCTCTAGAGTCGAAACCTGCTGTCCGCTGTCAACTGTAAGGGCTCAGGACATGATTGACCGAGTGCAGGTCGGTGGCCGCGCCGCCTACCAGTACTGTGTGGCCCAGGACGCGAACAATGTCCGGTGCTATGTCGACATCAGGGTGTCAAGTGGCTCCGTCGCATTTGTCACGCGGAATCTCTGCAACCTGATGCGTCAGAAGAACCGTGTGCCGAGGCGCGTCGTGTCGCCGGCGCTCTGGCCGGGTATCTGCCTCAGCCATGAAAGTCGATCGGGAAGGCGGCCGATCATATCTGGAATACATTGTGTGGCAACGCCTTTCGGTGATACGACGCAGCGGCCAGCTGGGGTCGCAGGTATTGGCATAATCAGATGCTCAACAGGCCCATTCGGCGATCATCAGCTCCAGCGTGTCCGAGTCGATGTTCATGCTGAGGTCCTACGTTCGGCGATGTTCCGGCGCGAGCGATTTTCTGCGACAGTAGTAAGGAGTCTTTCCGCCGGTTATGACCAGGTCCGCAGTCCAGCGAACTTGTTCCGTGCACCGCCTCGGTGGACCGTATGCGCGGATGGTATGGAATCCGGTTGGGCAGCAAGGGTAAACGAGGTAGCTGTATGCGCTCGGCAAATCTCTACCCCTGGTCAACCAACCAACTTCACCCAGCGCCCTCGAGTCCGCCACCGCGACGTCCACCGATCGGTGGACACCGAGTTCCATCGGTCGAACCTGCTGCCCGCGGGGTGGCCGCGACGAGTATTCGAGTATGCAGAGACGTCCGATCGGTTTGGCCCGCTGGAGTATTCGCCACCCATGGCAGGCAATGGGTGGGTGGTTGTTGTTTGTGTTGCTGTGCATCGGCATTGGGGTGGCAGTCGGCGGGAATTCCGCGACCACCAAGGATTTCTGGATCGGTGAGGCGGGCCGGGGTGAGGCGATGGCCACCGAAGGGGGCCTGCAGCAACGTCCGCTGGAACGGGTACTGATCACCGACGGGCCGGGCACCGACCAGCTCGATCCGGCTGCCGCGCAGTATGCGGCGCGCGCGATCACCGATCGAATGCGGACCCTGCCCGAGGTGGAATCGGTTGCCGCGCCGGTGTATTCGGAAGACGGCCAGGCGCTGCGCGTGGACGTCACGATGCGCGGCGGCGAGCTCGACGGCAGTAAGCATGTTGAGCCATTGCGGGCGCAGACCGATGCGGTTCAGAACGGATTCCCGGCTCTTCGCGTGGAGGAGACCGGCGGCCCCTCGATCAGTCACGGAGTAGATGAGCTGCGCGGAAAGGATCTGTCGCGAACCGAGCTGATCGCGATACCGATCACGTTGCTCACGCTGCTACTGGTGTTCCGATCGGTGGCGCTGGCTCTGGTGCCGCTGGTGCTGGCGATTTCGGCGATTGTCGCGGCTATCGGTCTGTCGCTACCGGCATCACACCTGGTGCCCGACAATGGCATCGGGACAAACATAATTCTGCTGATCGGCATGGCGGTCGGCGTCGATTACACGCTGTTCTTCCTGAAACGCGAACGTGAGGAGCGAGCGCGGACCGGGCGGCTCGATGCGCCGGCGCTGGTGTCCCTGGCAGCGGCCACCTCGGGCCATGCAGTGGTGGTGTCGGGACTGGCGGTCGCGGCCTCCAGCGCCACCATGTACCTCGCCGATGATGTGATCTTCTCTTCCATCGGCACCGCCGCCATCCTGGTCACCCTGGTCGCAGTGCTCAGCTCGCTAACCATGCTGCCTGCTCTGCTGACCGTGCTCGGCACCAGGGCCGACCGCCGGGCCGCCCGTAGGCACCGCACGACACCGAATCCCCGACCGGGCCGGATCAGCGCGGCCATGCTGCGCCCGGCCACCCGCCATCCGGTCGCCACCCTAGTGGTCGCAGGAATCGCCATGCTCGCCACGGCGGCGCCACTGCTCGGCCTCGAGCTGACCGATATGGGCCGGGAGACCCATCCGCGCGTCATCCCGGCCATGCAAAGCTACGACCGGCTGAATCAGGCCTTCCCGCAACTGAAGTCGATGCACCAGGTGGTGGTGGTCGCCGAGCCCGATCGGGCGGGCGAGGTGACCGGCGCGTTGCGCGAACTGGCCAGCCGCGCACAGGCGGACCCGGCATTCGCGGGCACGGCCGACCTGCGCACCTCACCGGACCAGCGGGTCAGCCTGCTCGAACTGGCGGTGCCGCACTATGTCAGCGAGGACGCGGCACAGAAGTCGCTGGAACGACTGCGCGATACATACGTCCCCGAAACCGTCGGCGCACTGCCCGATGCCGAGTCGGCGGTGACCGGCGATATTGCCCGCTCCGCCGACTACCCCGAGCATCAGAAACAGCAATTGCCACTGATCATCGGCGCTCTCCTGCTGGTGACCTTCCTACTGACGATATGGGCTTTCCGGTCGGTGATGCTCGGCCTGATCGGCGTGGTGCTCAACCTGCTCTCCGCCGCCGCCGCGCTCGGCCTGCTGACCCTGACCTTCCAGCACACTTGGGCCGAGGGCGTGCTCGACTTCACCTCGACCGGCACCATCGGCTCGCGCGTGCCGCTACTGCTGTTCGTGATCCTGTTCGGGCTGTCGATGGACTACCAGGTGTTCGTGATCAGCCGGATCGCCGAGGCGGTGCGCGCGGGAGTGCCCACTCGCCGGGCGGTGCTCGACGGGATCGGTGGTTCGGCGAGTGTGGTCAGCAGCGCCGCCATGGTGATGGTGACGGTCTTCGCGGCCTTCATCCCGCTGCACATCATCGAGATGAAGCAGATGGGGTTCGCGCTGGCCGTGGCGGTGCTACTAGATGCGTTCGTGATCAGGATGCTGATCCTGCCCGCACTTCTGCTGGTGCTCGGTGATCGCTGCTGGTGGCCGAAACGTCCAGTAGCCGCCGACACCCCAGCCGATCGGTCACGCGCAAACGTAGGCTGAAGGAAATGGACCAACTGCCACCACTGCATTCACTCACCCCGTCGGCTCCGCCTGCTGTCGTCCCCCAGCGGCCGCGCGCGCTGCTCCGATGGTATCTGGCGATTTGGGTGGTGTTCGGTCTGTGCCCGCCGGTGGTCGCGGTACTGGACCGCGGCGTCGCGACGGAGGTCAGCACGATCGCGCTGGTGAGTGCGTTGGCCGCCGCTTACTCGACGCTGACGTTACTGCCCCGCAATCCGCTGGTGCGCCAGGGCACCTTCCTTGTTTTGCTCATCGTGGCGCTCGGCGTGCTGTCCTGTCTGCTGGAGGGCGGTGCGGCGTTCTACATCGTGTCGCTGCCGATGTTCTGGATCCATACATCGGGCCCGCGACCGGCGGCGGCCTACACCGTCGCCGGTGGCGTTGCCAGCTTGGCCGGTGCAGTGATCAGGCAGGACTTCTTCACCGGCAATGTCGCCTTCACATTGCTCGGCTGCGCGGGCGGCCTGCTGATCGGGCTGTGGATGTACCGGGTTGTCCGGCACAGTGACGAGCGGGCCCGCCGGTTGAGCGCAGAGCTCGCGCAGACACGGGCCCGGCTGGCCGAGGCACATCAACGCCAGGGTGCCACCGAGGAACGCGCACGAATCGCCAGGGAAATCCACGATACCCTCGCTCAGGGCTTGGCCTCCATCGTCGTGCTGGCGCAGGCGGCACGCGAGGGGCTCGATACCGCACCGGACCGGGCGGCCGAGCAACTGCGCTCCATCGAACGCACCGCTCGCGAAAACCTCACCGAGGCACGCATTCTGGTGAGCGCCGAGCCACACGCGGGGGTTGCCGCCGCTGCCCTCGCGGAGTTGCTGCGCCGCACGGTCGACCGCTTCCGGGAGGACACCGGGCTCACCGTCCACGCCGAACTCGACGACGTGGACTGCGACCAGCCGACCCGGATCGCGCTGCTGCGCTGCACCCAGGAAACCCTGGCCAATGTGCGCAAGCATGCCGGCGCAAGCACAGTGGGTGTGGTACTGGCCCGTTCGCCCCAGGGCATCGAACTCGAAATCACCGATGATGGAAGCGGTTTCAGCCCGGCCGAGGCGCACGGGTTCGGTCTGCACGGTATGCGTCGACGCCTGGCCGAACTCGGCGGGCAACTCACCGTTACCAGTGCACCCGGCGCGGGCACCCGGATCCTGGCCTCCGCCCCCGTACCCGAGGAGCTCTCGAAATGAGCGAAAAGCCAACGCGGATAATCATTGCCGACGATCACACGGTGATGCGCGCCGGCGTTATCGCCCTGCTCGCCGCTGAACCGAGCATCAGCATTATCGGTGAGGCGGATGACGGCCGCAGCGCAGTCGAACTCGTCGATCGGCTCGAACCCGATGTGGCACTGCTGGATCTGCGCATGCCGGTGCTGGATGGTGTTGCCGCCACCGCCGAAATCGCCGGGCGTGGCCGGACCAGGGTACTGATTCTCACCACCTTCGATACGGACGCGGAAATCGAACGGGCGGTCGAGGCGGGCGCCATCGGCTACCTGCTCAAGGACACCTCCCGCGAACAGCTGGTCGCCGCCATCCACGCTGCCGCCCGCGGCGAAACCGTACTCTCACCGCGGGTCGCTCAACGCCTGATGGCCCGCCTCCGTCAACCCGCGCAACCCGCACTCACCGCACGGGAAACAGATGTCCTCAACGCAGTGGCCGACGGCCTGTCCAACCTTGAAATAGGCAAACGGCTCGTTATCGCCGAAGCCACCGTAAAGACCCATCTGCTCCGCATTTTCGCGAAACTCGATGTCAGTGACCGCACCCACGCCGTTGTCGTCGCCCTCGAACGCGGCCTACTCATCCGCGACAGCACCGGCTGACCGTGCCCATCGATTGGGCTCCACGGGCCGAACCAGTTCAAGCCCTCGTGTACACCGTCTCAACCCGGCGGGCGAACCGGTGCTATACGGAGGTCCGGGAACATTGACGAGAATGCTCATGCTAACGAGTTACCGCACATAGCCGCACACCATGTGCGCTCTGTTGCGTATTTCATCTGATGAATGATTTTATGGGCCAAGCGATTTGGGTTATGAGCCGCCGTAATCCACCTACCGTGGACGTGTAGCGATGCATCCAGAGGTGCCAGCGCCAATGCCGTGATCGACTCATATTCAGCTGCTTTATCATCTGATGAACGAATCCTTCGATAGATGTTGGGCTGGCGGTATCGCGGAGGTTGGAGATCGCTGGGGCGGCTCATCAGGTCGTGGCGGCAGGGGTGCCGTTGCTGCGTCCGGACGCAGGTGTTCGAGGCGATGCTTGGAGGGGTGGTGGCAGGCGGCGAGTCGCTCGCATCCAGCGCCGACCGCTGGGGACCAGCAGCGCTGTCGCGGACCTGTTGGCTGCCATGAGCTGCCGCGCCACCTCATGCCGCTCCTCGTGGTAGGTCTCCAGCAGTTCGGCTGACGCCTGTCCCGCGCAGACCAGGCCCAGCTTCCAGCCCAGGTTGTAGGCGTCCTGGATTCCGGTGTTGGCGCCGAGCACGCCTGCGGGGGAATGGATGTGGGCGGCATCGCTGGCCAGCATCACCCGGCCGATCCGGTGTCGGTCGACCATCCCATAAGTGTCGCGGTAGAGCGAGTCCCAGGTGCAGTCGATCGCGCAGCAATCGGTGCATGAAGAATCGCGCCCTCGGCCTCTCCGCCTCAGTAGACTGACCCCTCACGGAGAGCACATTCCTCACGCTGGTACATACCGTCGAGGAGGCAGGTGCAATGCAACCGATCACCGTCGATGTCATGGGCTCGCAGGCGACCGCCTTTCTGACGCTGTACCTGCGCCGGCGGGACGCCGAGGATCGCCACTCGCTGCTGAAGGACACCTGGGCAGGTACTGTCATGCGGAGTCTGGATTTCGATTTCACCCAGTTCCGCAAGGATGCCTACGCTCGGTTCTTCGTTGCCGCCCGGTCCAGGCTGCTCGATGAGTGGGTCCGGCGCTTTCTGGCCGACAACCCCGACGCGATCGTGCTCGACCTCGGCTCCGGATTCGACAGCCGCGTCTTCCGAATCGATCCCGGCCTCGGGCATCTCTGGTACGACGTGGATTTCCCGACGCTCATCGAGGCACGCAACCGGCTGTACGCGGAACGTCCTGGCTACTTCGCCGTCGGCGCGTCGGTCACCGATCCGGACTGGCTGGAACAGATCCCCGGTGACCGACCGGTGATCGCCGTGGCCGACAGCCTACTGATGTTCCTGACGCCCGATCAGGTACGCACCACGTTTCGTCAGGTCATCGATCACTTCCCACGCGGCGAATTCGTCTTCACGGCGTATTCGTCGAAGACGAAGAAGAACAAACGCAAGACCGACTCCCGGCCGTTCTTCCGCAAGTACGGCATCCGGCTGGACTGGACGCTCGACGATCTCAGTGAGTTGGCACGGATTGATACCCGTCTGCAGTGCCTGGACCGCCGCAGCCAAGCCGATCCACGGCCACAACGCGGCACGCCGCTGTGGAACAAACTCCTGTGTGTGCTCGTCTACGTCATCCCGGCCTACCGCTACTCCGCGGCGACCCTGCGCTGCCGGTTCTGAACATGCGACACAATCCATTACACCCCGGATGGTCCTCACGATTCGACCGATCGGGGGCGGCCGCCGCGCACATACTGATCCGGCAGCAACGGGACGGAACCAGCCAACGACGGGAGCAACAGCATGGATCTACATCTGTCGGGCAAGACCGCCGTGGTGACCGGTGCCAGCAAAGGTATCGGGCTCGCGATCACCCAGGCGCTGGTGGACGCTGGTGCCCATGTCGTGGCCGGATCACGCAGCCGAGGGGGCGGTCTAGGGGCGATGGAGAAGGCCGGGGCATTGACCTTTGTGCCCGCCGATTTGTCGCAGCCCGGCGGTGCGGATGACCTGGTTGCGGCTGCGGCGGACCGCGGCGGCATCGACGTACTGGTGAACAACGTCGGCGCGGTCACTGTGCAACCGGGCGGAATCGCGCGCGTTACCGACGACCAGTGGCAGGCATCCTGGGAGCTCAATGTGATGGGGACGGTGCGGCCGACCCGGGCCGCTCTGCCGCAGATGTACCGCCGCGGCGGCGGATCGATAGTCATCATCGGATCGGTCAACGCGTACTATCCCGACCCCGGGATCTACGACTACTGCGCCACCAAGGCCGCCGTTACCAACTTCGGCAAGGCGTTGTCAAAGGAATTGGGGCCGAAGAACATTCGCGTCAACTCCATTAGCCCCGGACCCGTGACGACCGGGCTGTGGCTGGACGAAGGTGGAGTGGCCGACACGATTGCCGAGGCCAGCGGTCAGACGCCTGAAGACGTCCGGTCCGCGACCGCCGGTGCTTCCTCGATGGGCCGGTTCACCACTCCGGAGCAGGTTGCCGACCTGGTTGTGTTCCTGGCCAGCGACCGGTCCGCCAACATCACCGGATCCGATCTGCGGATCGACGGCGGCTTCGTCACCACAATTTGAGGCAGGGCCTGGCATTGTGTGAGACGTTTCCGGTGCCGACCGGCGGGGCCTGGTCCGTCGTTCGTGCGTAGCCGCATCTAACGCGCCTGATTTCCGGCAGCTCGTCGAGCTCCGCGACCACAGTGAGGTCCGCTGGTCCATCGAGTGAGGTCGGGGGAGAACATCGCCCGCGGTAGGCTGCGACGGCTGATCCGGTGCTGCTCGCCCTCGGCACGAACATGGATATCCCGCGCGATCCTGAGCATCGGCGAACATAGTGAGGCCAAGGCTGCGCTGCGGCATGCGCGCCGGCACTTCGTCACTCCTGACAACCTGATCCGGGCGATCGTGAAGCTGGTCGACGCCACGTTCGCCGGGCGCAATCCGCAGTGGTGGGGCAGGGGAAGGCGTGCGCGTCGGATTCGAAGGAGGTCGGGTCGTGGGAGTCGAACTTCATGACCGAGTGGCATCAGCGCGACGGCGGGCCCGCGGTGACGATCTACTGGCACCCGACAACTCCGATATCAACGAAAACGCCTATGAGGCAACGAAATACGATTGTCGTGCTAGGGCGGATTCGGGTAGCTGGTAGCTTCGTTCCGCCGAATACGAAAGCGAAGGTTATGTACTCGTCTATCAAACGACTGGCCGTGGGTTTCGCGATTGCCACCATCGGTGTGCTGAGCGTGGGCACGATCGCTCATGCTCGAGATCCATACGCGAAGTGTATGACCTACCGAGGCTCAGGGCGACGCCGCCGGTAAAGCAGGTGTCCACGATAAGTGGTGGGAGACCTACGAGTGCAACCACAACACGAATACGGCCGAGGACAAGAAGTCGTGGCTCTATCCGATCGGGTGAGCCTCGCTGGCACTGGCCAGACCCGCCCGACGTCACCCCCGACCTGGTCGTCGAATTGCTCTACGGCCCGGTCTATTACCGCTGGCTGATCCGCCGGCTTCCGCCGAGTGTGGAACACATCCGCGGCACCGTGGTCGCCGTCTTCGCGGGGCTGTCACCTCGTGGCGGAGTGGATCCGCAACCGGCTGGAGACGGATAACCAGGTGCGCGCGAGATCCGGCGCGATTCAGTCGAGCCGCGGTGATTGCTTGGCCCACAAGCGAAGTCGTGTCATGCCCCCGGAATTGCGGGCGTAACGCCCGAGTCCCGCCAACGCATTCCAATACAGAAGACATCGCATAATTCATGCGTTTGTCACAGTTGGTCCGAAATAGGGAGGCTCGAATGAACAAGACCATCGGCGCCACGCTGACGGCCATCGGACTCGCGTTGGCGACCGCCGCGTGTCAGGACCCCCACCCCGCCGCACCACGCAGCGCGCCGGTCTCCAGTGCGCAGATCACGCCCGCACCCGGCTCCGCGCAGGCGCCGTCGACCAAGCGCTCTCCCGACAGCCCGGTCAGCAGCCAGGAACCCACCGCTGACGCCCCTGCCACCGCGGGCCATGGCTTCTGCGTCGACGCGAACAACGGGGTGGTCGACCGGGCCATCCAATCGCTCGGTCCCGCCGTCGGCGGCCAGCCCTACCTCTACACGAACGCCACCAACGCGCACCTCGGTTCTTGCCCGCAACTGCTGTGGGTGCAAGCCGAGACTCCGCACGGCACCGGGAGTTCTCCGTCGCACGTACTGTTCTTCAACCACGACGGGTACCTCGGCACCGCCACCGCCAAAGCCACCCCATTTACCCAGGTCTCCGGCTCCTCCGACCGCGCGGTCGAGGTCTCCTACCGCTGGCTCGAGCCCGGCGAGCCCAACTGCTGCCCCTCGGGTGCCGCCACCATCACCTTCGCCCTCGGCTCCGATGGAAAGACAGTCACCCCCAGCCCCGACATCCCCAAGGAAGTTGCCAACCCGTAGCGCGTCATCGAGGACCGCGTGCCCGCCGATCCGAGCGTGCACCTGTCCTCGACAATGCCCGCACCCCCGGACTCCGCCGGTGAAGCGTTGGCGCACAACGCATCCCGCGGATGCTGGCGCTTGGGCCACAGGAATGGCGTGTCCTCCTCGACGCCGGAGCCGTCCCGCAGTGATTTTCTGACGTCGATTGGTGCGCGCAGGGAGCATTCGTGACGGTGAATAATGACGTCGCTGAACCAAGGAGGAAGAGCGTCAACGCCCTTGGATCGAGCATCGCGAGACCTATCACGCCGCAGCCGGGTAGCGGTGCGGGTTGTGCCGAGTTCCTGTGAACCAACCGCATCGATGTTGTGATGGGCTCGGCCTAGCCAAGTTGATCCAACTGGTTGGGTTCGCACATTGTGTCGGGACATAGCCGTGTCACCATCGGCAGGATACGGCGAGCCCGGATCGCCAGTATCACCGGTTGGCCGGCGTGTGCCATGTGGCGGGTTGTGATCGGACCGCGGGTCCGCACCGATACCGAGGAGTCCGTGTACCTCGCGGTATGCGGCGGTACTCGTCGGCATCTGGTTCCGCTGTAGCCGCTGACCCGTCGCAAGTGGCTGCCGCGCAGGCCATCGCTAGTCCTGCTCGGACCCGAAAGCCGTCATGCGCGCGGGCCGCGAACTCCCTGGGTGGGTGACGAAACGGTGGTAAACCTGCGATTTCCTATGAATTTCCGACGTTCCCCTATGCGTCGTTAGCTAGGCGTGTATAAACTGTAACCAAACTGAAACGGAATGGGACGACCGGAAGGTTGATTAGCCCGGCGAATGCTCGGTTTGAAGCGGCCGCACGTCTGGCAATCTTCCCGCAGGGTCGGCGGGCCGAAATTTTGCAACCAACTCGCGACCTGCAGTCCTCCGCTCGTCATCGCAACGAGGATGTCGAGACGCCGCGACACTGTGATCCACCACGATAGCCGTGCGATTGCGCGATGTCGCCGGAGATCTGAGCGTCCTCACAACATCAGAACTGCCGTATTGGTGAGCCTCAGCGGCTCATGGCCCAGTGTCCATGCTGTCCGACCACACTGGGAATCCGAGTCCGATCCTCCTCGATCAAGAAACCGATCCCTGATGTCAGATCGTCGGCCCTCATCCCACCATCGCATCGCGAACGCATCGACGGCGTCCTCCGTATCGGGGGCAGGGTGGCCCTGGCCGAATCTTCCATTACTTACTTCAGCGTCCTGTTCCCGGCCGACCGAATACAAGGGTTTCACATAGGCGGGTGGGAGACGTGAACAGGTCGCAACGCGTCGCTGCCCACAGCCAACGCTCGCGAGGGACCCTCCGCGGCGAGCCGAGTACACCATTCAGCAGCGCAGATTCAGAGGACAACTAACTACCGTCACCAAAGGAGCTGGCAATGCACAAGAAGGTCGAAAACGCACTACATCAGGACTTCAATCGCTGGACCGAACTGGTCGACCGCGCCGCACACGCGGAGAACGAAGTCGAGCGGGAGAGACCGGCTCTGGCCGCGGCAGAGCTGGAAGAGAAGTGGATCCACACCGCAGCCGAAGGCTGGAGAACCCTGCACGACCAATGGTGCGAAAGAATTGACCGGACGCGGGTACGTGTGAAGTCTGAAATACGCTCTGCTACGAGTCGGATCGCCGAATCGAACTGCGCACAGGGACGTCGAGGCACCTACGAGTTGCAGCGGTAACGTCTCAGGTGGCCGTGCACCGGTTCATTGCCGAGTCGCCATGTCACGCTGGGTCGATGGCCACGCCCGAAAGGACCAGCGTCGGCCGGGCGGAATGAACGCCGAACCGACCGCGCTGGTTCGGGGTGCGACCGGGTAGCCGCAGAAGGCGGCGAGTTCGTCGATGAGCCGTTCGACCAGGCCGAGGCATTCGCTGGTGTGCTCGTCGCGGATTCGGTCATGGTGGCTCACCTGCACGCCGGAAATGGGCCCGACAGCCGGTAGGCCCGCATCCGAGCCCGGATGGGCGGCAGGCAGATCGCCGATCTCATCGTCTCGACACAGGCCTCGATCGCGCTGCTCTCGGAGGCAACCGAAGCGACCACGGCAGTCGCGGTCGAACTGGTGCGGCGGCGGCGCGAGTCGGTAGCGAAGCAAGCCGGTCAGGCATCGGATCCGGTGATGCCATCCCGGTTGTCGGCAACTGACCGGGATCATCCCACGGGGACAGCGACGCTCTCTCAGTCGTCCAGGGCGGCAAGCTGATTGGTCGGTGTACCGCGGATTGCGGTGACGGCGTCGACGCCCAGCGGCAGCCACAACGGCGGCTCAGGGGATTCGACGGCAGCGACGATCTGCTGTGCCGCGTGGGCGTCGCGGGGCCTAGGGTGTGGTGCGATAAAACTGGGATGCAGTGACCGTGGCAGGGACGCCGAGTTCGGCGGCGACCCCGGTGATCGAGGTAGCGCACACGGCGAGGTCGGCTTGGCCGTCGGTGGTGAAATACGGTGCGATGAACGTCTCGTAGTGGGCTCGGGCTTCGTCTGCGGTGTGTCGGCCCAGGAACGTCTGGATGTGACGCACCGTGGTGTCGGGTTCATTGTGGATCACTTGCCGTGCGCGCCGATGGGCTCGTATGAGGGCGTGGACCGCAGGGTGCTCCAGGTGGATGTGGGTGGGGTCGATGGCCACGCCCACGGTAGGGATCTGGAACCGGTCGCCGACCCATGCCAGCACATGCCAGCCGTGCTCGGCGGCTATCGCTTCCGGTGCCATGGTGCTACCCACCACGGCGGCGTCGATCCTGCCGTCGTGCAGCCAGCGCAGGTCCATGCTGTAGTCGCCGGGTGGGCGGACGATGGTGTGGATATCGCGGTCCGGGTCGAGTCCGACCTGGCGCAGCACGATCCGGGCGAAGCATCCGGGGGCAGTGTGGGGAGCGTGCATCGCTAGCCGTCGGCCGGCCAGGTCGGCAAGGGAGGTCAGGCCAGGTCCGGCGAGGAACCAGAACAGCGGGCGGTCGGTGTTGATATCGAGTGCGACCCACGGGATGCCATTGGCCAGTCGGGACAGCAGTGCCCGGCCGAGCCCGATGGTGGCGCCGCGACGCAGCCGCTCGTCGTCCCAGGCGCAGCCGTCGCGCAGCGCAACGTGGACGCCCTCGTCGGCGTAGAAGTCCTGCTGGTCGGCGATGTAGGCGACCAGTTCCTCATGCAGGCCCCGCCCGACGTAGGCGAGATCGATCGCGTCCATGGACGTGTCTCCTCGATCGTGTCACCGTCATGTCCCCGCCTGCCGCGGGGCCGGTTATCGCGGCCGACGATGCTGCCGGTGGCCGGGACGGTATGCCCTGGTGTGCGGAGTACAGCGGGGCGTCAGTACATGGACATCCCGCCGTTGACGGGAGCGGTGGTGCCGGTCATGAAGTCGTTGTCCTCGTTGGTGTAGAAGGCGACTACTTGGGCGACGTCGCTCGGGTGTGCCAGGCGGCCCAGAGGGGTAGCGGCGACCTGTCGTTGCTTGTGCTCTTCGTCGAGCACATCCGCCATGCGGGTGTCCTCCACGGGGCCGGGCTCGACGACGTTGACCGTGATGCCCAGCGGACCCAGTTCCTGAGCGAGGTACCGGGCGAACTGCGCGAGTGCGGCCTTGGCCGTGCCCAGCGCGATCATGCCCTTTCGGGGCCGGCGGCTGAGGCCGGTACCGAGATAGACGATGCGTCCCCAGCCCTGTTCGGTCATGGCGGGCAGGACCGCTTTGGTGATCGCGAAAGCCGCACGCATCTCCTGGTCGAGCTTGCCGCCCAGTTCTTCCCACGTCATGTCCTGGAACGGCTTGATCACATACGGGATCAGCGCGTTGTGCACTAGTACGTCGGTGCCGCCCCACGCCGCCCGGACCTGCTTGATCATGCTGTCGACCGCAGCTGGCTCACGCACGTCGGCCTGCACGGCCATCGCTTGACCACCAGCGGCCTCGATGCCGGCCACGACCTCCGCTGCGGCCGTGCTGCTGCGGAGATAGTTGACCACCACGCGCATCTCCCGCGCGGCCAACAGGCGCGCGGTGGCCGCGCCGATCCCACTGCTGGCCCCGGTCACCAATGCCACCCTGCCGGTTGTCTCACTCACGGACTCACCTCCTGCGAATCGTAGCGGGGCGTCGGGATGACCGCCCGGACTCCCATCGAACGAGATCGGTCGTGTATCGGCGGCATCGACGAGGCCGACGTCGACTTCCTGGTTCAATGAGCCGTCTGGAGCCAGTCCTGGTAGTGCGTGGGTGCCAGGTATGCGTCCGGTCCTGCGGTGAGTACGTCGCCGGTGACGGCTGCGAACATGCCGGCCGTATCGTCGGTGATGACGGTGCGGCTGTCGTGCTCGGCCGCCAAGGTGAGTCTGCCGAGTTCGTCGAGGGCGAAGATGTCCGGACCAGCGACGTTGCGGATCCCTTGCAGCGGTGCGCCGGTGGCAACCTCGACGACCGCGTCGGCGACGTCCGCAGCGGCCATCGGCTGGATAGGCGTCGCGGGCAGTCGGACGGTGTCGCCGTCGGAGGTCCAGGACAGGGTCGCGTCCATGAACTCGAAGAACTGGGTGGCGCGCACGATGGAGTACGGCGTGGGGCCGCGCCTGAGCAGGTCCTCCTGCAGGGTCTTGGCCCGGTAATAGTCCAGCTCAGGCACCTGGTCCACGCCGACGATCGAGAGGACGACCTGGTGCCCGACACCGGCATGCTCTCCTGCGGTGAGCAGATTGTTCATGGAGGTACGAAAGAAGTCCACCGATGCCGCGTCGAAGGTCGGCGAGTTCGCGACATCGACGGCGACGTCGGCGCCCTCGAGCGCCTTGTCCAAGCCCTTCCCCGTGATCAGGTCGACACCCGTGGACGGTGCAGCGGGGACGGCCTCATGTCCGGCTGCGGTCAGCTTCTGGACCACTTGTGAGCCGATCCGCCCGGTACCGCCGATGACTACGAGCTTCATGGTTGTCCCCTTTCAAGGCGTGCCAGCCGGGCATGCCGGAGGTTCATACAGGTCGATTGCCTTGATGTCCGAAGTCCTGTGTGCTGCCGCGGCAACCGCGCCGCGAGACGTATCACGTCGCCGCGGGTGAGCTGCCGAGTGGTACCAGGCGTGGTGATCGTTTCTCATCCTCGGACCACCGTCGCGGTCTCATGCGCGAGCACTTCACTTGCCACTCGTTCTCCCGAGCGAACGGCTCCGTCGACCCAGCCGCACATGACGGGTGAGCTCTCGGTTCCGGCCCAGTGGATGCGGCCGCAAGGTTCACGCAGAGCATGGCCGAACTGGGTGAGGACACCAGTAGGCGCGTGACTGAGCATCCCGCCACCGGAGTATCGCTCGAGAGTCCAGTTGTGCTCGATGTAGTCGACAGGGGAGCCGACCTTGTCGCCGAACCGCTCGACGAGTGCACCGAGTACCGTCGTCCTTCGTTCGGCTTCGTCGAGTTGTCCGACCTGCCGCGCGATGGGTCCTTCGACGATGACACAAAGGATCCCGGGTCGCGCGGTATCCGTACAGGCATCGATGGTTATGGTCGCAGGTGACCCGGGTGCGGCCGACTGCCCCGACAATCCGTCGCGCCGCCAGAACGGCTCGTCGTACACGGCGGCGATCTTGATGATCGAGCCGCTCGGCATCCGCTGATGGAGAAGAGAGCGATCGACCGGCAGCATGGGCTCGTACAGAATGTGACTCGCGATGGCCAGGGGAACCGTCACGATCGCCCGACGTGCGCGCACCGCCAACCGCTCCGTGTGCACCGTGACACCGGCGGTGTCCTGCTCTATCCGACCAACCGGCTGCGACAGGTGGATCGAGTCGCCGATCTCGGCCGCCATCGGCCGATAGATCGCACCCATACCGCCGACCGGCCGAGCATCCTGCGCGCCGTCCTTGACACCGAGGACGAAGTTCGGCCCTCCCGCCGATGCCATCTGGTACAGCACGAACAGTAACGACACCTCCGACGCGGCCGAGGTGTAGCAACCGGCGACGGCGGTCTCCAGCAGCTCATGGGCGGGCCTGGACAGCACGTTGTCATCGAGCCACTGCGCGAGGCTGAGCTGATCCAATCTGCCGGCCTGTTTCGATGCCCACGGCGCGTCGAGGGAAGCCGACTCGCACATATGTCCCAGCTCGAATAATGCCGCGCCGAGGTTCAACGCCGCCCAAGGGCTCATCGTCCATGGAATCGTGCCCGTGTAGCGGTGCTGCTTGCCGTCGACCACCATAATGGCCTCGCCGTCGGTGTACTGGCGGTAACTCGGCACCCCGAACTCGTCCATCAGTGCGTGGATCCGGTCCTGTCCCGGCCCTACCCACGCGCCACCGCGATCGATCCACGACTCGTCGGCACGCACTTCGGTGAACGTGCGCCCGCCCAGCCGGTCGCGAGCTTCCAGCACCGCTACCGATCGACCTGCCTGTTTCAACCGCAGTGCGGCCGTCAATCCTGCAAAGCCTGCGCCGATCACGCAATAGTCGACATCTGTCATGACGAGGTGTCCTCGTATCGCAGTTCTGCGCCCGGCCGCCGTACGACCCGCGCACGATCTCGGCACCCTCTGGTGCACATCACCTTCGATCAAGTAGACGCGTCCGGTATTCGCAATTTTAGAGCGAATTCAGAGGCGCAATAAGTCGGTAGGCCGATCCGAGTGAATTCGACGAAGTCCGCCGAAGGTGCGGATTCGACTCGGCCCACTGCGGCGCGGCATCTGCTTCCACCGTCGAAGATCCTGTCAACGGTTCGGCGTGAACGGTTCGGTACCCAGCACCAGGCGCAGACCCGAGATACCGGAATGCGCTCGGGCGTAGGCCAATTCGTGGCTGATGTCACCGACGTTGTTGACTATGGGAAGCGAAATGGCGAGCGTTGACAGTGTGCCGAGCGCATAGCCATCGTGGTCGAGGAAGGCGCTGCCGCTGTCGCCCGGGATACCGGGGATGGGCGCGACAAATGCGTGGGTCCAGCCACTGGCGGCGACATCGTCGATCTTGCTTTCGACGACCTGCGGGGACAGGCTGGCGATTCCGCCACGCAGAATGGAGTTCCAGTAGCTGTAGAGGCGGTCGCCGTCATTCGCGC
>FTJU01002467.1_pt1 | contig 19126 bp, 19 predicted proteins | sample 1658961 | NCBI WGS metagenome assembly FTJU01 (sample SAMEA3914878, study PRJEB12502) | metagenome | biome: forest; material: soil | place: USA | collected 2012-03-12 | depth 0.3 m | reverse complement strand
TCCTAAAAAATACCAGTAAATACTACTAAAATATATAAATATTTAATATAAATTACTATAAAATATAGTCTATATATAGTTCTTCTTCTTCTTCTTCTTCTTCTTCATTTTCGATTTCCTTATTAGTTTATAGGGAAATGTTTTTGCCATTAGATATTTTTTTACCCTGTCTAAAAATAAAAAACGTATATTATTATACTATATGGGGAGTAGTGTAATATACGTTTTTTATTTTTATACTATATAAAGATTTTTTGCCTTGGACACACATTTCCCTACAAGCTCGTGAGGAAATCGAGAGTGAAGAATATTCTGAATTCTTTTTGTCCCGTTTCTGATTGTGTATAGACTTATGTGCGCTTACTATGTTACGATGTCACCGGAGGTGTTTTTATGTTCATATCGACAAGTACACAAAAGGTAATTCTTGGGATTATCGAAGATGGAAGACTTCGCTTCACGGAAACCGGGGAAATGGAGCATCAAAGTCCTGTGCAGGCAAAGTGGAGAGTGCTTCATCCAGTGCGTACTGGGAGCCCGCACTTTAAGTATGTTACGCTCACGGACGACAGCGGACAACGCTTCTCTGTACGAGAGGATTATGTACGTGACCTTTTGGCGAAGGGCGCCCTGCTCGATGAGAAAGACTATCCGTCTCATGGGGATCGCATTCGAAAAACCATACAAGAGCGGGGCACGTACAACGCGTCACTTGACGAAGACGACGTTTTCATGATCCGGTGGCGCGGGCTCGAAGAAGGTTGGAGCGTGAAGAAGCTGGCCGCGGAATACAAAGTCAGCACGACACATATCCGGCGCATCTTGAACAACAAGTCTCGCGTCCAAAATTAGGAGTTGTATTTCATTGTATCCCGTGGTACACTACGAGTACCGCTTACCACAAAGCTCTTATATCCATCGACCCGCTTCCCTACGGCGGGTCGGACATGGGACGGCCTGCTTGGATGCAGGTGAGTCCATGACGTTTGTCTACGACAAGAGGTGCGGGTTCGACTCCCGTCTGTCCCACCAAAAGTCGACATCTTTTCTCTGTTTCCGACGACTTCCAAAAACTCGAAACAGGGCGCAGGCGACCGCGAGATATGTCGCGTGGGGGAGTCATTGGACTTTCGCAAAGCAATGACTTCCTGCTTTCGGGGAATCAATGGCAATCCGCTCGCGGGTTCGGCGTTGGTTCTCCTCATGCGGGTATGGTGTACGGTGCACCCTCTCCTATCAGGAGAGAAGAGGAGGTTCAATTCCTCCCTCTCGCTTCAATCGGGATGTAGCATAGAGTGTTGCGCGGGGTCGCTCCCCGGTACGATGGGGTAACGTCCATCCATTCCGACCATGGTTATTTTAGCCATTAACCAAAACAAAGAAGCCCTTGCCTTCACTGGTAAGGGCTTCTTTGCGTCCTTTTCTTGTACATACTTCCAATTTCCACTAGAATCAGAGATAGAAGATCACGGAGAGGGGGAGCGACAATGTGGCGTGAAAAGTACAACTTAGGCGACAACGACCCGAAGGGCGAGGAACCGGAAACGACAAGCGATGAGGAGCCGACGGGTCGGATCGTCTACAATGCACAGCTTTTCGAAGTGACCGTGTACATGCAGGTAGAGCTTATGGCAGATGCCAAGGCAGGCGACCACATTCCGGTGCGTCTACGCGTGCGGGCCGAGGACTTTAATATCGGTGCGTTCACCGAAGTCCTACAAGTGAATCAATTGCCTTACGCCGTATCCCCGCTTCCGATGAAGGAGGACGGCGATGAGTAGACAAGTAAAAGTTACTTTACCAAAGGAAGTATTGACGCTTCCCTTGGCTCAGCGCGAGGACATTATCAAGTCGCTCGCGGACCAACTGCAAGTGCACACCTCCCACGACCCGGATCGCGACATGTGGACACCGGATGAAGTGCCGATGATCGCTGGTCTTGAGGACTGGTTCTACGGCGAACTCTTCCGGTCGACGTGGGATTTGTACACAACGCTCATCGACGCGCTCGGTCTCCCCGTACCCGAAGCCGTTGTGACAGCGGTCGAGAAATCCTTTGGCGATGAGTTTTTGGACTATCTGCAAAAGTCAAATAGCAACTTCAAGCTCGGCGACATGATTCGAATGAACAGACGAAACCGCCAGAAACTCCTTCAATACGTCGCTGACGGCGGCGTTTATAGCAAAGATGAACTGAACCACCTGCAAAGCCTCATCGACGCTTCTATGCCTAATTACGGGCCGCTCCTTGAGGCTTACGCAGTTAGGGCAGTGCTCTTAGGCCGAATTAAGCGGGTCGCGGATCAAAACACCTTGCAAATGATGGGTACGATGATCGAGCGGCTCCCGGCGCGCATCGAACAACTCTCCCTAGAGCTTCCGCCTGTCGTTTTGACGGACAGCGAAGGAAAGAAGATGGCCGTTCAATTGCATCCACTCTCCGACGCGGAGAAGCACGCCATTTTGTACGCGGATCAGCACGCGGCGCAGTATGTGACAAATGCGACGACCCGTCTTAAAACAGGCATTCAGCAAATCGTGACCGATAGCCGACGGAATCGCGAAACCCCGCAAGTTGTCCAGCAAAGGCTCTTGGATCGCTTTGGCGAGCAGAACCGAGACTGGCGGCGCATCGCCCTGACGGAAATCACCGACGCCATGGCAAACGGCTACTTAGCCTCGTTAAAGTCGGGACAAAGGGTGACCGTGCAGGGCTCTGCCCACGCTTGTGAGGACTGCAAGCGTATGCTCATCGGAAAAATTTTCATTGTATCAGACCGACCCGATGACCCTTTGACACACGTTTGGCCGGGGAAAACGAATATCGGACGGAAGAAAGCAGACTGGATTCCGACAATTCCCTTGCATCCCCACGACAGGTGCCGATTCACTGCCGTCTCTGACTTCCAAGACATTGACAAGCAGTCAGGAGCGTTATATATCAAGCCGTTAGACGAACTCATTGAGGAGTACAAGAAAAAAGGACTGATTCATCCCGACTATGACCCGAATGTAGGCAACCCAAGCTAAAGGACCGTCCCCCCTCGGTCCTCCCCATTTGAGAGGAGGACAAACCCATGGAAAAGAAAACGGTAGGGCTCCACATTGAGCAAAGAACCATTCACACGGCTGTTATCGACCCGGATCACGGCGACCGTACGGAATCACCCGAGTTCACGGCGGCTAAACACCGACTCAAAGAGGACGGGCACTACAAGTGCTACGTCTGCGGAACTGACAAAAATATCCAAATCCACCACAGAATTTCGGAGTACATGTTCAACAACATCACGGACTACGCCAAACTGAAAGAAAAGGTCGAAGAGTGGGACGTATACGGGTATGGTCGCCTGCTCCGAAACAAACCGATTACATCGGTCGATGACATTCGGAACATGCTCGCCCTCTGTCAAGGGCATCACACAGGCGTTGACCATGAGAACAACAAGACAGGTACAGGCATCCACGATGTCGATATGTCGACCTTTTGGATTATGGTTGTGGCATTAGACGGCGCAAATCCGGTACCGCAACCGGGAGAGACGGCAGATCAGGCGGCGGCGCGCGTAAAGGCGCACGAGCGGAAGGAGGGCTAGTCTATGCGCAAATTTAACAGATGGCTTGCCGTTAAAATTACTGTGGCCGTTTCAACCATGTGGGCGTTCTACCTGTTCCTAATTTACGGACTCATGCCTGTCGTTTTCCCGCAGTATACGGACAAGTTTCTCTACTGGGGGAACGTTGTTCAATTGGTCTTTTTGCCGTTACTGTCCGTTGGTGCGGCCGTCATGGGCAGAGCGAAAGAGCGACAAGACGCGGAGACCCACGACGCCGTCATGCAAGAACTCGCAAACCAACGAGATTTGGTGAAGTACCTGCACCAACGACTCGACGAAAAGGAGGCCGACTAGATGCGCTTGTACCTGAACCTTGAAAAGTCACTTGCCGCCGCGGAGAAGGGCGGTAGATGGTACGAGAAATACGTCCAAAACGGCGCAAAATGGGTCACGATCAAAAACGAGGGACCCCTTCACGGCCGCCATATTTTGATCGACGGACACGGCTACATTGTCGGTGGGTCGGGGATTCCAAAGCGCATCCTCGACAAGTTGAACGGCGGGCACATCTCGGTTCATGGTCCCTATGAGGAAGTACCAAAAGCGCCGGGCGGCCTCTTCGATCATGAAAACAAGCCACCGAAACCGGAAGCCCCGAAAGAGGAGCCGAAAGCTCCCGAGCCTCCGAAAGAGGAGCCGAAAGCTCCCGAGCCTCCGAAAGAAGAGCCAAAACCCGAAAAACCAAAGAGCGCCAAACCTGCGAAAATGGGTTACGGCGACGATGCGACGATGTACGTCCAAGGGCCCAAGACCTTTAACCACCTGAAGAACCTCAAGCACGCGCATGGCGGCGCTTGGAACGGCGAACACAGCCGTTGGGAGTACAAGCACGCGCCCGGGTCGGAAGAGCACAAAAAGCTCAAGGAGTATGTCGACAAATACCAAGGGATCGACTTGCACGAAATCAACAGCCCGAAATTCGCAGACGTCACCGTTCCCGGAGCCAAAGAGGACAAAGGAGCCGTGCCGATTCCGAAGCCCGAGGAGCCTAAAAAACTGACAGCCGAAGATGCAAAGACCCGGGAAGTGCCTGACAAAGAGATTGCAGAGCACTTACAAAAGAACCGCGGTCTGTCAAAGGAGGATGCACAGGATGCCGACCGTCTGCAAAGCATCCAAAGCGCACTCAAAGAGTTGCGAGAAAACCCACATCTGCACAAGCATTTCGATGAACACACGAATAGCTTAGGCAAAATCTACAAAGCCAAAGGCGTTGATCCGTTCGAACATGCGGAACGCCTCGTAGCGGGCGCGAAGAATCGCCATGACCTTGCAAACGGAAAAACACCGGAACCCAAACCCGATCCGAAGTTTGAGCAGGTAAAAAATGCTAAGCAACTCGATCAATCCGAATGGGCGACAAACACACCGAGCATGGACCGCTTGAAAGAGCACTTCATTGCGGCAGAACGAGACAGCCGAGCAAGGACACGGGGCACGGATAAGGATATTCATATCCGAACCATCGACCCGACGAGTCCTTATTACCAGTCCCTTGCGGCAGAGGCTCACAGCGCTTTGGAGGAAATTCATAAGAACCCGGCACTCATTCCGCACGTTCAACAAGAACTAAACTACCAAAAGAAACTCCACGGGCGCATGGGGGAGCCGTTCGATTCCTTGAGCTACTTGCATGACGCGGTAGAAGCGGCACGACCCAAACTTTCGGAGCGCATGCACACAACCAAAGAAGGAACGTCCCTCTCCATTAACCCTGAAAAACCGCGTCTTGTAAGACTAAAAGGCGTTCGAAACATGAGTAACTACGCACACGTTGTCAAGACGTCCGACGGACGGGAGCGCTACATACCGATTCCAAAGGACAACAAACCGATTACCAAAGAACATATCGCCAAGTACGCGGAGGGGCTTGGGGATGAGGCGCACAGCTTCTTGCACCACGTTATTTCTGGCAACAAAGAGCCGTTTTCCTACAGCGGCGGATCGAAAACGAAAGCAACGACCGAGTACAAGCCGTTCGAAGCACCGCCGGAGAAAAAAGGCAAAACAAAAGAGTATTTGGAAAACGCAAAAGACGACATGATGGCACACGGCGCGCGTGCGGTCGTTTACCACAACACAGGAACCGCCGAACAACGCGCCAAAACGACCCACGTCGTCGCCACAGGTATGCGAGCACTCCACCACTTAACAGGTGGCGGCGCACCAGACGTTGAACTTGTGATCGGTGGCACAAAAGGCAGTACACTCGCGCACTACCGAGCAGGCTACCGCTCCATCACCATCGACCCGGAAAAAGGGCGAAACTCCTTTGTCCACGAATATGGACACTTTTTGGACGATGCTTTGCACGGGTTCAAGACGTTCCATGGGCCGGACTCGCACTTGGATCGAGAGACGGGTCGATACAAAAAAGGGGCGGCGCTCAAAGAAATTGGAGACGAACTGCGCAACACGCAGGCCGCAAAAGATAAGATGAAAAAGTGGGATGATACGCGACAAAGTGCGCAGTTCAAGAAGTACTATGACGCGGATCACGAGCGCTTTGCCCGCTTCTTCTCGCAGTGGGTGCCCCACGAGGCGAAAAAGCAGGGATTCGACCTGCCAGAGGAGCTCTACAACCCCCACGAACGGTTAAACAACAACCACTACGGAGAGCACTACACGGACGAACAGCTTGACAGCATCGGTGAAAAGCTTAAAAAAGTCCTTAAATCTAAAGGGCTTTGGAAAGGTTTCTTGCAATTTTTGCAAGTGCTTGGCGGTCGCAGGGCGCCTCTGCTCTATATCAACCGAAAAGCCCAATAAATCAGCGAAAAGAGAGGACGGAACTTCCCGTTTCCTCTCTTTTTGTTATATTCTAGTAAAAGAACCAAGCACGGAAAATAGAGGAGGGACAAGGATGGCAACAGCGGCCAAAAAAGCACAGCCACAGGGTTCCAGATGGGTGACGGTCAAGAAAGAAGGACCGCTACACGGTCGTCGTCTTATGATCGACAGCAAAGGCTATGTCGTAGCCGGGAAGATTCCGAAAGCCATGCATGGGCACCACATCGGTCAACTCGCCGGAATTTTGCCGGAAGGACAGTCCTACCATGACTACAGCCACGACGAACTCAAGGAAATTCATGGAGAGTTTAAACAGCACCATGACGACCTCAAAAAGCAACTTGCCGAGGACGTCCACGGGCACGCCAAAGGACTTCGGGACGCACACGTGGCGTCGAGTAAAGAAGACAGCCTTGTTTCAAAGATTCGTGCCAAGGGCGGCATCAAGATCGCCGAAGGACACCAGAACCATACCGAATACAAAGAGTCGGTCGACCCGTCGGTTCGAAAAGCTGTTTCGCACAAAAATGGCATGCCACTCGATGAAATGGCGAGCGAACTTGGGATGAGCGCCCGTGACCTCATCGACAAACTTTCACAGGCCGAGACCTCCTCATATGCAAAGATCGAAGACTTTCATGACGAAGCCAAACGTCAAATGGGCGACGATTACGAACAGCGAAAAGCCGGGATCAAAGAGATGGGTAAACACGTCGCGGCTATCGAGGCGGCGATAAAGGTACACGAGCACAAAAAGGCGCAAGAAAAAGCACAAAAAGAAGCCGAGAAAGCGGCGAAGAAAGAGAAGGAGCCAAAGACACCCGAGGCACCAGACGCACACGGTTTTGATAGTGACAAACTAAAAAATATGACCCAATTTGGCGGGTTCAAAGTAGAAAAAAACAAGGACGGTCGTCACAACTTGACCGTAAATGGAAAATTTAAGGGCAAAGATGGGGAAGTCGATGACGAGGCACAAATGGGAGGCACGTACAAGGACGAAGGACAAGCAGAGCGCGCCGCACAGAAACTCCGCGCTCAATTGGAGGGTAAAAAACTCCCGCCTAAAGAGAACGGCGTCGATCCGAACGAACTGAAAAATGCATCCAAACCAAAAGACATAGAGCCGGGAAAAAATCTTGCAGAACAAAAGGACAGTGGTAAAAAATTCTCCGACCTGCACAACGACATCCAAGCCCACCTAAAGGGTGACATGTCGGAAAATGACTTCTTCAAAAAGCATTTGAGTAAGTTCCAAAAGTCCGGCGAAAAGGTCGGCGCGAACAGCAAGGGCGACGCGGAGGACGTTGGCGGAAGCGCCTTAGAGACCGCAGTCAAGACCCTTCGCGCTATGAAAAACGGGTCGCAAAAACCGAAAGAAGGAACGGACTTAGGCGAACACCTCATGAGCCGAGTGAAACAAGGCTCCAAAGAGGCGGCGCGACAGGGGAATGAAAACAATCTAACCCGAGAAGGCGCAAAGCTCGCGTCGATCATTAACCAACACCGGAACGCGCATATGAACGAGACAGGGAAAGACCCGTCGGAAAGCGAACTCTTTAACCGAGTGAAAAATGACAAAGCGTTCCAGAGTACCAAGTTCACAAAGCCCGGCACGAAACAAAGCCTCGACGACCCACAGGAGAAATTTGGCGCGGTACGAGAGGCAATGAAAGGACAGCGCTCCGACGCTGTGCTCGACAAGCAGGTCGAGGGCAAAGACGGCGGCGTTGGGACCGTCGGTGGCAACATGGCCGATCCGAAAGGTTCCGCCGAGGATCAGGTCGTCGACCTTGAAAATGAACGCGAAATGAGGGCGCGTCGTGACCAACTCCACGGTGCATTTAAAGAAATGGGGCTCTCCGATCACGAGGCGCACGCAGTATCGAACCGCTTTGGCGTAGGGCACCAGAACCAAGGCTTCCAAGACTGGGACACCGTCGCCAAGCACATGTCAAAAGCGCTCGGGAAAAAGGTAAGCCCAGACAGCGCCAAAAAACACTTCCAAAACGGACGAGCCAAACTCCACCAGCACATCGGCGATGATCGTATGGGCCTCCTCATGCAGAAGTCTTTGATCGTCGACCCGGCGGTGCAAAACCTCATCTACCATTTGCATTTGTGCGGTATTTACGACCTGCTCAAGTCCATGGGCATAGAGGACGAGGAGCAACTGGAAAGCACATGGGAGCGTACGCAAGTCGCGATGAACCGCGGCGAACTCATCAAGTCCCTTGCGCCCGGTGAATTCATTGGCGAAGAGGCGACATGGTCCGACGGGTCGGTCACGGCTCAAATTCATAAATTTTCTGTAAGGGGGTAAGCGGCTTGATCCAGTGCCCAAAGTGCGACAAGAACATTGTAGACAAGGCGGAGGACGGCACGACACGCCTCCGCTCAAAGCTCGTTTTGTTCGAGGAAGGGGGCGCGGTGGCCTTTTGTCCGTCTTGCAAGACCAAGGTCCCCGTGCCTCTGACACTGGGCACGGAAAAGCCGAAAAACCCCGTCCTCCATTATGTAAAAAAGAACAAAAAGTGACGCCTCCTTGCAGGAAAAAGACCAAGTACAATCGAATACAATAGGGAACAAAGAGCGCAAGGAGGAAGCACTATGCAAGATTTTAAAAACAAAATTATTCATGGTGAGTGCGTTAACATCATGAGTACTTTACCGGAGAACTCTATTGACTTAATTGTGACGTCACCGCCGTATGCGGAGCAACGCAAAGGGGTTTATGACGGTATTAGCGAGACTGATTTTCCTGACTGGATGCTCTCGGTTGTGAGAGCGGGCATGCGCGTACTAAAAGACGACGGCTCCTTTATCATCAATATCAAAGAACATGTGAACAAAGGTGTCCGTTCTTTGTATGTAATGGAGACAGTTCTCTTACTCGCAAAAGAGTTTCGATATGTTGATGAATTCATGTGGAATAAGACAAATCCATTCCCAACGGGAAGCAAAAAGCGTCTGAAAGACGGATTCGAACGATGTTTCCAGTTTACAAAAACGTCTGATTATAAGTTTTTTCCGGAGCAAGTGCTCGTGAAATCGGAAAGTAAGTGGGCGAATGACAATGCCCGGCGAAAGAATAAAGGGGCTTTTTCAACGACAAATGGATCAAAGATGGCTATGTCAAGGCGGATTGTCACTGACCTTGTTCGTCCATCAAACGTGATCACGTTTGCGTCTTCCTGTATCAATATAGGTCATCCGGCCACGTTTCCCATGGAACTTCCAGAGTTTTTCATAAAGCTCATGACGCAGGAAGGGGACATTGTCCTCGACCCGTTCGTAGGTAGTGGCACGACCGCTTTGGCGGCGATTCGTTTAGGACGCAACTTCGTCGGAATTGATAAAAAGAAAGAATATGCGCATTTGTCGACAAGTCGTACAGAGGAGGAAATGCGCAAAAGGGTCGCGCAATAGACGAACAAAAAGTAAAATTCTTGTTGCATTTTTCGTATTCTCTGTTTTATACTACTAACGAATCAAATATTTGGTAGTTTTGCTACCAAAGGGCAACGAAGCCACACGAGGGCGGCCCAAAAGCGCACCAGTTTCAGGGGGGAACTGTCTGCACTTTTGAGCCGCCTTTTACTTTACCCGCGGGGGAGGTGAACCTTGTGGAACTACTGGAAAATGGTCTTTTCCAATTTGGTGTGCTGATTGAAAAATCTTATCAAGACGAAAACGGCGACATCATTGTTGAAGGCGAGGCAAGTACCGATGAAGAGGACCACCAAGGGGAAAACCTTGATCCTCGCGGTTTTGTGCTCGACTACTTCCAAAAATCCGGTTGGATCAAATGGGAGCACAAGGGCCCGGCTAATGGTCCCGCAACACCTACTCAATTTATCGGCGAACCCCTAGAGGCACAGATCACGCCAAAAGGAACTTTCTACTTAAAGGCGCGTCTCTACAAATCCATGACTCTGTCCCACCAAGTCAAAGAGACCATGGAAAATCTCGAAAAGTCTGGATCGACCCGTCAGATGGGCTTTTCCATCGAAGGGCAAGCGCTTGAACGCGACCCCTCTGATCCACGAAAAGTGAAAAAAGCACTAATTCGAAACGTGGTGCTCACCATGAACCCGGTAAACGGCGGTACATGGGCACAGCTTGCGAAGTCACTTAGCACATCCGATGCGCTTGGCATGGAACTTGACCCGGAGTTTTCCGTCGAAAAAGCGATGGACACAGGAGCGGCCGCACCGCTTATGCCTCAATCTCTCGAAGGCAATTCGCCCAAGGACGAGGACGAAACCGTGAAAGCACTTCGCGTGTTCAGTAGCTACGTCAAACGGGCTCTCAATAAAACACTTCGCAAATCTCTCTTGGAAACTGACCCGAAAAGCATCGCCATGGGTGCCTACGACCACGCGGTCGATGGAGGGCTCAACCACTCAGAGGCGTGCGAATTCGCCAAGTCCATCGTCGAGAGGCGCGAACTTCTCAAATCTGTTTTGGCAAATGCCGAACAAGGAGGTGCCGCACTTATGAAATTGTCTCAAATGCTCGGTGAAACAATGGACGAGCTTGAGAAATCCCTGAACCCGCAGGAACCGGAAATGGACCCTGCGGAAAAGGAACTGGATGACCTTCTGAAATCCATCGGTGCAGAAGAAGAAGAAGACACCGAAGGCGAAGGCCCGGAAAAAGAGGACGAAGACAAAGACCCGGACGACAAAGAGGAAAACAACCCGAATGTCGTCGGTGACGCCAATGACCCAGACAAGGGCGAAAAAGGCGGAACGACCGAGAAGTCTCTGGACAACGACCTCATGAAATCATTGGGCGACGAGACTCTGCAAGCGATTGAAATTTCGGACGTCCTAGACGATTTGGTCAAATCTCTCGACACGATCACCACGGGCGTTACGACCCGCTTGCAAGGTTTTGAAGAGAACCAAGAGACCCTGCTTAAGTCTCTCGGGACAATCGGCAAGGCACTCTTGGCTTCCACCAAGCGCGAAGCCGAGATGCTTGACCTTATCAAAGGCTTGGAGTCTCAAGTCGTTGAACTCGGTGCAAAGCCTATCGGGCGAAAAGGTGTGACTTCGCAAGCCGAAGTACAAACCGTAACCCGCCAAGGCGGCACGCCGCAAATCAACAACGAACTGACCAAGTCGCAACAACTAGACCTTTTGGTCGGCGCGTACCAAGAAGGCAAGGTACCAATGACCGCTGTCACCGCCTTTGAGCAAGGCTATCCGATCCACGAGCAATATGCGCGTGCGGCGGGTATTTTGAAAGGCTAATCCACCCAAAAAGGAGGTAACACCATGGCAGAAAACATGATGACCACCGCGGCCGACATGCAGGAAGCGGGTCTTCAAGGCTCCCAAGAGGAAGTCGATGAACTCGTCAAAGCGCTCGGCACAGGTTCTCAAGGCGATGCTTACGGCAATGGCGCGTACAATGACATGTCGGCCCTGCGCCCGCAGTCCTTGGAAACGACGCTGAAAGTCGTAACCGCAAGCTCTGACCACATTAAATTGTGGAAAACAATCGGCAAGAAGACCGCAGTCAACACCGTAGAAGAATACAACATCCTTGACCGTTTCGGAGGCGATGCTTCCCCGTTCTTCGTGGAAGGCGGCTTGCCGAACGAACAGGATTCGAGCTACGTGCGTAAGTCTGCGATGGTCAAATTCCTCGGTACGACCCGCTCGGTAACACACCCGGCGACTTTGGTACGTACCGCAGGCGTTGGCGACATCGTAGCACGAGAAGCACAAAACGGCGTCGAATGGCTCTTGATGCAAATTGAACGTGCCTTGTTCTACGGGGATTCCTCTTTGAACAGCTTGGCATGGGATGGTATTCTGGCCCAAATGACCAACTTCCTTGGGAAGCCGTACTTCAAAGGCGCTACAGGCAATACGCCGACGGGTCTTTCCGCCGAGCAGTTCATTGACATGCGCAACGGCACATTGGCTCAAGCGGCGTTTGAAGACGGTGCGAACATCATCTACGAAAACATGGGACGCGCAAAAGTGTTCCAAACCTCCCCGGCTGTCCGTAAGGACCTGTCGAAAATCTTGTTCCCGAACCAACGTGTGATTATGCCGGGTTCGGTTGGCACGCTTGGCACAGGCGAACTGAATACCTACGAGTCGAACGCGGGCCCGATCCGTTTGGAAGCGAACTTGTTCTTGCGTCCGCTTGGCGGGTACAAACAGGTTGCTGACAATGGTTCCCCGGCAACTCCGGCCGTTCCGGCGAGCAACATCACCGCGGCGGCAGACGCCACCTCCAAGTTCAAAACAAACGACGGCGGCGTCTACGGCAATGCAAACTGGGATTCCACAGGCACCTACTACTACTTCATTTCTGCGAAGAATAGCGTAGGCGAGTCGGTTCCGGTTGCGGCTGGTAACATCGCAGTAGGAGACGGACAAGCAGTCTCCATTGTGTTCAACCGTGTGGTGTCGTCTCCGGCGGCGCAGTCCTACCGCATCTACCGTGGTAAGAAAGCAGACGGTTCCGACGCACTGTATATGGATGAAGTGGCGGATGCAGGAGCTCCAGCAGGCGCTACGCAAACGTACGTCGACCGCAACTTCAAAATCCCGGGTACCTACGACGGCTTCATGCTCGACACTGACCCGGAAAAAGGTATGGCGTTCAAACAATTGGCACCGCTCATGAAGTTGCCTCTGGCACGCATCTCCGCGGCTGAGCGTTTCATGATCCTGCTCTACGGGATGCCGATTGTGTACAACCCGCGTACCAACGTGTACTACTTCAACATTGGTGTAACTGGCGGCGCTGTTGCTCGTAACCTGTTCGACGCTGACTTCCGTCCGTCGAATGGTACGATCCAACCTGTCACTGGCACCAACATCAACTAATAACGAACAAAGGGGGCTAGGGCTCGTTGTAGTCCTAGCCCTTCTTTATTTACAAAGAGGAGGAAACCACCCATGGCATACGCAACCCATAATTCCATTTTCAACGGTAAGTTGAACACGGCGGCAGGAGTACTCGAATTCGTAGACGGCAAAGCCGAAATCACCGACGAGCAGGCGGCACTTTTCCAGAAGCACCCGGTCTCGGATATTCAAGTGTTTGCAGACGAGCCGAAAAATCCGGACCAAGGCGGCGGCGATGAAAAAGACGGCGATCCGGCGGACAACAAAACGACAAAAGCGCCTCCGAAGAAACCGCAAGCAAAGGCGTAAGGGGGATTTGACTCATGGCGAGTTACATGGACGACAACGGAAATCCGATTGTCATTACGTATGACCAAATGATGCAACGCGCTTACGATTCGCGAGCAGGTGCCTTTCGGGCACTTACAGGCGGGTCGGGTGCACAGGCTGTTACACCGAGCGACGCTAACGACCTTCCAAAAGGCACCTGTAAAGGGCTTTATGTAGGGACAGCGGGCGACGTCGCGGTACAAATGGCGGATAAGTCGCAGGTCACGCTCAAAGGGCTTGCGGCGGGCGTGGTGCACTCCATCGCCGTGCGCCGGGTGCTCTCGACAGGCACCACCGCTACTGACATTGTGGCCTTCTACTAGGAGGTGAAGGGAATGCCTGTTATCGCGTATAACGACCCGAATCATAACCTGCCAACGCCAGAAGAAATCCGGACGACATGGTGCTTCGGCCTTCCGCTTTATGCAAAGTCGGCAACGCAATGGACGGCGGCCGGGCAAGTCATGTCGGATAATGACATCCAACTCTTCGTTGATTCGGCGATCAAAGAAGTCGAGCGTCGCCTTGGCGTCTTCCTAAAGCCTACGATCATCAAATGTGAGTACACGGCCTACCAACAAGGGCTCATCGAGGACGTGGACTATGACATCACAGAACCCGCCTACGACTACGCCTACGACTCATACCGTCAGTGGGGCTTCATGACCCTTCGCCAGTATCCGTACCTCTCGATTGAAGGGCTCAAGCTCGTGCTTCCGAATGGACAACGGATCGTTGACTTTGCCGACCCAAACCTTGGCGGATTGCCTCCAAACCCGTCGTCTTGGATTAAGACCTACAAGGAAGTCGGGCAAGTGCGGATCGTGCCCTATGCAGGCAGTCCTAGCGTCCTGTCCGTTGCAGGATGGGCCGGAAGCTCTGCCTACCCGATGTTCATAGGTACGTGGGACCGGGACGTCCCGCAATCCTTCTGGGTCGATTACACGGCAGGCTTTGCACTCGGGAAGGTACCGCAAGACGTTCGAAACATTGTGGCAAAGATGGCGGCGGTCGACCTCCTTGGCATCGCGGGTGAAGCACTCCTTGCAGGCATCGCCTCGCAATCGACGTCCATGGATGGTCTTTCCGAGTCCTTTAGTACCACGGCGAGTGCCGAAAACACGACTAAATACCATTGGTCCTTTGCGGCGTAATCCGCATCGAAAACCCCTCTAATTCATGGGAACCCTAGCGTAAAGTCGAGGGCAATCATGAGCGAAGCCCGAAAGGGAACGTGCAGAGACTAGCTGAAAAGCGTAGGGCCAAGAGGCTCGAAACGGGGGGCACCCGACGTCTTAGACGGGGTGATGATATAGTCCGCTTCCTGCAGAAATGCAGGGCTCCTACGGACTCGGTAGGAGCGTCAAACGAACGGTATGGGGCACACGTCAGGCAGTACCAAGGGGAAATCGACGCTTTCTTTAACGAAGGCGGGGGCACAGGCGCTACAAGCGGTTTGGCGCATGGGCATGGAGGCGCACGTTCCTATTACAAAGGCTTCAACTTCACGGTATTATAGTAGTTGAGGTGATAGTTTTGGAACGGCTAGTAACTTGTAAAATCTGCGGATTTAGGGCGGCGATCTTAGGCAAACATCTAAAAACGCATGGGCTCACTTCCGCAGAATACCGAAAGAAATACAATGCGGCAACAGCGTCGGAAGAATGGCTTGAGCGTAACCGTCAGCGCGCCCTGAAGGATAACCCAATGCACAAAGACACTGAAGCGGTGCGAAACTTGAAAGCAAATTCTTCGATGAAGAATCCAGAGACTGCCCGAAAGAACGCAGAAAGTCGGGCGGGTGTTAAGCGGACCAAAGAGCAACGCGCCCGCATCAGTAAAGGACGAATGGGAAAGGGCAAAGGGAAACGAAACGCCATGAAGCGCCCGGAAGTTCGTGCCAAAATCAGCGGAAAAAACTGCCACTTGTGGGGGCGATCCACCCACCACGGAAGAGGCGGACGAGTACCTGTAAAGCGATTCGACTATGCTTCTCCAATTGCAGGGAAGATCACTGTCATAGGCACTTACGAACTCCGTATGTGCAAAATATTGGACAAACTCGGGTGGCCGTGGTCTTATGAACCGGATGCTTTTCCTTACGTCAAAGTGAACGGTAAAGACGCCACGTACACACCGGACTTCCGGGTCGAGTGGGGCAATGAACAAACCGTCTACGTGGAGACAAAAGGATACTTCCCCGAAGAGGATCAGCACAAAGTCAATGAAGTACGAAAACAAGGCGTAACGATCCTCGTCGTAGGAAGAAAAGAACTAAAGCGTCTGGAAGATTCCATCCAGAAATAGGAGATGATTTTCCATGGCCGGAACGTCTGATATTTCATTCGTCCAGAGTCAATTTGACGAGTTGGTCGCCCGGCGTGGGAAACTCGTCAACTGGCAGGCGGCGTATCAGTGCTCTTGTTGGACGATCCAACAAGGGGGGAGCGGCGGCCCTACATGGGACTGCAAAGCATGCGGTGGTACGGGATTTCTCTACCAGTCCGCTGTGACCGCGCGGGTCGTCGTCCAAGGTATTGATACGCACCGAAACTTCCTCCCGGCAGGTACTTGGCAGGCGGGGGATGTGGTCGCTTCCATTCCAAACCTTGCGCAAGTGCAGACGCCGGGACCGACAGGAACGGTCATCACATGGGCACCGCATCCGATGTGGCGTATCGGTATGGATGACCTTGTATACCTGACCGACAGCGAACAGCGATCTTCTTGGACACTGATCAAAGGAGAGCCCCTTAACAAGTGGGCGGCGGATACACTTCCACACCCCGCGGGCGCTATCGTAGAGGTTCTAAGTGTCCTCTCCTCCGACCCGGTAAGTGGCGACGTAACCACCTACACCGTAGGAGATGATTTCACGGTGAATGGGAACCAAATTGTCTGGAATCCAAGCGGCACGAACGCACAAAATCTTGCAGACGGTACTCAGTATAGCGTGACGTACACGCACTACACGACGTACACCGTTTACATGGACGTGCCGCAACCAAGAGACCAAGACGGACAGCACATGCCCCGTAAAGTCATGCTCCGGCTTAAGGGAGTGGGTGAACAGTGAGTCAATCATCTATTGGCTTTACGATCACGCTCCCAAACGTTGACGACGCTTTGCGGGCGCTCGCGAAGACACAAAGCCTCATGACCAATACGCAAAAGGCTGTCGAAGAATCGACGCTTTTGATTCAGCAGGCATGGATCACAGCGGTTTCTGGCGTAGACGTCACCTATTCCGGCGGTACTTTCGTTGTCAATGACCGCACGGGACAGTACATGCGGAGCATTCAAAGGCAGGTGCCTTACCGAGGACGTCTTAGCGGTATCGTTTACTCGGACTGGGAGGGCGCGGCACGAATCGAAAAAGGATATGCGCCTTTTGATATGAAGCCCGGTCTCCTTCGCAGTTCGAAAGCGAAACAAGGGAAAGACGGAAGCCGCTATATCACCGTTCCATTCAGGCACAATACGCCCGGAAGCAATGCAACAGGTGCATCCATGCCAAAATCTATTTATAATCAGGCTAAGAAGCTAGATTTATCCAGTATTACGGGTCGAACGCCTTGGGGGACATTCACCTACCAATGGGGCGGCAGGCTTCCGAGCAGTCCGGTAGGGCAACGTACCAAACTTCCAACAGGCGGTATGAATGCGCCTTACACATGGAAAACCGGGCAGTACTCTGGAATGGTGCGCATGGGACAGCCGGGCGGAAAGCGGGCGACCGGGTATCTGACCTTTCGCCGCGTTTCGACCAAGAGCGACCCGAATTCTTGGTGGCATTCGGGGCAACCGCCAAAGCCTGTTACGGCGGCGGTCAAAGAAATCACCGAGCCTTCTGTACTTAGCATCATCCGCACCGGATTCGCTTTAGACCTTGCCATGGCAGGTCTACCAATTCCGAACCACTTAAGATAAGGGGGGATGCACGTTGGCATCTACCTTTACCGATACAACGGCGTACACGTACCAGTACGTCGACGTCAAGCAGTACATTGCCGATGCGCTGACCGGACAACTTCCTGCTACGAACTTTGGAGCGGTCTATGTGTTCAAAAATGACCCACTTGACGAAGCAAAGTTTCCGGCCGTTGGCATCAACATGGTAAGTTTGGACGAGCAGTCAACAGGTCTAGGTCTTGTTACACAAACACCGACCTACGACGCGACGGCTCAGACCTATACCGAGTATCAAGGGATGTACTTACAAGAGACCGTAGAGGTACGCGTTTTTGCACAGAATGCTGACCTGCGCGACAAACTCCGAATCTTTGCGCTCGCGACACTCTTCACCCTTCGAAATACGCTCGTGCAAAACGGCATCGATCAAATCAAAATCAGCGGCGGACGGGACGAGCAGGACAATACGCTACTCCAAAGTGGTCCTTTGTTCATGAACGCAGTGCTTTTGTCCTACCTGAATCCACTCAACGTACAAATTCAACAGACAAATGTACCTGCGGTTACGGACGTCCTACCGACTCCGACTCTTAGCGATTCCACGTCATAAGGAGGGATTTTCATGGCCGATGATCCGAAAAAACCGGAAAAAGAGACCATTCCCCTTGAAGACTTTGTAAGCACACTCGACGCTTCCAAGACCCTCAAAGGGATGTTCCAACACTACTACGGTGTCCGAAAGGCTACTCCCGCAAAGAGCAAGGAAGAGTGGACTGCCTTGTTCAATGCGTTCAAAGATACACCACTTAGCAAGTTGAAGTAAACCATTTGAGAGGGGGACGTATCGATGCAACTGTTCAGCTTTGGCGGGGCTCATTTGGGAATTCCGGGCGCGTACAGTGTCGTCAACATCAAGAACAATACGCCGTATACGCCGGGCGCACTGAAAGTGCTCGCTGTCATCGGTTCCGGCCTGCAGGGAGCACCTGCGAACCCGAGCAAGATGTACTTTAACAACCCGCAACTTGCGAGTGATCAAATCGGCGGTACAGACGCCCTTTTGGCGGCTCAAATCGCTTGGGACCATGGGGCCGACCTCATTTGCTTCTCTTTGACCGACGTTGCGACGCAAGCGACCTACAACCTGCAATCGACAGACGCAACGCCTGTGACCCTTGCTACCTATCAAGGAAAGCGCTGGAACGCAAACGACAACAAACTGCAGGTCACGACGACCGTACAGGCAGGCGGCTCCCAGACGGTTACGATCACAGATACGAGCGTTTCTCCGAGCGTGGTCGAGACCTACACCGTGCAAAACACGGCCGATGGTTGGACGAGCCACATCAAGCAGGTAAACAACCAATCGACACTTGCAAACGCTGTAGCAGGGCCGGGTGGAAGCACGACGAACGTAGCCGCTACCGTTTCCTCGGTTGCTTTTACAGGCGGCACGCGTACCGCGCCGACGACTACTTCCATCGCCGCGGCGATTGACGCGCTGAAAACAGAGGACATTCAAGGCATCATTACCCCGATGACGGACACGACGTCGCAGGACGCGATCAAAGCACACTGCAACACCATGTCGAACGTCAC